>Ga0163144_10001850_pt1 | contig 49532 bp, 43 predicted proteins | sample OliLak19BULKMAT1_FD_123175 | JGI IMG/M metagenome (GOLD analysis project Ga0163144, IMG submission 123175) | Freshwater microbial mat bacterial communities from Lake Vanda, McMurdo Dry Valleys, Antarctica - Oligotrophic Lake LV.19.BULKMAT1 | ecosystem: Environmental > Aquatic > Freshwater >... | reverse complement strand
GTCTTTGGTCCTAGCGACTGCGCCACCAAGGCTGCGGAAACCACGGCGAGGTCGCCAGGTCGCGCGCAACTCGACGCCAAGGAGCGCGCTCATACGAGGTCTGGGAGCTTGTCACCATTGGGGGGCGTCGGCCCGCAGCTCGTCGTCTCGTTCACGGCGCCGTCGACCTTCGGCACTGTCTACTGCAATACGGGCGCCAACTCGACCGGAATGCCGGCCTCGATCGTCGCCCAGGGCTCGCAGCTGGTCACGAGCAACGACTTGACGCTCGTCGCCGCGAACATGCCCCCGAACCAGTTCGGCATCTTCGTCACGTCTCTCACGCAAGGCACGTCGCCGATGATCAATCTGTGCCTCGGCGGCAACATCGGCCGCTTCACCATGCCGTCGCAGATCGTCAATAGCGGCCCCGGGGGCACTTTCTCGCTCGCGAATATCCAGCTGAATGCGTTCCCCCAAAGCGGCACGCTCGTCACGGTCGTCGCGGGCGAGACCTGGAACTTCCAGGCCTGGTTCCGCGACTTCGGCCCGATGGGGCAGCCGAGCTCGAACTTCACGGACGGGATCGCGGTGCGGTTCTTCTAGCGGTACGGAGCGATGCTTCGTCGGGCTCGTCGCCGCTCAGCGCGAAGGCGCTTCGCGGCGCGTCGCTCCTGACTCCTCGACCGCGAATCCGGCCTTGTAGGTCGTATCCACGCACACGGGGATGTCCAGGTCGCCGAGATGCTGGTCGATGCCCGGTCGCGCGCCGTGTACGTGGCGACCCTCCTGGGTCCTCAAGCAGTCGATGCGCGTCCTGCCCACGCCACCCCAGAACCAGATCGAGCCGGGCTTTGGGTGCTCCTGGTTCGCAATCAGCGTCGCCCAGAGTTTCGCGCCTGGCTACGGGTGACAGGGTCCGCTACGAGGAGGCGAAGCTACCCACAAGAGATCCCGAGCCCCCCTCAATACTGGCGAGTCATGTGTTGCACGACATGGCCCAGGATCTTCCGCCATGCCGCCTCGGCTTCGTCATTCCATTGATCGTCGAAGTCGCGTGCCGTTGCGACGATTGTCCTTAGCCACACGTCATAGTGCCGAGGCTCGATGTTCAAGTGATATCGATCGTGTGTCGCTGCGCGTTCATTGATCTCGCGAAGCGCGTCGGTCTCACCAGCCGTTGCTCCCGCACACAGATCCAGTGAGCGGCGCAGCATGATGTTCTGTTTCTTGAAGTCGGTGAACTGGAACTTGTCTTTGATTTCGTCTGACGCGCCTAGGAAACGCTCGTAGAACGTGGGTATGAACGTATCCAAGGCCAAGCAGCGGGCGACGCTTTGCAGAAATAGGTCTCTTGGTGTTGTAGGATCCATCGTCAGTCCATGTCATCGGGTGGGCACGTTTGCCCAGCGAGCCGCGTTCAGCCGTGCGCGGAGACCTCGCAGTTTCGTCGGATCCGAGAGTCACCGAGCTTCGCCTGAGACGGTGCGGTACGGCAGTCGAGAACGCCGTCGATCGCAGGGTCACGACGGCTCAAGGCGTCGATTGAGTATAGCGACAAGGGATGAGGACACGCGGTCCATGCTCGCGGCTCTGGGCGTCCGCTCGACCAGGCAGAATCACCTGACTCGGCGGCGCCATCGGACGATTCGGTGGTTTGGGGCAGGTGATGAGCGCCGGCGCTGCGGGGACCTTCGACTCGATTTGGATCGCTCGATGATCCTGACTCCGATGGCCTTCGTCGCGGCGCTGCCTCGCGAGACCTGGGACTTCCAAGTCTGGCACCGAGACATGGGCGCGAGCCCGACGTCGAACTACACCAAAGCGCGTAGAGTGATCCTGCAGTAACTCCGCGCGCACCCGGAGCGGGCGCGATACGATCGCGCGAGTGAAGGCGGTGCTCAGAATCACGCTCGGCTTGGCTTGCGTCGCGGCTGCGGCGATGTTCGTGTTCGAGCGCTCTCGACCTCTCGAGCGCGGCTTGGCGGTGCACAACGGAGCACGCGACTCGAGCCACGCCTCTTCAATGGACGCCAGCGGCGCCCACGTTGACGCGGATGGACCGATCGAGGTCGCGCAGCATCCGGTGTGGCTCACGCTTGGGTCGATTCCACCGGCCGAGTCGCCGGCTGAGGTCGCCCTCGGAAAGGTCGCCCGCGCGGGCGACGGGCTACTGACCGTGACGGGGGAACTGTTGCACTTGGCGTGGGACGAGAGTGCGCTCGATGGGACTACGGAGTACTCCGAAGAGTCGCTGGTCCCCAGCGGGCGTGGACGGGTGCGCTTCGTGCCATGGGGCCCACCGCGGGACCGAGTGCTGATCGAGCGATCGTGGCCCGCCAACGAAACGGTCACGTTCGAGTCCCTGCCGCGCGGCGACTGGGTCGTCGACGTCTTCGAGCCGGGGTTCGCGCCCGGTCGCGCGAGCTTCGGCGAGGACTGGCCGCGGTTCGTGTGTGGATTGGAAAGCGGCCCGACCATCGAGGTCGACGTGCGCTTGCCAGATGGAACGCAGCCGTCGCACGCATTCATGACCTATGTCTCGCGTGGGTACGTCGTCCAATGGTTGTATGAAGAGCGCGGCGCGGCGCGGCACATGCTCCGCGAGCTCCAATCTTGGGCTCGGTTCGACGACCATGAGTTCTACCATTGGCTACCGAGTGACTTGCGGACAGGTGTGGTAGCCGACAGCCAGGGCGTCCCGAATGACCTCCTCGTCGTGGCTGTGCCCCGTGAAGACGATCCCTACTTCTACAACGGTTCGGCGACGTGTCGGTACGCCTCGAGCGTCGTGCGCGTCGACGCGGATCTCGCGGGACCCCTGCGCGTAGTGCTCGAGGAGGTCGCGCACGCGACGATCGAGCTCGAGGTTCCCGAGTCGCTGGCGGTCGACCGCAAGCCCTGGGTGCGAGGCGTGCGGCGTATCGAGCTCGCTGGAGTCGATCTGGCAGACCTTCTGGCCCAAGGCGCTGAATTCGAACGAGGCCACTACGAGCATCCCGACTTCGATGACTTCGGTCGCTCGGGGATCTTCGTCGAGCCGAAGCTCACCGTAGAGGCCAGCTACCTCGCGCCAGGCCCGTGGCGCTTCGTGGCTGGTTGGGGTGACGAGCCAGCGATAGTGGTGCAGGACGTCGAGCTCGCGGTCGGCTGGAATCGTGTCGTGCTGACCCTCGGCCAGCCCGCGACGGAACCCCGCCCGCGAGGCCAGCGCGGAAGTACAGCGCGCGGGCGCTGATCGACGTTTACACGACGTCTTGTACCCCGTCACCGTCGAGGTCGGCGAGCACCGGCGTGACCCCGTCGTCCAGGGGGTCGTCGAGCGCGAAACGCTGACCGAACTGCGCGAGTGTGGGGGACGCCGAGAGCGCTGCGAAAGCAGCGACGCCGGGGAGAAACAACAGACGCCGGTGGGTCGTGAAGAGGTGCATGTCATCCGCGTGGGTGCATGCCAGGTCGTCGGGTCATAGCGCGCGCGGTGGCGTTGACGCGCGCTGATCGCTGCGAGACGGCCTCAGACGGCCGCCACGGCCTCGATCTCGACGGCTTTGGCCGTCGAATCTGAGACCCCATGCGCCGCGCAGTCACGCCAAGGGGGCGACCGTGGTCCCCCAAGAGGGTGTGTCCATTTGGGCCTTTGCGTCTTCCTCCGGGTGCAAATCGAGATTTGTGGCGTCGCGCTTCAAGCCGCGGGGGGCGGTGGGGTCGATGTCCACGCAGTGCCCCACCCACGGGGCTGGTCCGAACGCCGCGCGCAGCGGGGCGGGAGGACGTCCCACCCCGCTCTCGCGCCCGCCCGACGGGCCCTCTCAAGGATCTCCCCGGCATGCATCCCTCCCTCCGCGCGCTCTCCGTGGCGCGCCTCTCGGTGGTGGCCACCCTCGCCCTCGCGGTGGGTTGCTCGAAGTCGAGCTCCGAATCCGTCAACGTCGCGAACACGGTCATCCAGGACCTAACCCTTGACCCGAACGGCTTCGTGACGGTCGTGAACTTCGACCGCGCGGTCGGGTTCCTCGGCGCCGGCGTCTTCGAGTCGGACGGCGGGCAGACACCCTTGGCCGTCGACGTCGTCGGCGCGACCGCCACGGTCACCTGGGACGAGCGAGTCACACGCAACGACAGCGTGCGCGTGGTCGGCGTCGAGGGCATCCTCGAGAGCTGGCGGCGAGTCACGCCGAGCGATGACCGGCGCCCGAGCGTCACGATCGAGTCCGCGATCCAGGACACATCGGACGATGTGCTCGGCGGCGACACGCTCGTGTTACGCTTCGCTGACGGGCCGCGGGTCGGGGAGGAGGTCGTGGAGAACTCGGTCAATTGGGCGCTCTCTGTCGCGAGCGTGCCGCTCGACCTCTCGGGCTCGACGTTCGACCTCGACGTCCCGACGCAGACGCTGACGATCACGCTCGGCGCGCGGGCGAACTTGCACGCCACGTTCCGCTTGACGCCGTCTGCGTTGACCGCCGTCAACGGGCAAACACTGAACAACGCCGGGATCAACGGCAACGCTGTCGGCGACACGACGCCGCCGAGCCTCGTCGGAGGCAGCCCGGTCGTGCAGAACCTCGACGCGCTCGCCTCAGGTGACGTGTTCGGGCGCGTGATCGAGCTGCAGTTCGATGAGCCGATCTCGCCGGTGTTCGGCATCACGCCGTCCAACTTCACCGTGGTCGAGCACCCCGCGTCCCAGGGCGCGACGCTCGTGACCGGGGCCCAGATCGATCCGCTCGACCACACGCTCGTGCGCGTGACGTTCTCCCAGCCGGTCGTGCCCGGTCTCGACAGCGTCCGCGTCTCGCAGCTCCGCGACGCGCACGGGAACATCTTCCCGACCCAGACGTTCAACCCCGTGCCGTCCGCGGTGATCGCGAACGGCTACGAGTCGATCGAGGGCCTCACGCGCGCGGGCCAAGGGAACGACCAGGTCGTCGTGCTCTTCGACCAGGCGCTCGACCCTGACACCGCGGCGAACGCCAACCTGTGGAGCCTCACGCTTGGCGCGCCGTTCGGCGTCATCGACCTCTCCGCGCAGACATTGTCCTACGACATGCTCGCGCGGCAGCTCACGATCGCCCTCGACTTCGACTTCCCGAACGGGACCACCGTCGACCTCACCTGCCTCGGCGCCGTCGACATCGACGGGGACGCCTTCGCGCTGGCTGCGCCGCAGGCTCTGGCCGCCGGCGACTCGATGGCGCCCGCGGTGACGAACGGCGGCATCATCCAGCGCCGCGATCTCGACCCGAGCGGGCATACCGTCGACGTGCGCTTCTCCGAGGCCGTCGACCCAATCGCGGGCGCCGTCGTCAACCACTTCACCTTCACACCCGCGGTGGTCGTCGACACGGCGACGCTGCTCGGTGACGGGACCCTCGTGCGCCTCGCGCTCGCGAGCGTCGCGGTGCCAGGTGACCACACCCTCACCGTCGCTGCGGCGATCGGCGACCCCGCCGGCAACACGCCAGGCGCGGCCCAGGGCCCGTCCCCGGTCGCGACGACCGACCAAGTCGCGCCCGCGGTGCAGTTCGTGGCCGCCTCGGCAGTCGAGGGCGCGAACAACGACATCATCCACGTCCTGTTCAACGACTGGATGGTCCCTGCCGAGGTCGAGTCCGTCCTCGCGTGGACCGTCGAGTCGCCGGTCGGGACGCCGCTCGACGTCACGACCTCGAGCGTCGTGTACAACGAGAGCGCACAGCTCGCGACGTTGACCCTCGCGGGCGCCGCGATTCAGCTCGGCGACTCGTTGTCGGTCAGCTTCCAGAACGCTCGCGACCTCGGCGGCAACGCCATCGGGGGCTCGTCGAGCCTCGCTCTCGTGCGCGGTGAGACGCGTCGCCCGCACATCGATACTGTCTGGCGCGCGGACGCGCCGTCGGAGAACCTCGTGACCGTGCGCTTCGACGAAGCGGTCGCTGGTGCAGACGACCTGTTCCACGCGGTGAACAACCCGGGCGGCGTGAAGTACACGGTCTATTCGTCGACCGCGGTGCTGCGCGGCGCGCCGAACGCGGCGACGATCATCGACGACGGGCTGGGGGTCATCCTCGACTTCCCGTTCACCGTCGACCTGACCGACACGCTCGACATCATCGGGCTCACGGACCTCGCCGGCAACGTGATGTTCCCGAGCCTGACCCGCATCATCGAGACCGAGGACACGACCGTCCCGAGCCAAGGCGCGGCGCCGGTCATGACCGCCATCAGCGGCGAGCGCAACGACACGATCGAGGTCACGTTCAGCGTGCCGATGGCGGCGTGGCACCTGCTCGATCCCGCGCAGTACACGCTGCAGGCGAACGGCGGCGGCGCAGTGATCGACCTGATTGGGTCGACCTTCGCCTACGACGGGAACACGGCGTTGACGATCACGCTCAGCGCGGCGGCAGCGGCGAGCCTGCAGGCGGGCACGACTTATGACCTCGTGCTCGAGGTCGACCCGGCCGACCCGCTGCGCACGCGCCAGGGCGTCGCGTTGACGGCCCCGGACGCGGCGCTCGGCGCCGTGGTCATCGGCGATACGGTGAACGGCCCGACGCAGGGCGCGACGAGGGCGGTGCTGGACCCGAGCGACACGAACTCGCTCTACATCGTGTTCGATGAGGCCGTGGCCGAGGCCGCCGCCGAGACGGCTGCGGCGTACGACTACGACAACGGCAACGTCGCCCTCGCGGCGATGCTCGTGTCGCCGCGCGTCGCCCATGTGACGTTCGGGACCGCGGTCTCGGCCGGCAACGTGGTCGAAGTGTCGACTGCCGCCGCCGTCGACCTCGCTGGCAACGCGGCCGCGGCGACGCTCTCGTTGACGCTCGTCGACGACCAGACCGCGCCGGTGTTGACGCAGGTCGTTGGCGAGGTCATCGCGGCCGCCGGGACAGACCGGATCCGCGTCCGGTTCAACGAGATGGTGGAGCTAGCGAGCGCGCTCGACGTCGCGAACTACTCGGTCGCGGACTCCCGCGGGAATGTCGGCGTGCAGGCCGCGACCTTCGACAGCACGACGATCGAGATCACGCTCTACACGATCGACCTGCTCGACGGCGGCGCCATCACCGTCTCGGTGGCGGGCGTCTCCGACGTCGCGGGCAACACGCCGTCGGCCCCGCTGGTGCTCGGCGGTGCGGTGAGTGGTGACAGCAGCGCGCCCACGATCGGCGGCGCGTTCGTGAACCTCGGCTTCGACGCCACGGGCCGGACGATCGAGGTCGAGTTCAGCGAGACCGTGCTCACGGGTTTCGCCGACGTCGCGGGCAATTGGAGCACGACGGGCGGCGCGAGCGTGACCGCGGCGACGCGGGTCGCGGGCGACCACGTCCGCCTGACGTTGAGCCAGGCACTCGTCGGGGCGGAGGCCATCGAGCTGCTGCCGGGCCTCACCGATCGCGCGGGCAACAGCACGATCGTCACGCTGAGTGTGATCCCCGTTCAGTGATCGAGCTGCTGCGCAGTGATGGTGCTGCGCGCTGAGCCTGAGTGAGGCTCGTGTAGGGGGGACCCCCAACGGGGGCGCCCCTGCGGCGGGACCCCCGGTCGACGTCACCGTCGACCGGGGGTCCCGCCGCACGTGGCCGCGCCGCAGCCAGTGGTGCGTGTGTCCCACCGCTGGACCCATGCCAACTATCCGCCTCGACGCCGCGCGCTTTCTCTCCAGAACCTACGAAGACGTACCCGATACCCCCTCTGGAAACGCCGTCCTCGCACCCCACTCCAGGCACAGATGATCCGCGACCTTCGTTTTGAAGAGATCGAGCACTCCGAGCGACGCAAGCGCCTCGTCCGGCTCTCCCTTTCGCTCGTGCTCGTGTCGACCGTAGCTACGTTCGTCGTGCATCGCGAGCGACAAATTCGCGCGGAATGGCAGCGCTTGCCCGTTGTGCAGAAGGACGACGTCGACTCGCTCAAACTGCGCCGCGACGGTATCGAGCGCGTGCTCGAACGCCGCTCGTTCTGGACTGGGGTCTTCCAGGCGACCAAGGAACGCGATGAGCTCGTGGTCGCGATCCACAACGAAGAGCGCCTCGCGGCGCGAGCCGGCGAGGCTGCGGAGCAAGCCAAGCGCCGCCAGATGGAGGAGGCCGAGGCCTCGCGTACCCGCGGCCTGCAACACGTCGAACGCCACGACTTCGAGCGCGCCATCGAACAATTCGAGCGCGCGCTGTCCGTCGCTGGCCCGAGCTGGGAACACTCGGAGCAGCTGCGTGTCGACCTCGCCGCACTCAACGAGTGGAAGTCCGACCAAGGCCGCACCCAGGGGACGCCGAAGTGATTTTCTTTCGCCGTTCTGCTTCTAAGAAGCGGATGCGCAGCGCTGCGCGTGCTTTGGCGAAGGACGCCAGCGCGGAGAACTACGTGGCGCTGATCCGCGAGTACATCGTCGCGGGTCAGACGCGCGACGTCCTGCGTGTGTGCGACGAGGGTCTGTCGCAGTACCCCGCCCATGCGGAGCTCGAGCGGCTCGCCCACCGCGCGCGCCAGCTCTACCAGGAAGACCGCATCCGCGAGCTCGCCGAAGAGCTCGAGGCGGCCCCGCGCCCGGCGCTCTATCGCGAATTCTGCGACCTCTTGCTCGAGGGCAGGCGTGTGCAGCGCGCGCTCGAAGCCGCGGAACGCTGGCGTCAGCAGACCGACGATCCCGAGGCGCTGTACTACCTCGCCGCGGCCCACGCCGAGCTCTTCTTCGACGGCCGGTGCAGCGCCGATGGCCTCGAGGCCTACGAGCTGGCCGTGCGCGCCGCGAAGGGCTTGCCGCAGGATCGCCGCGCGCCGCGCCTCCAGTTCGAGATCGCGCGCAGGTGTGGCGCCTGGGAAGATGCCCGCCGCGCCCTCGCTCGGTTGCTCGAGCTCATGCCCGGCAACGCAGCGCTCGAATCGCGCTTTCGCAGCGTGCTCGCCAATTGCGCCCACTCCGTGCCCTTGGCGCGCGCGCTGCACGAGGTCGAGAAGTCCGGCAAGTTCGTTGACGACGTCGCCGAGCACGCGCAGGAAGGGGAGCCGGACGACGTCCGCGCTCTCCTCAAGGAGCTCTGCGCGCCGTCCGACGTCCGCGCGGCGGTGTTCCTCCGCGGCGGCACGGGCCTCGTGCAGGGCGCGCAGGGCGCGACCGCCGAACGGACGGCACGCGCCGTCCGCGAGGTGCTGCAGGTGAGCCGCACCGCGGCGCGCCGCATGGCCCTCGGGCGTCCGCTGCGACTCGAAGCCGAGGGCTCGTTCGGCGCCTTGCTCGTCTCCCCTGGAGACCTCGGCAACGTCGGGGTCTGGACCAAGGCCGCGGTCGGTCACGCTACGCGTGTGCGCGTGGTGCAACTGAGTGGGGCCGATGACCCAGGGGGTGTGCGATGATGGACGTTCTCGGGCCGCTGACGCGGCTCGCCGGAGTTCGCCATGTGTCGGTCGTCTCGAACGACGGCGTGCCGTTGGCGGTGCTCGAGCGCTCGGGCCGCGGGGGCGAATTCGTCGCTCGCTCGACAGGCGATGAAACGAAGCTTGCGGGTCGCCGCATCGATCCGGCCTCCTTCGGCGCGCTCGCTGCCGGATGGGCCGACGAGGTCACACGCGCGATCGCGCCCCTCTCTTGGGACACGCCTTGGCGCATCGCGCTCGTCGCGACCCAGGGGACGTTGATCGTCCAGCAGGGGCCTGGCGCCTTCGTGCTGGTCGTGGTCGAGCCGGGGACCCCCCCGGACTCCTTGGCGATCCCGCTCGACGGCGCGGTCGCGCGCATGGAGCGGCTCCTCAAGAGCCTCGGCCGCCATGCCGACACGAACGAGGCCCCGAGCCTCGTCGGAGATACAGCGAGCGAAGCCGCGCCTGCCGCGGTGAGTCTCGATCCGACCGAAGAGGACCCCAGCCGATCCGCGCGGCAGGGTGGACCTACGCCAACACCGTCGTCGCGGGTGAATAATCCCTCCGAGCACCGACTGCAGGATCGCTGAGACATGGTTCAGATCAACTTTGCCCAAAAGAGCGTGACGGTGAAAATCGTCTATTACGGACCGGGGATGTCCGGCAAGACGACCAACCTCGAGATCGTTCACCAACGAGCCCCAGAATCCAACAAGGGGGACCTGACGAGCATCTCGACGGACGGCGATCGAACGCTGTTCTTCGACTTCATGCCGCTCGACCTCGGCACCGTGGGCGGGATGAGGACGCAATTCCAAATCTACACGGTGCCCGGACAGGTTTACTACAACTCGACGCGCAAGCTCGTGTTGCAGGGGGTCGACGGCGTCATCTTCGTCGCGGACTCGTCCGCGTCGATGGTGGAGGAGAACCTCGAGTCGCTCCGTAACCTCGAGGAGAACCTCATCGAGTACGGCAAGAACATCGACGAGATCCCGCTCATCATCCAATACAACAAGCGCGACCTCCCGGACGCGTTGCCGGTCGAGCAGCTCGAGGCGTCGCTCAATCGTTGGGGCGCGCCGAGTTTCGAGGCGATCGCCAACTCGGGCCAAGGTGTCTTCCCGACGCTGAAGGCGCTCGCGGCGCGTGTGCTCGACACGATTCACGAGCAGACGGGTGGCGCGGGTCGCGGCGCTCCGCGCACGGCAGCGCCGAAGGCGCCGGCCGCCGCGCCGAAGGCCGCGGCGACGCCCCCGGCGGCGCAACAGAACGTCGCCCCGGCGGCGCCTTTGCCCGGCGTTCCGACCGCCGCGCCGTCGTCGGTCCACGCGCATATGCCCGCCGCGCCGAGGTTCCAGCAGCCGGCGCCAGCCGCGCCCCAGAGGCCGCAGCCCGCCGCGCCGAAAGCGCCGGCGGCCCAGCGTGCAGCTGCACCGACGCCGCAGCAGGCCCCGGCCCAGTCCAAGGGTCCGAAGCCGGTGGCGCCGCTGTCCTTCGGGCAGACCCAGCACGGACTCCGCCTGGCCGACACGGGGATGCGCCCGAAGCCGACGCCGCCGTCCCGACCGGCCGCGCCGCATGCGGCTGTGCCCCAGACGCAAGCGACTCGAACGCCGGAACCCGAGATGCAGACGTCACAGGCGCCCGCACCCCAGGCTGTGCCGCATCGCGCGCCCCAGCGCGCTCCACAGCGTGCCCAGGCGCCGCAGCCCGCGAATCATCGCGCGCCGATGCCGCCGACAGTGTCACGGAGCGCGCCCAGCGCGGCGCAACACGCCGCGGCGCAGCACGCGGCCCACGCGCCGGCGCCTACGCCGAACGGCGGTCAATCCGCGCGCCTCCGTCCGCGTGTCGCGGCCGCTCCGACGCCGGTCTCGAGGGGCAAGTCGTCCCTCGTCACCGGTGCGATCATCATCGTCGCCCTCATCGCCGGTATCGCCATCGGCGGTGCGGTGTTCAAGCTCCTCTAGGACCCGAGACCAAGGATTGACCCATGAGGATCTCGGACCAGAAGCTGCGCTCGGACCGCATCGTTTTCTACACCCAGGACGTCGCGCGCCTCGACGGTGAGCTCGATGGGTTCCTGGAGTTCGCCGGGGCCCGCTGCGCGGTGCTCATCGACAAAGAGGGGCACCTCGTGACACGTCGCGGTGACGCGGCGAGCGCGAACCTCGAGTCGCTCTCGGCGCTCGTCGCAGGCACCTACGCGGCGACCCGCGAGGTGGCTCACATCCTCGGCGAGGAGGCGTTCACCACCCTCTCGCACACAGGCTCGCGCCAGAGCATCCAGGTCTCGGCGGTGGGAGCGCGCACGTTGCTCGCGATCGTGTGGGACGAACGCACGAACCTCGGGCTCGTCCGCTTCTACGCGCAGGAGACAACCAAGCGCCTCGACCGCATCTTCCAGGAGATCAGCGAGCGCCCGCCGAGCGCCGTGCAGGACGCGGGCCTCTCGGACGGCTACTCAAAAGAGGCAGCCGCCGCGCTCGACGACTTGTTCTAGCGTGCACTCGAACGCGCGCGCCCCGCCCGAGCGGCGCGTCGCGCAGAGAGTGAAACCGTTCGCGTGCGCCGCGATCCGCCTCGAGCGGATCGCGGCGCACATCTTTGCTGTGCACGCAAGTCTGCGTGGGGCAACCACTTGCACGCATCACGCGGCGCGCTGAAGGAAAGTTTTGTAGTTCGAGGGCAAGTCGCGCGGAGAGACGGCCGATCCCTCTCGTGATGTCGTGGCTTCCCACCTGAGCTGAAGAAGCTCGGACAACCCCCCCGGGTCCGTAGGACCCAAGGAAACTCATCATGGCGAAGAAGAAAGCCACCCGTAAGAAGGCCGCCAAGAAGGTCACCAAGAAGGCCGCCACCAAGAAGAAGGCCACGCGCAAGAAGGCCGCCAAGAAGGCGACCAAGAAGGCTGGCAAGAAGGCCGGCAAGAAGAAGGCGACCCGCAAGAAGGCCGCCGCCAAAGCCTGATCGAGACCACGTGAGGACCTGATCATCGCTGCCCCCCCGCAGCGACGGACGGTCCTCTCGCCGTAGTCCGTGTTACCGACCGTCCGATGGACAAACGTCCGTGAACAGAAGTCAACTCGTCGAGAGGGTCGCGCGTGACCTGCGCACCTCGCGGCTCCAGGCCTCGCGCCTGGTCCAGAGCGTTTTGAACGCGATCGAGAGTGGGCTCTGTGAGGACGGCTCGGTGACGCTTACGGGCTTCGGAACGTTCGAGGTCAAGGACCGCAAGGCGCGCACAGGGCGCAACCCGCACACCGGTGAACCGATTCCGATCGAAGCCGGGCGCAGAGTGGGATTTCGGGTGGGCAAAGCCCTCCGCGACTCACTCTGAACGTAGTGCGGCGGGTGCGCGGCCGTGCCGCAGCCCGATTGGGTCCAAGAGCCTCGAACCTCGATGATGGGCACGGCCTCCCCCCGGGGGCTGGACTTGCGCAAGTCGAAGGCGCCCTCGCAGTGTCGATGGAACAGGGGCGTCCCCAGCTCGGCTGGGGGCGCCCCTCATTCGTTGCGGTCACTCGCTCGTGTCGAGGGCCGATGCGGCGCTGGCGCGGACTGGAACGGCGACCCGCTGCCACGGCGCCACCACACCACGTCGGAGCTACAATCGCAGGGCTCCCCGACCCCCGCGAGACTCCCGTATGGATCTGTACCAGCCGCTCGACTTCTTCGAACTCGATGATCTCTTCACCGAAGAGGAGCGCATGGTGCGCGACACCGTGCGCGCGTGGGTGTCCGAGCGTTTCCTGCCGGGGATTATGGAGCACTTCGAGGCGGGCACCTTCCCGATGGACCTGGTGCCCGAGCTCGCGGAGCTCGGGGTGTTCGGCCCGACGACTCCCGAGGAATACGGCGGGGCCGGCCTCAACAGCGTCGCCTATGGCCTGATCTGCCAGGAACTCGAGCGCGGCGACTCAGGCCTGCGCTCGTTCGTGTCGGTGCAGGGTTCGCTCGTCATGTGGCCGATCTTCGCGTACGGCAGCGAGGAGCAGAAGCGCCGCTGGTTGCCCGCGCTCGCAGCCGGCAAGGCGATCGGTTGTTTCGGTCTGACCGAGCCCGACGCGGGCTCGAACCCGGGCGGCATGCGCACGACCGGTCGCCGCGCCGGCGGCGACTGGATCCTCGATGGCCGCAAGATGTGGATCACGAACGGCACCGTCTCCGACGTGTCCGTCGTGTGGGCCCGCACCGATGAGGGCATCCGCGGTTTCCTCGTGGAGAAGGGCGCGAAGGGCTTCTCCGCGCCCGAGCAGAAACACAAGTGGAGCCTACGCGCCTCCGTGACGTCCGAGCTCGTGCTCGAGGATGTGCGTGTACCCGACTCCGCGCGCTTGCCGGGGGCTGAGGGCCTCAAGGCGCCGCTGTCGTGCCTCACCCAAGCGCGTTACGGCATCGCCTGGGGCGCCATCGGCGCGGCGACGGCCTGCTTCGACGAGGCGCTGCGTTACTCCAAGGAGCGCATCGTCTTCGACAAGCCGCTCGCTGCGTACCAGATCCCGCAGACGAAGTTCGCCGACATGGCGACGCGCATCACGCACGGGCAGCTGCTCGCGTGGCGCCTCGGGCGCATGAAGGACGATGGCCGCTTGAACCCGTCGCAGGTGTCGATGGCGAAGCGTTACAACGTGCACCTGGGCCTGGACGTCGCGCGCATCTGCCGCGACATCCTCGGCGCGAACGGGATCAGCCTCGAATACCAAGTCGGCCGCCACATGCTGAACCTCGAGTCGGTGATCACCTACGAGGGCACGCACGACATCCACACGTTGGCAGTGGGCGCGGAGTTGACGGGTATTCCGGCGTTCCGTTGAACGATACGGAGTCGCACCACTTCTACCCGTTTTCATCCGCTGCCCGATACGGAGTCGCACCACTTCTACCCGTTTTCATCCGCTGCCAGGCCGTCGCGATGGCCTGGCAGCGGATGAAAACGGGTAGAAGTGGTGCGACTCCGTATCGGGCAGCGGATGAAAACGGGTAGAAGTGGTGCGACTCCGTATCGCGTCAGCGCGCTTCGAGTTGTTCGACCAACCGCGTGAGGTCGCCGTGCACCTTCAACAAGTGCTCCTGCTCGTCGAGCGTCAGGTTGCCCTGGGTCTTGTCGAGCAGCATCCCGATGTCGTCCAGGACCATGCGCGCGTTCGCAGGGTTCTTCGTGCGCTCGCGCGTGAGCGGGTTCTCGATCAAGCCGCACGCGAGCATCCCCTGGAACGCGAGGCGCGTCAGGAACAGGCGGAAGTCACCGCCGGGCAGCGGCAGCTCGTCGGCGCGTCGGCCCTGCGTCTCGGGGCCCGAGTCGGATCCGAGACCGTCGCTCACGGGCGGCTCGCTTTCTCGAGCTGCTGTGCGTGACCGTTGCGTGTGTGGGCCAGGGCCGCGCCGACGAAGCCGTCGAAGATGGGGTGGGGGCGCAAGGGCGCGCTCTTGAACTCCGGGTGGAACTGCACGCCGATGAAAAACGGGTGCCCGGGCAGCTCGACGATCTCGACGAGGTCGCGCTCGGGATTGCGCCCCGTGAGGGCCATCTCTGAGCCCGAGAAGGCCTCGCGGTAGCGGTTGTTGAACTCGTAGCGGTGGCGATGCCGCTCGTGGATCAGCGGTTGCTGGTAGAGGCGCGCCGCGAGCGAATCGCGCGTCAACTCGCAGCTGTAGGAGCCGAGGCGCATCGTGCCGCCCTTCTCCAATCCTTGCTGGTCGCCCATCAAGGCGATCACCGGGTGCGGCGTCGTCGCCGAGTGTTCGGAGGTGTGCGCGCCCTCGAGGCCGAGCACGTTGCGCGCGTACTCGATCACCGCGCACTGCATGCCGAGACAGATGCCGAAAAAAGGCACCTCGTTCTCGCGCGCCCACTGGATCGCGCGGATCTTGCCCTCGATCCCGCGCTCACCGAAACCGCCGGGGACGAGCACCGCGTGGGCGCCCTCCAGGATGCGCGTCCCGCGGTCGAGGACGTCCTCGGCCGCGACCTTGCGGAGCTTCACCTTGCAGCGGCGCTTGATGCCCGCGTGCGAGAGCGCCTCGTAGATCGACTTGTAGGCGTCGTGCAGCTCGATGTACTTGCCGACGACCGCGATCTCGACCTCGGTGGTGTGGGTGCGGAGGTCGGCGAGCATCGCGCGCCAATCGCGCAGGTCCGTCTCGACGTCTGTCGGGAGGCCGAGCCGCGCGCAGATCAAACGGTCGATGCCCGCGGTGACGAGGTCGACCGGCACCTCGTAGATCGAGAACGCCACGTCGCGTTCCTCGATCACACACTCCGGGCGCACGTTGCAGAAGAGGCTGATCTTCGCGCCCATGTCCGGGGTCATCGGCTGCTCGGTGCGGCACACCAGCACGTCCGGCATGATCCCGATCTCGCGCAACTTGCCGACGGATTGTTGCGTCGGTTTGGTCTTCAATTCACCCGAGGCTCGCAGATACGGCAACAGCGTCAAGTGGATGAACATCGCCTCCCCGGGGGGCTTCTCGAGCGCGAACTGCCGCACGGCCTCGAGGAACGGCAGGCTCTCGATGTCGCCGACCGTGCCGCCGATCTCGGTGATCGCGACATCGACGTCGGGACCGGTTACACCCTCGTGGATCGCCTCTTTGATCGCGTCGGTGATGTGCGGGATCACCTGCACCGTGCGGCCGAGGTAGTCGCCCCGCCGCTCCTTGGCGATCACCGACGAGTAGATCTTGCCGGTCGTGTAGTTCGAGGCCTTCGTGAGCTTCGCGCGCGTGAAACGCTCGTAGTGCCCGAGGTCGAGGTCCGTCTCTGCGCCGTCGTCCGTCACGTACACCTCGCCGTGCTGGAACGGGCTCATCGTGCCCGGGTCGACGTTGATGTACGGGTCGAGCTTCTGCATCGAGACCCGCAGCCCGCGGCGCTCGAGGATCATCCCGATGGCCGCGGAGGTGAGGCCCTTGCCGAGGCTCGAGACAACTCCACCCGTGATGAAGATGTGTTTGGTCATGGCGCGTGGGTCGGTGCGGAGTGTGCGGTGCGGAAGGGGATCGAGGCCGTCGGGGCGAGGGCGGGGCGCGGGCGAGGGTCGTGCGCGAGGCTCACCGGGGACGAGACCCGAGGGGGCGCGGTCGCTCTTCGAAGCGGAAGGAGTCCTGGCCCGATTGGAAGCCCTCGAGCTGGTTGAAGATCTGAGAGAAGACCTGCTGGCAGGTCACGAAAGCGGTCGCGCTCTCCTTGTCCATGCCGCGCACCCCGAGGAAGTGGCTCTGTGCGCCGCGTACGTTCAGCGCGATCGAGCCCTTGGCGCCTCCACCGCGCGCCGGCGGCGGACCGGACTGGCTGAAGCGGTTGAACTCAGCCAGGTCGAGCGCTTGCACGAGACCCCCGAAGATCTCGTCGTCGCAGATCTTCACGGCCAGGCTGTCGCCGCCGCCGGAGGTCGTCGGATCCACGTAGGGGTGCTGTTTGAAATACGCCCCGCGCCGCTCTGCGACGTCCTCGCCCTCGAGGCCCAGCCCCTCGATCCAGCCATCGCTGACGATGCGGAGCGTGATCGCGCCGTTGCTCGTGTAAGTGGTCCAGTCGGCGATGCCGCCGGCGGCTTGTCGCTTCGCGCCACCCGTCGAGCTGCACGCGAGCGCGCCGATCAGGAGCGTGAGCGCGAGGACACCGCGCGCGAAGTGCCGGCCAGTCGTGACGCGGCCGGAAGAAACACGGAGGGCGGAACGCTCGGAGAGGACCGACCGGAGAGAGACACTCTGCATGGCTCGAGGGCGCGCGCGCGGAGGCTGCGCGAATCGTCCGGGAGCGAGAGTCCCTCCGGACTTCGAGACCATATCCGCACCCGGGCGACCGCTCAACCGTGGTCTTGTGTCCGTGGGCCTCTGCGCGCCGGAAGTGGGCGCGACGTCTGATTTTCGCGGACACGAACACCACGGCCCGCCGCCCTAACTCCGCGGCCTGAACCCTGTGTTTCGTGGTTGTTTCGTGTCGCCTTCGGAAATCCAAACGCTCGAGTGTTGAACGGAGCCTCGGGATTCGGAACTCTCTGTTCTCTGGGGGGAGGCGCCGACCGCACTCGGACTCTCCATTCCGTGCCTCGCACGGTCCCGGACCCACCATCTCGCCGCCGCGAGCGCGGGTGCCCTCTTTGGGGCCCCGGTGCCCGCGTGCGCACACCACCGCACGGCTCGAGGGGGCCACCGACCTTCCATGGGGAAGACCGAGAAGATCGTCGTTCTGTCTGTCCTGTTCACCATCGTGGTGCTCTTCGTCTGGTCCCTCGACCAGGGTGAGTCCCGAGCGGCGACGGACCCGGGCCCGCGCCGCGGCGCGGGCGCCTCGGATTCTCGCGCCGAGCCGGCCACGGCCCGCGCCAAGGGACCCGCCCCGAGCGCGACGCAGCCCGGCCCGGTTGGGCCTGTAGCTGGCCCTTCGGCCGGCCCCGTCGTCGAGCCTCGCCCGCACCGCATCCAGCCGCCGAGCGAGCCCGCCTCCGCGTCCGGCGACCTGTCTGCGCGCGACACGAGCTCGAGCGAGAGCGCAGAAGGGGCGCTCCTGGTCGCCGAGCTGGGTGGTGGACAACCCCCCGCCTCGAACGGGCCCGGCGTCATCCTGCGCGCCGAGTGGGACCTCGTCTCCCTCGTCGGCCTGCAAGGGACCGTCGACCCCGAGACGTTCGTCGCCGTCGCGCGCACCGCCGACACCTGGGACACCCTCGCCGTGCGTTACTACGGTGACGCCGGGCGCGCCCGTCTCCTGCGGCGCGCCAACGAGGGCACCGACCTTCGCGCCGGCACCGAGCTGCTCGTGCCCGCGGTCGACCGCTTGCCGCGCACCCCGGACGTGCGCGAGATCGAGGTGCTCGAGGGCGAGGGCCTCTGGCACGTCGCGAAGCGCGCCCTCGGCAGCGGCGCGCGCTGGAAGGAGCTCCACGACGCGAACCTCGACCGCATCCAGAACCCCGATCAGGTGCGCGCCGGGATGTTGTTGCGGATCCCCTGACTCCCGACTGCGGGCGTCAGCGGAGGCCGTACCGCTCGAGCTTTTTGTAGATGTGGCTGCGCTGCATGCCGAGCTCCTCGGCGGTGCGTTTGACGTTGCCCTCGTTGCGCTCCAGGCGATAGCGGAAGAACTGCGCCTCGGAGAGGTTCTTGAACTCCTCGAAGCTCGGCGCCTCGAGCGGATCCTCGCCCAGCGAGGCGTGCGCGCGGGGACTCGGGGCGAGGCTGCGCCCGGCCCCGAGCACCTGGTCGATCTCGGGGAGGTCGATCCCGTCGCTGTCGGCGAACACCGCGGCGCCCTCGAGCACGTTGCGCAGCTGGCGCACGTTGCCCGGCCACGGCTCGGCGGCGAGCCGCTCGAGCGCGCCCTCCGTGATCGACGGCGCCGCCCGCCCGCTGCGCTCGGCTTGCTGCGCCAGGAAGTGCCGCGCGAGCACACCGACGTCCGCCGGCCGCTCGCGCAGCGGCGGTACGTGCAGCGGGACGACGTTCAAGCGGTAGTAGAGGTCCATCCGGAACGCCTTCGCCTCGACCGCGGCGCCGAGGTCCGCGTTCGTCGCCGAGACGATGCGGATGTCGACCGGGCGCGACTCGCTCGAGCCCACCCGCACGACCTCGCGCGACTCGATCGCGCGCAGCACCTTCGACTGCGCCGCGAGCGGCATGTCGCCGATCTCGTCCAGGAAGAGCGTGCCGCCGTCGGCCGCCTCGAAGTGCCCGAGCCGGTCCTCGTGGGCTCCGGTGAAGCTGCCCTTCACGTGGCCGAAGAGCTCGGACTCGACGAGCTCGGCCGGGATCGCCGCGCAGTTGACGGTGATGAACGGCCCTGAGGCGCGCCGGCCGCGGTAATGCAGGTTGCGTGCGACGACCTCCTTGCCGACGCCGTTTTCGCCCGTGACGAGCACCGAGGCCTCTGAGTCGGCGACCTGTTGGATCTGCTCGTCGAGCGCGCGCAATGCGGGCGACACACCGATCAGCTCGTGGCGGCCCGAGAGGCGCCGGCGCAGGTGCCGGTTCTCGCGCTCGAGTTCGCCCTCGCGCAGGGACTTGCGCACCGTGACGAGCACGCGCGCCTCGTCGAGCGGCTTCTCGAGGAAGTTGTCCGCGCCGCGCTGCATTGCGTCCACCGCGATGGGCACGTCCCCGTGCCCGCTGATGAGGATCACCGGCGGCGGCTGCTCGCGCAAACGCAGCGCGTCGAGCAGCTCGAGGCCGGTCATGCGCGGCATCTTGAGGTCGGTCAGTACGACCGCCGGTGCGCGGCCGGCGCGCGACTCGGTCTCGACGCGCGCGAGCGCCTCGGCGCCGTCTTTTGCGGTCCAGACCTCGAAGCCTTGGTATTGGAGGAGCATCTCCAGGGTCAGGCGGATGTCGCTGTCGTCGTCGACGACGAGGATGATCTTGCGTGCCTTTGAGGACATGGAGGCCGGATGCCGATTGGGGCAGGCGCGAGCTTGGTTTCGTTCTGCTCGAATGCGCGAATGGATCGACAGAACGGGTTGGAAATGCCGAATCGTCGTACGGTACCAGGTACGCGGCGCCGATTCGGCAGCCCCCGCACCGTGGGCTCCTGCCGCGCGCACCGTGGGCTCCTGCCGCGCGCACCGTGGGCTCCTGCCGCGCGCACCGTGGGCTCCTGCCGCGCGCACCGTGGGCTCCTGCCGCGCGCACCGTGGGCTCCTACCGCGCGCACCGTGGGCTCCTGCCGCGCGCACCGTGGGCGCTCGCCTGGCTCCACACATGCCGCGCCCTTGACCTACGGGACGCCCAGGGTCGACCATGGCCGGAATGACGGATTGGGACGCAGTCGTGGCGGAGCTCGGCGCGGGTCGCGCTGTGGTGGCGGGCGTCCTCTCCGGGACGTCGGCGGACGGCATCGACGTCGGGCTCGCTGAGGCGCGGATCGAGGCCGGCAGGCTCGTCGGCCTCGTGCCGCGCGCGTTCGAGACTGTGCCCTTCGAGCGTGTGGCGCCGCCCGATCTGGCCGAGCGACTGCGCGCGGCGCTCGCGGGTTCGCTCGTGCTCGGTCCGCGCGAGCTCACGCTGCTCGACCGTGACCTCGGCCGCGCGTTCGGGCGCGCGGCGCGGGCGGTCGCGGACGCAGCGGGGTTGAAGCTCGCGCTCGTCGCGAGCCACGGCCAGACGCTCTGGCACCACGACGGCGTCGAGCCGAGCGGCGCGGCGACTTTGCAACTCGGCGACGGCGACGAGGTCGCGGAGGCCGCGGGCGCGCCGGTGGCCGCGGATTTCCGACGCCGCGACATCGCCGCGGGTGGGGGCGGGGCGCCGCTGTCCGCCCTCGCGGACCCGCTCGTGTTCGCGGGGGCGCCGCGGCCGCTCGCGCTCCTGAATCTCGGCGGCATCGCGAACCTCACGCTCGTGCGCAAACGGCGGCTTGCGCCGATCGAGGGCGTAGGCGATCGCGGCAGCGGACGCCAGCGCGAGGTCGGGCACGAGGCCATTCAACAGACCGCTCACGAGTCCGAGAGCAAGACCGAAGCCGAAGACGTCACCGCCTTCGACGTCGGGCCCGCGAACGCGCTCCTCGATGGCCTCGCGCGCGCTCTGCTCGGGTGCCCGTTCGATCGTGATGGCGCGGCGGCCGCGAGCGGCACGGCGCACGCTGGCCTCACGTCTTCGATCCTCGCCCATCCGTTTTTCGCCGCCCCGACTCCCAAGTCCACCGGCCGCGACACGTTCGGCCGCGTCTGGCTCGCTGAGGTCGAGGCGCGCGCGCGCGGGCTCGGCCTGTCGCCCTCGGACACCCTCGCGAGCGCGGCGCTCGCCGTCGCCCGCTCCGTCGCCCGCGACGTCGTCGCGTGGACCCCCTGGCTCGGCGACGGCGAGGCCCCCGCGCCCCTGTACGTCGCCGGCGGCGGCGTTCACCACCTGGCGCTCCAGAACGCGCTCGCGGGCGAGCTCGCGGCCCAGGGACACGCTGCGGGCCTCGCGCCACGGCCCGTCGGATCGACCGCCGCGCTCGGCGTGTCGCCCGACGGGCGTGAGGCCTGGGTGTTCGCGGTCCTGGGGCTGCGTTGTCTGCTCGGTGAAGGCTCGACCCGGACCTCCGCCACCGGGGCGCGCCCGGGGCGGGTGCTCGGCAAGCTCTGTCACGGGCCGCCTCGCCATACGGAGCCGGGCTCATCTTTGAGCGACTCACCGCTCGCTCGCGCGGACCGCGAGCGAGCGGTGAATCGCTAAAAAAACAAGCCCGGCTCCTTGCCCCCCTCCGGTAGCCCGGCTCTGCGGGGCGGGTAGGGGACCTGGCGACGTTCCATTCGCCCCGTGGACCGCGTCGGGTTGACCGAGTGCAGGCCCTCGGTATCATCTCGCACCCGACCCGCGCCGGTGGTCCGCACCACCAGCCCGGTCGACTCCCCCCAAACCGTCGTCATGTCCGGCACGGTGTCCAAGAGCACGACGCTCCTGGGCACCCGATCCCTGCGCCCTAGCGGCGTCGGGGTCGGCGATCATGCGCGCCGGCTCCCCCTTTCGCTCCCCCCGACCCAGCGCTCCCGCTCGCAGCTCGAGTTGTCCTCGTGCGTGCCCGGCGGCAGCCCCACATCCTCCATGAGCCGAGTGTCGCGTCACCTGGGCCTCGTCCTGGCCTTCGCCCTCTTCGCCGCACCCATGCCTGCCATGGCCCAGGACGTCGAAGAGCTCTTCCGCGAGGCCGTCGAACTCCTTCAGCGCGGGCAAAAGCAAGAGGCGCTCAGCGCCTTCGAGCGCGTCCTCGCGGCCGATCCATCGAACCAACAAGCGTTCGACCTCTGGCTGTCGACGGACCGCGAGGTCATGTTGCAGCTGCTGGTCGAAGGCGGTGAGTTCGAGAAGGTCGCCAAGCGTTTCCTCGAGCGCTCGAAGATCGGCGCTGCCGAGCTGCAGCGCGACGAGTCCGCGATCGCTGCCGCGGCGGAGGAGTTCTTCGCTGCGTCGGACTCGGTCGTGCGCCGTCAGGCCCTCAACAAGCTGCGCAATAACCACGGCGAGTACGCGGTCCCCGCGCTCCTCGCGCCGCTCGCGGACGAGTCCGCCGACGACACGCGCGTGCACGCGATGGCGGCCCTCGCGCAGATGGGACCGACGGTGGTCCTGCCGCTCATCGAGGCCCTCCGCTCGGACAGCGCCTTCCAGCGCCGCAACGTCGCGATCGTGCTCGGCATGAACGGTGACCCGCGCGCCGGGGCCGATCTCCTGCACCTCGCCGCGACCGACACCGATCTCATCGTGCAGGCCGCCGCGACCGAAGCGGCAGCGAAGTGCGGCGCGCGCGGCAAGACCGCGGCGGACCTCTTCCTGCTGCACGGCGACGACTACCACCACCGCCGGACGACGATCCTGCGCGACATCGACTACAGCGAGGTCGTGTGGTCGTGGGAGGGCGGCGAGCTCGTCGCCCACGACGTGCCGCGGGCCATCTACAACAACGAGCTCGCCAAGCGCGCCTACTACCGCGCGCTGGCGTCACGTCCGGACAGCATCGATGCCCTCGCGGGGATCGCGCGTGAGTCCGTCGACGTGCACGGCAAGCTCGAGGCGCTCGCTGCGGCCGGTCAGGACGTCGACGCCCTCTTGGCTTCGGCGGGCGAGGGCATGATCGCCGTCGCGGCGGCAGGCCCGGACGCGCTCGATCGCGCGCTCACGTGGTCGGTGCAGTCCGATGACACACAATCCGGCAGCCGCATCGCGCGCATCCTCGGGAAGGTCGCGACGCAGCCGACCAAGGGCCTCCGCGAGGCGCTGATGTCGGGGAGCGCTGGCCTCGCCGGTGAAGCGGCCGCGGCCATCGCGCACATCTCTGTGGCGACCAACACGGGCGCGGACGCTGCGGTCGTGAAGACCCTCGGCGACGCCGCCGCCCGCGACATCGTGCGCATCGCCTACGTGGTCGACGGCGACCTCGCCCGCGCGAGCGCGCTCGTCAGCGCGCTCGGCGCAGAGGGTGTCCTCGCCCAGCACATCGCGACCGGCGCCCTCGGCGTCGCGACGATCGGGCAGGTCCCGGGAGTCGATGTCGTGCTGGTCGGAGACCGCCTGCCCGACATCACGGCCGACGCGGTGATCACGGCGCTGCGTGAAAACGTCTCCTTCGGCGAGACGCCCCTGTTCCTGATCAGCGCGGACGAAGAGCTGGCTGCGGCCTACGGTGACCGGATCGACGGCAGCCTGGCCGATGCCGAGGGCCTCAGCGCCCTCGACGAAGTGTTCGCGGCCAACCTGACCGGTGACCGCGCTCGCGCGGACGAGCTCGCGGCCCAGGCGGCCGCGGCGCTGGCCGCCCTCTCGCGCGGTGGACGCACGGACCTCGGCGGCGCCCTCACGGGGCTCGCAGAAGCCGCCGGTCGCCGTGACGGTGTCGCGATCCCGGCCCTCGCTGCCCTCGCGCAAGCGGGCGGCGCCGGTCAAGCGGCCGCGGCGTTGGCGGTGCTAAGCGACGACGGACGCTCCGATGAGGCGCGTATCGCCGCAGCGGACGCCCTGGGCGCCATCACTTCGCGCGCCCCCCTCGGCGTCGAAGTGCGTGACGCGCTCGCGGCGATGATCGCCGGTGACGCGAGCTTGCCGGTTCGCACGGCGGCCGCGCGCGCCCTCGGGCGCCTCGGACTCGGTGGCGCGGAGCGCGCGAACTACGTGCGCGGCGCGAAGGTCGAGGTGCGCTCGGAGTGAGCAACTGCGCGACGGAGTCGCAGCCGCCCCGCGCGACGCAGTGACACTCTGAGCTCTGCGCGGAGCGCGACGCAGTGACACTCTGAGCTCTGCGCGGAGCGCGACGCAGTGACACTCTGAGCTCTGCGCCGAGCGCGACGCAGTGACACACCGAGCTGCGCGCGCCCTCTGTCTCGAACAGAGGGCGCGCGCAGCTTGATTTGCGCGCAGCCTGATTTGTCGGCCTCCGAGATCTGGACGCTACGGGGTCCGAAGGTATACTTCTCGGCCCTAGGGCCAGAGTAGCTCAGTGGTAGAGCACCGCTTTCGTAAAGCGGGGGTCGCGGGTTCAAATCCCGCCTCTGGCTCCAATTTCGCGCTGCGTCGCGAAACGGCGCTTCGGTCAGCGTTCTTCGGAGCGCCCTCGCTCGGCGGCCTCGAGTGTCTGGATCCAGACCAACTCAGCTGCGCCGTTCGAGTCATCACCGAGGCCGATGCTGTACGTGCCACCAGCTTCGGTGAGCCGCCTCAGCGTCCTGGAACGGCGGGTGATCGTCGAGCGTCTGGTGCGAGACCACGTGGCGCTCGCTCATGAACTCGCGCTGGGCCAGCGCCGCGCGCTCCGTGGGGTATCCTCCGTCGCTCGACATGGGCCGAACGAACGGGGACTCACAGGACTCACAGGACGCACACGAGGCGCGCGACGGGCAGTCGGTCGACCTCGGGCGCCTCTCGGTCGGTCTCCTCGGGCTCCTCGTCTACCTCGTGTTCGAGGTGATCGATGTGCGCCTCGCCTGGTTTGACCTCTTCTACGACGGCGCCGCTGCGTTGCTGCTCTTGTTCGTCGCGGTGAGCCTCGACCAGCGCGCGGTCCGCGCCCTCGGCGCGCCGAGCTGGTGTGTGTGGAGCGCGGCCGCCGCGCGCGTGGTCGGGGCGGTGCTCGCGTTCCCGGTCCTCTCGACGCTCGTACCGGCTTTCGTCGTGGGCGCGGTGTCGCTCGTAGCGTTCGCCTCGCTCGTCGGGGTCGCCGTGACGATGCGTCTGGTCTGCGCGGGGCGTGGGCTCGTGTCGGGAGCTCGCTGGCGCCGAGTCACGATCCTGCTCGTGCTCGTCATCTTCCTCCCGGCGGCCGTCGGACTGATGTTCGGGAACCCGCCCACGGCCGGCCTCCCGCTCGCCTTCCACACCCATGAAGGGCTGCTCGCGACGAGTGTCGGGGTCGCGTTGTATCTGATGAGCCTCTTGGTCACCGTCGACATGGCGCTCGCCACGTGGACGACCCTTCGGTCGGCGCAGCGACGCACCTGAGCGCGCGCGGCGTTCGCGCAGTACGCGGCTCGCGCGTCGAGGCGGACCTCAGGCCGTCGCGCGCGTGTCGCGTAACGCGAGCCGTTCGACCAGCGCCAGCCAGCGCTCTTCGTGGTCCGGCGGCGAGGCTTGCTGGGCCCCATGCGGGGCCCCATGCGGGGCGCAGTCGACCGCCGCCGCGACTTTGCTCGCGGTGACGAACCGCAGCAGCGTCGCCGCGTCCCGCGCATAGGGTCGTCGCTCGAAGCTGCGCAAGGCGAGCGGGGTCATGAGCCCGCCGCGTCGCCCGAGCGAGCGCAGCCCCTCGTCGTCGAGGCCCTCGAACCAGGTCCGGTCGACGGTGGCGAGCCAGCGTTCGGCGTCGCCCAACAGTCGCACGGGTTCCGCGACCGCAGGGCCGAAGTGCCGGCCTAGCCAGGCCGCTGACAGCCGCGGATCGCCGTCATGTTGTTCGCCGTCGCGATAGAGCAGCGCTGCCAGCACGAGCGCGTCGGGCGCGCCGGCGGCCTCCGCGCGCGCAGCTGCGCCAGCAGCAACAGCCGAGGCGCCGTCGCGCAGCAGCCGCCGCACGCTCGCGAGGAGCGGGTTGTGTTCTCTCTGGGGCGGGAAGTGTGGGTCCATTTCCAAGGTGGGTGTCTCCTACTTGTCTGTTTCTGATGGCCTTACTAGTTCACTGTCGACCGGTGTTCTACGCGGCTTGACTGGGCGGCCGGTGAACTCGGGATCAAAGGGCGGTCAAGCCCGGCGGGCATGCCGGCGGCCTCGCCCAGGAGCCAATCGAATTGGGTTGTGAGGCGAATTGGGTTGTGAGGCGAGCTGGGTTGTGAGGCGAGCTGGGTTGCGAGGCGAGGTAGGTCGCGAGGCGAGATAGGTTGTAGGGGATGAACCTGTTCGACCTCCTGCCCCGACCGTTCGTAATCGGGGTGATTCATCTCGGCCCCTTGCCCGGCGCGCCGCGATTCGGTGGCGACATGGCGGCGGTCCTCGCGGCAGCCGCCCGGGACGCCGAGGCCTACCTCGCGGGTGGTGTGCATGGTCTCATCGTCGAGAACTTCGGTGACGTCCCGTTCTACGCCGGGTCCGTCCCGCCCGAGACTGTGGCCGGCATCGCTTTGGCAGTCGCTCGGGTCCGCGAGCGCGCGGGCGCGACGCCCGTCGGCATCAACGTGTTGCGCAACGACGCCCGCGCCGCGCTCGGTATCGCCGCGGCGACCGGCGCGCGTTTCGTGCGGATCAACGTGCACACGGGCACGATGCTCACGGACCAAGGTCTCATCGAAGGCCGCGCGGCCGAGACTCTGCGCGAGCGCGCGCGGCTCGCGCCCGGGGTCGCAATCTTCGCCGACGTGCACGTCAAACACGCCGTGCCGCTCGGGGCCGAGCGACTGATCGACGCCGCGGCGGATGCCCGCGAGCGCGGGCTCGCCGACGCGCTCGTCGTGAGCGGACGCGCGACGGGTGCCGCGCCGCCGCTCGAGCGGGTCGCGGAGCTGCGCGCGGCGCTCGGCGCCCTGGCGCCGCTCGTGCTCGGCTCGGGAGTCGACCTCGGCAACGCGCGCCAGCTCCTCGCGGTCGCCGATGGCGCGCTCGTCGGTTCTTCACTGAAACGCGGCGGACGCGTTGACGCCGAGGTGGACGAGGCCCGTGTCGCGGCCCTCATCGCTGCGCTGTCTTCCGCCGCTGAGCCTCGCGGCCCAGAGTCGATCGGCCCAGAGTCGATCGGCCCAGCGTCGATCGGCCCAGCGTCGATCGGCCCAGCGTCGACTGCGAAGGGGTCCATTTAGCCGTCGAAGCGGTAGCTCTGCACCTCGATCACCGCGTCGCGGTCCACATCGACGATGCGCCGCGGGAGGCTGCGGCCCTCGACGACTTGCCAGTCCTCGAAGCGCCAGCTGCGCGCGAAGGGCGCCGTCGAGTTCAGCGCCGAGGGGCGCCCCGTGGGGTCCAGCTCGAGCACCGCGCGCAGGCCATCGTCGGTCTCGAGCGTGAGGCCGCGCGGAGCGGCCTGCGCCGTGAAACCCGTCCCTTCCGCGAGCTGGTGTAGGACATACAGGAGCCCCATGCGCGTGTCGTGGAGGAGCGGTTCGAGAGGCAAGGTTCGTCGCTCGTCCCCCGTGACCCACGTGGCTCCCGACGCATCGACCGAGGTCGTGCCGCCTTCGTCGACGTGCACGACCGCGCTCGGCGTGGTGAGGTCGAGGGTCTCGGTCACGGAGAGCGCGACACCGCCGTAGAGCACCCGCGCGCGCAGCGTCGCGCGCCGGAGTGCGCGGAATCCGCCTGGCCCACCAAGGGCCTCGAACATCGCGAGCACGGCCTCGGCGCTGGAATCTGGCGCGACCTCCGTCGCGGACGATTCCGCGGGATTCACGTCGTGCGCCGCTGGAGGGACGATCGTGCCGAGCGACTCGACCTCGGCAGCGAGCGACCGCGGCAGCCAGAGCGCGCCCTGCATCCGCTCGGGGGTCACGTGACGCTGCAGCGCGGCCGTGAAGTCCTCCAGCGTGAGCGCCGCGGCCCGCACCGCGAGGCGCTGGGTCCAGTCCGGCGGTGCGTCGCGCAGCGCGAGGCGCTGGGCGCGGACCAATTCCTCGAGCGCCGAGGTCGGCGCCGCGAGCCGCGCGAGCGCGCGAGCGCGAGCGCGCACGAGATCGGCCTCGCTCGGCGAGCGAGCCGCCTCGAGCGTGTCGAGCAGCGCGCGTCCTTCCGCGGCGAGATGGCGGGCCGGGCAACCGAGCCAAACGACCAGTTCCCCCGAGCGCCCCCAGCCCGGCGCGAGCGCGACGCCTATCGCCGAGGCGGACCCGACCGGCGAGGCGGACCCGACCGGCGACGCGGACCCGACCGGCAAACGCCGACGCGGAGCGGTGGTCGCCTCGGAGTTCGAGTCCGACACCGACTCTGCCCAGCGGCTCTCCGCAGCGGCTGCAAATGTGGACAGCGTCTCGGCGAGGTGCTCCTCGACCAGGAAGAGCGCAGCGGCGTCGGGCGCATCGGCTCGGCAGCCGGCGCTCTGTAGCACGAGGCCACCGGCGACGCCGCGCCCCTGGTCGGGTTCCGGCTCTCGCGGTGGAGGATCCGCGCCCTCGTCCGCTGGATGGCACAGGACGAACTCCCGTGTGATCGGGACATGCAGCGCGGTCGTCGGGCGATCCGCCAGCCCCGCGCCGGACGGCAAGACCACGAGCGCTTCGGCCGCGAATTGGAGCGCGGCCTCGAGCTCGAGGTCGCCGTACAGGGTCAACACGAGCGCTTCGCGCCGCACAGTCGCACCGATCCACTCGTCGCGTAGGAGCGCATCGGCGAGGGTGTCCTGTGCTTCAGGGGTCGTGGGAGACGCCCCACGCGGCGGCGCGGCCCCACTCGGCGCAGCCGTACTGTGGGCCTCGAGGCATCCGATGGCCGCGAGCGCTGCGCTGTCCGCGAGAGTCTGTCCACCACCCTCGGCCGGCCCAAGGCGAACAGTGGAACCGTCGAGGCCGATACCGTGGGGCGCCGTGTTCCGTACGCGGAGCTCCTCGGTCGTGGTGGCATTCCAACGCGGCGCCCCGAGCGCGCGGAGCGCGAGCGTCAGGGACTCGCGCGCGTAGGCCGTAGGTACGGTCACGACCACGGTGAACGAACGGTCGTCGCATTCGAGGCTCAGCGCGCCACCCCGTGCTCGCAGCGGTTCGCCCAGCGGCGCTGCGAGGCCGAGCGCCAGCCGCCGCGTGAGGCGCTCGAGCTCGTCTGGTGCGAGGCTAGAGGCAAACCCGATCCGCAGCACCACGGCGTCAGCCTCGGGGGCCCGCAGCGCGATCAGGCGGCTCCCGTTCGGGCCCGGTCGTTCGATGAGCTCGCGACGCTGGATCGAGCTCGAGGTTGCGCCAGCGGGTGTGCTCTCGACCGCGAACGCACGCTGGACCGCGAAAGCACTCGCCGCCATCGACGCTGCGAGCAGCGCGAAGCCGAGCGCGCGCGCGCATGCGACGCGCCGGCGCGAACCACGGGGCCGCATCGACCGATTCGAATGAATGGTCACGACCCCGTCGACGTTGCTGTGGATCAAGACGCTCCCAGGGTCAATGGAACGTCACCGAGTAACCGTCGGTGTAGTTGGAGCTCGGATTGCCGGCCACGGTGTCCCGGTACCACAGTTGGAAGTTCCACGTCTCACCGGCCTGCACGGCGACGAACCCCGTCGGCATCGGCACGAGCGCGAGGTCGACGTCGAAGCGGATCCGCCCGGCGGTCCCCGAGGACTGCACTTGCCTGGAATAACGGCCGATGGGCGCCCCGAGGCACAGGTCTCCGGCGCTGCCGCCCGCGTTCGGGATCAGCGCCTGGGTGCGCGACACGACGAAGAACCCGAACACGTTCGTGGGCAGAGGCGACGCCGAGAGGGTCAGGTCGTCGAGCACGACGGCGGCGCTGCCTGTGCCGGTGAGCCGCGCGGCGACGCCGATGCTGTTCGGCTGCGCCACGCAGTAGCTCGAACCTGGCGCGGGCGGAACGACCCGGGCCAGCAGCGGGCGCCAGGACAGCAGCGTGCAACGCATGCGCCGCGCTTGATGCTCGGAGAAACGATCGACACACGGGTCGTCGCTGAAGTCCATGTAGTTCTCGACCGGGTCCGGCGTCCCGCAGCTCTGGGCGCCGAGCGCGCACCCGAAGTGGGGGGCCGCCACCGGCGCTGTGTCGCAGATCAGATCCCCGCTCGCGTTGCACGCGGCGCCGCCGCAGCCGCCATCGAACGTGTGGTAGAGGCCGAGGTAGTGCCCCACCTCGTGGGTCAGCGTGCGCCCGAGGTCGTAGGGTGGTCCGATCGGCGCATTGCGTCCGACGGCGGTCCACAACAACACGACGCGGTCCGCGTTCGCGCCGACCGGGCCCGTCGCGGGATAGAAGGGCACGTACCCGAGCGCGCCCGACGCAGCGTTGGTGTAGACGTTCAGGTAACGCTGGGGATCCCAAGCGAGGGTGTTCCAGTAGCTCCCGGTGTCGTTGAACCAGGTGTTGTTGTTCGTGCGCGTGATGCCGCTCGTCGGATTGCCCTGGGGGTCGGTCTCGGCCAGGCGGAAGCGGATGCGCGTGTCGACTCCCGCCGCGCCGAGCGTTCCGGGGAGCGCGCGGAAGTCCTCGTTCAAGACGTCGATCTGGCTGTGGATCCGCGCGTCGGCGACGGTGCCCTGTCCCGCGGCGCCTTCGATGACATGGAAGACGACGTCGATCTCCACGAGGTCGAGATTCAGGGGTGAGTACGCCGGGAGCGCATTCGTGAGCGCGCCATCGCAGTCACCTGGCGGCAGGAAGGACGCGGCTCCACCGCCGCTCGCGAGGCGGCTCGGTGTGGCACAACGCAGGCCGCCCTGTCCCTGGGGGGGACCCTGTGCAGGGGCGGACACGACCGCGTGCCGGCCCGCGGACACCGCGCGCTGCGAGCCGTCGTGCGGATCACCGATGGGGGCCTGGGCCTGCGCGCCGGCCCCCATTCCGAGCAACGCGAGCGCCAAGAACGACGTGCGGCGGAAACTGTACCCGTGGCGCGACGAGCTTCGCCCTCGGTCGAGTGACGCGGGCGTGTCTCGGGGAGAGAGGACTTGCGACGGCATGCAATACAGACAGTCTGGACCATCACCGGGTTTCAGGCAGCCTTTCAGGAATTTCCTACCGTCCCGGCAGGTCCCTAGGTTCCTCTCGCGCGCGCCGTCAAGGCAGAGGCACGCCCGCTGGCACGAACGCGACCGGCCCGCCCCGCGCCCCGGGCCCGAGGCCGTTCACGAGCGCTGCACCGAATCGGGAGCAGCGGTCCGCGGGCCCGCAGGCGACGAGCCCCGAGCCCGCGCCGCTGATGGTCGCGACCCAGGCGCCAGCGGCGCGGGCCGCTGCCAGAGCCTCCGCCGCGCCGGGGATGAGCGGCAAGCGGTAGCGCTCGTGCAGGCGGTCGTGGGAGCCCTCGGCCAGCCAGCGCTCTTCACCGCTCGCGAGCCCACGCAGGAGAAGCGCGAGCCGGCGCGGATTCTCCACCGCGTCCTCGAACGGCACGTGGCGCGGCAGCGCGCGGCGCGCCTCGCTCGTCGCGAGGGGCGCGCGGGGCCAGGCGACGGCCCACGCGAGCGACGGATGCACGTCGAGCTCGAGCACCGCCGTCGTGCCGTCGGACAACGGCACCCCGAGTGTCGCGCCGCCGTGCAGCGCCGCGACGACGTTGTCCGGGTGCCCTTCGAGGGCGACCCCGGCGGCGACGATCGCCGGCCAGAGCGCGCGCGGATCCGACCCACAGGAGCGCACACCTAGGATGAGGCCGGCCGCGATCGCTGCGCCGCTGCTGCCGAGCCCGCGACCGACCGGGATCGCCGAGCGCACGCTGAAACGCGCTGCGCACGGCGGCGCGCCGCACAACACGCGGCCGCGCGCGAAGGCGCGGACGACGAGGTCCTCATCGGCGGCGATCACCAAGGGCTCGCCGCTACGTTCGACCTCCGATGTGCGCGGCGTCGGTCCGTCGGAGAGGTCGTGGACGGATTCGGCTCCGCCGCGACCGGCGCGCATCGCATCCGCTCCTAGCTCTACGTCGACCTCCAAAAACAAGCCGAGGCACAGCCCAAGGCAGTCGAAGCCCGGACCCAGATTGGACGTGGAAGCAGGCACGCGGACGGAGAGGCGCTCTCGAGGCACACACGCAGCATCGCCGATCCGCCGCCGTCGTGCATGTCGGCTCGGTTCGCGGCGCAGCTCGGTGCGCAATTCGCGGCGCAAGCACACGGATGCACACTTGCGCGGCAGCGCCCACCCTCGCTATCGTTCGCCTCGCCGCGTGACCGGAGGCCGCACACCTCCGAGCATGTGGTCCGCACACCACGACCGACGCTCTGAAGGAGGGCCGACATGGCCGCAGAATTCACCTGCGACGAGAAGGACCGTTTTTCGTCCCGACTCGCGACGATCCCGGGCATCCGACCCAAACCCTCGATCGGGGATTGGATCCTCCTCGAGGTCGAACAGCCACACGAGCTCGCGCGCAAAGTCAACCGCCGGCTCGCGCCGGGGGTCCTGAGCGTACCGCGCGGGATCTCGGGCGCTGTCCGTGTCCACGTCGGCGAACCCAAAGAGAACGAGGCGCTGCTGCGCGCCTTGCGCGAAGTTCAGGCCTGAACCGCGCGCGGGCGCAGGGCTGGATCTTGGACGGACGAGGTTTGAACCTTGGACGGACCAAGTCTGAACCTTGAACGGGACGATAGGCTGGTCGCGTGAAATACCGCGCCGGCCTCGCCCTACTGGTCCTTTCGGCTTCGGCCTCCGTGGTGTCCTCGCGCGCGCGCGCAGGCGCTCGGCACGAGCCTAGGGAAGCGCCTCCGTTCGAGTCGGCCCAGCAGAACGGCCAAGCGGACGCCCTGCGTGCATCGCACGACGGTCCCGCCGCCGAAAACTTGCGCCGCACGGTGCAGGTGCTCGCGTCGGACGCCTTCGAGGGACGGCTCCTCGGCAGCGAGGGCAGCCGCGCCGCGGCGCGTTACATGGCCGCCCAGTTCGAGCTCCTCGGGCTCGAGCCCCTCGGCGCCGAGGGCACGTTCCTCGCGCCAGTGCAGCTCGTGCAGCGGCGCTTCACGGCGCCGCCGGTGCTGCGTCTCGGCCTCGCGGATGGCGGCCTCGTGACCCTGCGCCCCGGGCTCGACTTCGGCGTGTTCCCGAACGGCGTGCCGGAGGCCCAGGGCGTTCTGTCTTTGGTCTCTGCGGCGACGGAGGAGGAGCTGCGCGACGTCGCGGCGTCGGATGTCGCCCTCGCGCTGCTCGCGGCTCCCGCGCGCGCGCGACGCTGGCTCGACGCGCCCGAGCTCGCCGAGCGTCGCCCGAAGGTCGTGCTCGAGTCCGGCGGGGCCCGCCAAGGCCGCCCGCTCGAGGCCGGGCCGTTCGGACCGATGGCGCCGACGATCGAGGGTGATGGCGCGGTGCGGATCGCCCTCTACGGTGAGCACGCCGCCGCGCTCGAGGCGGGGGCCTACCGCTCGGTCGAATTCCAGCCGAACCTCAGCCTCGAGCCCGTATCCGACTCCAACGTCGTCGGCTTGCTGCGCGGCGTCGGGACACCCGAGCGGCCCGCGCTCGCCGAAGAGGCGCTCGTCGTCAGCGCCCACCGCGACCACATCGGGCCCCAGCCCATCGGCCGCGCGGGCGCGACCGAGAGCGACCAGATCGCCAACGGCGCGGACGACGACGCCTCGGGCTGCGCCGTCGCGCTCGAGCTCGCGCGTTGCCTCGCCGCGGAGCCGCGCCTCGCGCGCAGCGTCGTGTTCGTGCTCGTGACGGGCGAGGAATCGGGCATGTTTGGCTCCAAGGACTACGTCGCGCGGCCGGCCTGGCCGATCGAGCGCACCGTGCTCAACCTGAACCTCGAGATGCTCGGGATGCCGGACCCGCTCTCGCTCGACGAGGGCGGCACGTCGCGCCCCTGGTTGACGGGCTTCGAGCGCTCGACGCTGGGGGAGGCGCTCGTGGGGCTCGGGCTCGCCGTCGTCCCCGATCCGCGGCCGCGCATGAACTTCTTCTTGCGCTCCGACAACGTCAGCTTCGCGCGTGTCGGGATCGTGGCGCACACGTTGTCGAGCGGCGGCGATAACCCGCATTACCACCAGGTGCGCGACGAGTGGCATACACTCGACTACTTGCATATGGCGCGCTGCGCCGAGGTCGCGCTCGGTGCGCTGCGGGCCGTTGGATCGGGAACGTTGACGCCGGTTTGGCGCGAAGGTGAGCCGCGCCTCGGTCGTTGAGTGATCCGATCGGCGCGTGAGCGTGTCGCTCGTCCGTCTCGATGCTCCAACATGTCTCGCCGTCGTTGTCTCGACGCCTAGGCGTGTCTCGGGCTACCATGCCGCGACGGCGACGCACGTGCGGCGCGGTTCGAATTCAGGATAGGGAGGGGACGGATGCCCAACGCGACCAAGGACGAGCGCAAGAAGAAGCACAAGGAGGCCGAGGCCTCGCGCAAAGGCGCGCGGAAGGAGACGAAGAGCAAGGCGAAGGGCAAGGCCAAGGAGCGCAGCCAAGCGTCCGCCCACTCCGAGGGCGAGCCGCGCAGTCCGAAACCGGCGCGCGTCAAGGGCAAGGCCAAGCTCGAGACCGCGACCAAGAGCGAGACCAAGCCGAAGAAGGCGAAGCTGACCGCGGCGAATTCGGACCGCTACGACCTGTACCAGCGCTCTGTCAACTCGCCCGATTCCGACGTCGATTTCCTGATTCGAGCCTACGGGGAGCTGCGCGACGGCCGGCGTCCGCAGCACCTGCGCGAGGATTTCTGCGGCACGGCGAACCTCTCTGCGGAATGGCTCGCGCGCGACCCCGCATTCACCGCCGAAGGCTTCGATCTCGACCCGGAGCCGATCGCCTGGGGTCAGCAGGTCAATTTCGCCGCGATCGACGACTACCGTGAGCGCATGACGTTCCACGTGGCGGATGTCCGTTCGCGTTCGCTGGCAAAACCGGACATCACGACTGCGCCGAACTTCTCCTACTGGTGCTTCCGGACGCGCGAGGAGCTCAAGGGTTACTTCCGGTCGGCGCTCGAAGGGCTCGCGCGCGACGGGCTCTTGGTGATCGACGTCTACGGCGGACCCGAGGCCCTTCACGAGATGGAGGAGCTGCGCGACATCGAGGGCAAGTTCACCTACGTCTGGGACCAGCAGCTCTACTGGCCGGGGACCGGTGAGTACCACGCGGCGATCCACTTCCGTTTCAAAGACGGCTCGGAGATGAAGAACGCGTTCCAGTACGTCTGGCGCTTCTGGAACCTGACCGAGATCAAGGACCTCCTCACCGAGGTCGGTTTCCGCAGCGTCACGACGTGGTTCGAGGGGACCGATCCCGAAGACGAGGAGTCGGGCGACGGCGTCTTCGAGCAGGACGTCAACGGCGAGAACTGCCAGGCCTGGATCGGTTACGTCGTCGCGGCGAAGTGAACCGCCTGCAGGGCGCGGTCGCCTTCGGTCACTTGGTCCGAAGGTCGACGGGGTTCTGGATCAGGTTGTTCTCGTCGATGTCGAACGAGTAGGGCGTCGTCAGCACGTACCCCCGCTTGAGGGCGGGGAACGTGATCTTCTCGCTCGGCTCGGGCAGGAGCTGACAGTCGTTGTTCTCCTCGGTGTCCTTCGTCTCGGCGAGGCGCAGGAGGACGAGCGTGCGACCCTGCCACTGGGGCGCGCCGTTCTGGACCTCTTCCCAGACCTTCTCGAGGTGCTCCTTGCAGACGTGGCACGTCTGCCGGTACACGATGACGTGGCTGTTCGGCATGAACGCCCCCTGCGCGAAACCCGCGTTCGCGCCCGCTTCGTAGAAGTACGTCAGCTCGGTGTCCCACACGTCCTGGCCGACCCAGTCCGTGATCCGGAGCTCGCGGTACTCGGGCAGCACGAGCTCGGCTGGGTTCGCCGGAGTGGTGGTTTCGGCGACGTCCGGGGTCGGCGCGACCTCGCTCGTGAGGTCCGGCGAGCCCGCGACCCCCGAGGCTGCGTTCGGCGAAGCCTCAGGTGCGGTCCCTCTGCTCGGCGACACCGGGGTCCCGTTGGGAATCACCGGCGCCGAAAACGCGACCGGAGCCCTGCGTTCGATCGTCGGCAGGTCCGCCTCTTGGATCTTCTTGTAGGGCGCGTACGCCGCCACGGCCAAGATCGGCAGCAGCGCCACGAAACCGAGCCCGCTCTCCTTCGGCAGCGCGCGCCACGGCTTCGTCGCGAGCACCGCGACGAGCAGCGAAGCGTCGATGCCGAGCATCAGCCAGGGCGAGATCGTGATGTTGCCGCCAAAACACCCGCACGAAGTCTCGCCGCTGAGGGCGAGGGGCAACAGCGCGCCGATGAACACGCAGTAGAGCGCGGCGAGGAAGAGCCAGCCGATGCGCGGCAGCGCGATCACCGCGCCGACGACCGCCAGCTCCACGCCGATCGCGACACGCATCGTGTTGAGAGCGCCAAATGGCGAGAGGTCTCGGACTGACTCAGGCACGTCGTTCGGGGAGCCCTCGAAGAGCTTGAAGAGCGCGCCTGCGGCGAGCCATAACATCCCGAGAGACAAGGTGAAACGAGCGGGATTCGAGCGTGTCATGTGCTAGGGAGCGGGCCTTCGGGAGCGTGTGCAGGGTCCGTGAGACCGCTGTACGACCCGGCGGGGCGTGCGTTGGACGGAATGGGGCGGCGAGGATAGCGGTTCTCAGGCGCGTGCCCCGCGGAGGACCGCTGCGAGGCCCTCGGGCAAGGCGTCGCGGCGTCCCCAGACGGGATCGACGAGCCAAACGAAGGGCTGGAGCGCCAGCGCAGACAAGGCGCGCGGAGCGAGGTGATCCTCGAACAGCGCGAGCTCCTCGTCGGCCGCAGGGTGACCCGCGAAGAGGTACGGCGTCCCGTCCGCCAGGCCCACGGGCTGGACACCGAAACCTGGGCCAGCGGTCGCTGCGTGCGCCGCGGCCTCCGCGTGCGACGCCGCGAACCAGAGGTGGCGCGTGGCCGCTTCTTCGGCGAGACGCGATGCGACACGTGGGCTCACGAAGCCACAGACGAAGGCCCGCTGCGCGAACGCGCGGCCAGCGTGTCCCGGTGCGAACGGGCGCCCGGGCTGCGAGGCCGTCGTCAAGAATCCGCCCGCCATGCACGCACCGAGGACCGCGATCAAGGAGTCGCTCTCGACGTCGAGGTCCGGCGCGCCCCACCCGGGAAACGACTCCAACGTGCCGCGCACGAAGCGCTCACCCAGGGCGCAGAGGTCTTCGAAGCTCGCGGCGCGTCGCCAGGCTGCTTGCGGGTCGTCCACGACGCGTAGCTTAGACTGAGCTCCCGCGGCGAACGCTCCACGATGCGCACCCTCTACGAACTCGAAGGCCAGACGATCCACCCCGACGCCCACGGGACCCTCGCGGACCACCGTGGGCGGGTCACGCTCGTGGTCAACGTCGCGAGCGCGTGCGGATTCACACCGCAATACGCCGGCCTCGAGGCGCTCCACCGCGAGCTCGGAGCCAGGGGCCTCAGCGTCATCGGTTTCCCGTGTGACCAATTCGGCGGACAGGAGCCGGGCTCACACGCCGAGATCGCGGAGTTCTGCCGCGCCCGTTTCGAGGTGACGTTCCCGATCTTCGAGAAGGTCGCAGTGCACGGACCAGCGCGCGCGCCGTTCTATGCGCTCGTCGAGGCCACGCTCGGGGCCGCGCCCCGCTGGAACTTCGCGAAGGTGCTCGTCGACCGCCGCGGGGTGCCGATCGGATACTACGAGAGCGGCGTCGCGCCTGACGACGGGCGCCTGCGCGAGGACCTCGAACGCGCGCTCGGCGACGACCTCTAGGTACTGGAGAGTGGGTGATTCTCAGAAGTACTGAGCCAGGGTCGTTTTTTCACATTTACCGGTCGCTCGCGCTCCGCGCGCGCGACCGGTAAATGTGAAAAAACGACCCTGGCTCAGTACTTCTGAGAATCACCCACTCCCAAGCCAAGTAAAACGGGACCTGGAAAAAATGTCCCCGCCCCGTCGACAACGGGTGCGGGGACAGCTCCTTCGACGCTTCGATACGTCGACTCCTGCAACGCTGCCCCGGTGGAATTCCAGTCCGAGGGGGCAGCGTGTTCTCGCGCGATAACTCAGGAACCGCCGCGGCGCCGGCCGTTGTTGCCGCCGCCTGCTGGAGCGCCCGGCGTGGTGTTGCCCGTTGCGCCGGTCGCGCCGCCACCTTGAGTCGCGGCGCCACGGCCGCCCCCGAAAGCTTGGTTGCCGCCGCGCCCGCCGCCACCGAAGCGCGGGTCGGGGTTCTGCTCCTTGTAGAGGTCGAACTGGACCGGGTTCAGCAATCCGCGCAGCTGGGTGTCCATGCCTTCGGCGAGGGCCTGCCACTGCTCGCGTACGTTTTGGAAGTCGTTCCCACCCGCTTCGCGCATCGACGTGCGCATCTCCTCGCGCTTGGTGTCCATGTCGAGGAACACCTTGCGCATGGCATCGACCTGCTTCGAGTCGAGGCTGAGGTCGCTTTGCAACCGCGCCAAGCGATCCTCGAGCACCTGCGACTCACGCTGCGCGCGCTCCTGCTCCCGGACGAGGCGGGACTCTTCGTCGCGCAACTCGATGACGGTCTCGACTTGCTTGCGGAAGTCCGGCGTGACGATCGCGCCCGACGGCGCGGTGTTGAGCTTGGCGATCGCGGCAGCCACCGCGGCCTCGAAGTCGAGCGACTCGTTGCCTACGACCGCGGGCACGCGCACCTGGTTCGGTGCGACCATGCCGCCCCGGGTCTCGAGGCGCTCGAGGCGCTCGAGCAGCTTTGAGTTGGAGTCCGCGAGGGCGCGGACCTGGCCTCCGAGATCGGCCGACGGATCGAGCGCACCAGATGGGGTGACCGTGGCCGCCGGCGCGGGGTCCTGGAAGAGCATGGCGCCGAAGGCGCCGGCGCCGCCGGCGACGACGCCGACGAGAATGGCCAAGGGGAGTTGTACTTGCATTGGGGGTCAATCGCCTTTCGGACCAGCGGTCACGTCGACGGTCATTTCGTAGTTCGCTTCTTGTTCCACGCGGGTGCGCATGACACCGCGCTGTGTCTCGTTCTCGCGGTCGATGGAGGTGAGCACCTTGCCCGTCACGTGGAGTCGCACAGCGCGCGCCTCTTTGACTGACCACAGGAGTCGGCCTTCGATCTCGGCCTCGTAGGTGCTCGACCTGGGCGCGACGACGACCTCGAGGCTCGCCGCGCGATCGCCGCCGCGACCGCGACCGCCGCCGAACGCGCGCTCCTCGAGCTCGCCGCTGACCTCCGCTGTGAGCGCGATCACCGCGCACTCGATCCCGTCGACCTCTTCGGTTTCGTCGGTGAAGTGCGCTTCGGCGTCCCACTCGCCGCTGGCGAGCATCGCGAGGCCACCGCCTGTCGGGCGACCGCCTTGACCGCGACCTCCGCGGGCGCCGCCCTCGGCCCCGCCCTCGGGTGCTGCGCGGCGGAAGAGCTGACGCTCGAAATCGGTGCCGACGGCGGCGAGGAGGTCCGCGCCCGTGAGCTCCCACTTCGCGCCGGCTTCGACCTCGCCCGTCGGCAGGAGGTGATCGAGGCTCAGCGTCGGCACGAGGCCCGCGAGCTGCTCGTCCTCGATGTTGCCTTCGGTGACCTCGTACTTGACCTCGTCACCCGTCGCGTCGATCACGATCACCGCCTCGGCGAAGGCGCTCTCGAGGTCGCGCTGCTGCTCGCCGTCGCGGCTCTCCATGGTGACGCTGCCGGCGACCGCACCGAAGGCGCGCTTGACCTTCGTGGGCGCGCCGTCCTTCACGGTGACGACCGTGTCGGTGAAGGTGTAGCGGCGCTCCGACGACTGCGCGCCGCCGCCGAAACCGCCGCGCCCGCCGCGGCCCTCGACCGGCTCGCCGTCGAGGGTGATCTCGCTCGACTTGATCATGGAGCTCTGAGTCGAGACGACGCTGACACTCAGCGCGCGGTCCCGGGAATAGTCCGTCGACAGGGTCTGGCCTGCGCCGAGGCTGACTGCGAGAGCGGTGAGGATGAGCGGTTGCATGGTTCGTGCGCGGATCGGATCCGGAGGGTGGGCGAGGCTGGGCCACGCAGGGCTAGGCCTCGCGGGTAGAGTGCCTATCAGGCAGAGTCCCGATGAAGACGTTGTCGCACAGGTTGGAACCCGGCGCGAGACTTAGGTTCCGCTCCTGGCGCCAACGGTCCGAACCCTGTTGCGAGCGGGCGGCGGCCGCGGTTCTTTACCTCATCGAGACAGAAGAGAGGCGGGCGGCGTGGAGCCCGCCAGCCTGCTCAACCTCGCGCTCGCTCAACGCGCCGCCAGCCGGCGCTTCACAACCGCGAGGCGCGTGCGCGCGACCGGGACGAGGGCGCCGCCCTCGAGCTGCAGCTCCCCGGTGCCGCTCGGGTGGGTCTCGATCCGCCGCACGCGCGCGACCGCCACCAGCGCCGAGCGGTGCACACGCAGGAACGTGTCGGCCCCGAGCACCCGCTCGAGCTGCGCCATCGAGGCGCGCAGGAGCTCGCGCCTCCCGCCCGTGAGATGCAGCTCCACGTATTGATCCGCTGCTTCGACCCAGATGATCTCGGCGTGCGGCACATAGTTGACTCGGCCTTCGTGGGGCACCGCGATGACGTCGTGCGCGCTCGAGCGCACGAGCCGATCGAGGCGCGCTTGTCCAATCTCCGGACCCTCGCGGGCGAGCCGCTCGCGCGCCCGTTCGAGCGCCTTGGCGAGGCGTTGATCGTCGAACGGTTTCAGCAGGTAGTCGACCGCGTGCAGCTCGAATGCCGCCACCGCGTGGTCGTCGTGGGCCGTGGCGAAGACGACGAGCGGGCGCTCGTCGACGGGGATGGCCTCGACCACCTCGAGGCCTGTACGTCCCGGCATCTGCACGTCGAGCACCATGAGGTCAGGCGCGAGCGCGCGCGCCTGGGCGAGGGCCTCGTCGCCGTCTGCACACAACGCGACGAGCACAAGGCCTGGCTGGGCCTCGACCAGCGTTCGCAACGTCTCGCGCGCGAGGGGTTCGTCGTCCGCGCAGAGCACTCGCAGGGGGGCGTTCATGGCGCTGTTTTGTCCCGCGGATCGGCCGTTTGTAACTGGGCGGTTGGGTTGCCGAATCGTCGTACGGTACCAGGTACGCGGCGCCGATTGACGCGGGGTCTCGGTCGCGCGCTCCGCGCGCGACGCGCGCGGAGCGCGCGCCCGAGACCCCGCGTCAATCGGCGCCGCGTACCTGGTACCGTACGACGATTCGGCAACCTCAGATCGCTTATCCCGCGCCCTCATCATCGCGCGGGATCGTGACCCGCGCGCGCGCGCCGCCGAGCTCGGACGTCGTGAGCTCGAGGCGGCCCTGCGCTTCGAACAGCGTCGCGAGTCGCGCGCGCACGTTGCTGAGTCCGATCCCCCAGCCGCGCCCGGCTAGGACCTCGGGCGGGAAACCCGGGCCGTCGTCGTCGACATCGAGCACGAGCGAGTTGCCGTGCGCCTCGGCGCGGATGCGCACATGCCCGCCCTCCGCGCGCTGGGCTACCGCGCAACGCACCGCGTTCTCGACCAAGGGCTGCAGCAGGAACGGCGGCACCTCGTCAGCGAGGAGCCCTGCGGGCACCTCGACGGCGATTCGCAGGCGATCCGCGAGGCGTACGCGCTCGACATCGAGGTAACGCTCCAGCAGCTCGAGCTCCTCGGCCAGCGGCACGAATTCGTCGCCGCGGGCCTCGAGGCCGCGACGCAAGAGCCCGCCGAGGGCGTCGAGGGTCTGCAAAGCGACGCGCTCCTGGCCGCCGCGGACGAGGCCGCCGATGGAGTGCAGCGCGTTGAAGAGGAAGTGGGGGTGGAGCTGCGCCCGCAACGAGTCGAGCTGCGCGCGCGCGAGCTCGCCCTCGAGCGAGCTCGCGCGCAGCTCGAGGCGCCGAGCGGCGCGCTCGCGCTCGCGTGAATCGAGGAACAGCCGCAGCGCTGCGCCGAGGCCGATGAAGGCCCACGTCGCGAGGACGATACGCGGCAGCCGGAAGTAGAGCTCGCGCTGGAGCGTGTTGCCGCGACCGAAGGGGCCACCCGGTCCGCGGCCGGCGCCGCGTGCGCCGCGCTGTTGTGCGCCCTGCGTTGGCGTGCGTGGCCCGCTTTCGCCGACACGCTCGAGCGCCGGATCTTCCCGTCGGGAGGGCACCGGCTCGTCACCCATGTCTGCGAGAGAGCGCGCTTGACGTTGCTGCGCCCACGCTGCGCGCGCGTTGTCCCAGAACCAACGCTCGGTCGTCATCTGTTGGTACAAGAGCACGCCAGCGACGGCGGCGCCCCCAACGATCGTGACGGTGATCGCCACCGCGGACGAGCGTGTACGCGCGAGGCGCGCCGCTGCGGCACCGAGCGGCGTCGCGAGCGCTACGAGCAGCGACCAATTCAGCGCCTGCGAGCCGAGGATGGAGAGATTCGACTGCCCAAAGCCGCGCGTCTGTCGGATCTCGATCGCGCCGATCGAATTGAGCGCGGTGGCGAGCGCCACGAAGCCGAGGGCGAGAACGGCCAGCCGGGCGGGCGACCTGAGCCAACCCTCGAAGCCCGCGGGCTTCTCCGCGCCGACGCTTTTCTCCGCTCGGGTCGACGTGGGCCGCGTGTCGATGGGCGCCATGGAGCCCTGAGGGTGACGTCGGAACGGCGACTCGTCGAGCCTGCAGTGGCGGAACGTCGGCCAGGGGGCCAGGAGGTCAGGAGGTCAGGAGGTCAGGGCACGACGAGCAACGGGCCGCGGCGCGCGGCGAGAGTGCCGTACAGGACGCGCCCAAGCCCTTGCCGAGCGCCGCGCCCGAGGGCGGTCAGGTCCGCCCGCTCGAAGTGACCCGCGAGCGCCCGCGCGGGTGGTCCCGCGACGTGCAGGACCTGGATCTCCATGTCTCGGTCACCAGCGCGCCGGTCGAGCTCGTCCTCGATCCAGTGCTCGAACCAGTTGCGGCCGCGACGCGCCGCCAGCGGTCGCGCGACGTCCTCGCAGTGCAGAGTCGTGAGGCTCGCGCGGAAGTAACTCGCGAGCTCGAGGCCCCACGTGAGCACGGCGCGATCACGTTCAGGCGAGTCGATCGCGGCGATGATGCGCGCCGGCGGATGGAAGGTCCCACGCTGGAGCCAGAGCGGCCGCTCGAGCGCGACGAGCAGGCCGCGGGTGGTGGTCCCGGGCGGTCTCACGCCGCGCGTTTCCCCGTCGTTGCTCCTCTGTCCGATCACTTGCAGCGCCGCGTCGAGCTCCGCTGCGACGCGGCGCAGCTCGAGCTCCGGGTGCACTTCGCCCTCTCGGTTGGGGGCGACGTGCAGCTCGTGCACACGCGCGCCCATGCGCCGCGCGAGCTCGTTGCCCGCGGCTCCGGTCGCGACGTCCGAACGATCGCCCGCGACGCCCACGAGCACCACCGGGGCGAAGCGCCGGGCGGTGGACGAAGTGGATGAAGTGGATGGATTGGACAACACCCTCCAGGATGACATCACAACCGCGCGCGCGCCGTGGGTCCGAGTGCGTAGAGTCGTTGCGCTGCATTTGGCTCGCCACTACGCCTCGCGGCCCATCGTGTTCGCGCGCGAGCGGAGTCACACTCCGAGTGGCGCGACGGTGCACTCCGGTGCCACGCGCGCCGCGGAACCCCGAGCTCACCCATGAACCCGAATCACATCCTGCTGCCCACGGACCTCTCGGAGCTCTCCTTGCGCCCGGTCGAGCGCGCCCCCGAGCTCTTCGCAGGACGGCGCGTGACGCTCCTCACGGTTGTGCCGTCCGCTTCACTGCCCGCGCCCGCCTCGCCTTTTGCGCCTCCGCTCCAGGTCTTGGGCGCCGCAGAGGGCGCGGAAGCGGCCCACAAGGGTCTGAAGAAGCTCGAAGCCAAGCTGCCGTCGACCGCCGACGTCGAGTGTGTCGTGCTCACCGATTCCGGCACGGGGGAGTCCATCGCCGGTTGGGCCGACCGCCACGGCGTGGACCTCATCGCGCTCTCGACCCATGGGCGCACGGGGTTGCGCCGTTTCGCGCTCGGAAGTGTCGCCGAGTCGATCCTCCGCCATGCGCGTGTGCCCGTCATCGTCTTCCCCGCCAAGGAGGTGAAGGAGGAGGAAACCAGGGCGTGATCTACGAGGCGTCGCCCTAAAGGAGGCCTTCCTGCATAGCGATGCGCGCGAGCTCTGCAGTGGAGTGTGCGTCGAGCTTGCGCTGCAAGTTCTCGCGGTGCTTCTTGGCAGTCCCGAGGCTGATCGTGAGCTCCTTCGCGATCTCCTTGTTGGCCCTGCCCAAGGCGAGGAGCTGGAACACCTCGCGTTCCCTCTTGGTCAGCACGGCGAGGCGTCCGACGGCTCCGTCCTGTGCCTCGTCGCCGGTGGTCAGGAAACGCTCCAGCGCGGGAGCGACTGTGTTCTCGCTGTTGCAGAAGCGCGCGACGAGTGTGCTCGCCACGCGCGGCGTGATGTAGTTGCGCCCCGCGTGCACGGACTCGACGGCGACCCGCAGCTCGTCGGGTTCCGAGTCCTTGGTGAGGTAGCCGGACGCGCCAGCGCGCAGGGCCTCTTCGAGGAAACGCCCCGACTCGTGGTTCGACAGGATCAAGAAGCGGGTCGTGGGCGAGGCGCGCTGCAGCATGGGCAGGGCGTCGATGCCCGAGAGGGTCGGCATCGTGATGTCGAGGGTCACGACGTCCGGTCGCAGCGTCTCGAGCTCGGCGATCGCCGCCCGGGCGTCGCCGTTGTCGCCGACGACCTCGAAGCCGCACTCGTCGGCGAGGAGGCGGCGCAGTGCAGCGCGCAGAATCGCCTGGTCGTCGATCACGTACACACGGATGTTTTCAGCGCGAGTCATGGTGTCTTCGCTGGCAGCGAGGTAGAGGCCGGCCAGTCGAGCAGGATCCGGAGGCCGCCGGTCGGCGAGTCCGTCAAGACCAGTGTGGCGCCGTGTTCTTCTGCGATCTTGCGCACGAGGGCCAGCCCGAGGCCAGTCCCATCGGGTTTCGTGGTGCGGAAGGGCCGCAGGACTTCTCCGCGCTCTGAGGGCGAGATGCCTGGCCCATCGTCGTCGATCGTGAGGCGCACCCGGCCCGGATCCGACGGGGCCGCGGCGAGCCGCACGGCGCCGCCCGTGGGCTGGGCTTCGGCCGCGTTGCGCAGCACGTTCGCGAGGAGGTCGTCGAGCACTCGCGGATCGGCCACGAGTGCCGGAGTGCCCGGCGCGACGTGTACGCTCGCCCGGACACGGGTGCGTGTAAGCGACGCGCTCTCGCGTTCGAGCGCCAAGCCGAAGGCCTCCGCCGGCTGGACAGCCACGAGCTGCAGCTCGAGGGGGCGCGAGAAACTCAGAGTGCGGCGCAAGAGCTCCTCGAGCCGACGCATGCGGCGGCGCAGGTCGTCGAGCAGGAGGCGCTCGTCAGCGCCGAGGGTGCGCGCGACGGCCTTGAGGGCCAAATCGAGCGCGCTCACCGGGCTGCGCAGCTCGTGGGCGAGGACAGCCGACTCCTCGCCGACCCGCGCGAGCGAGCGCAGGATCGAGCTCTCGCGGCGCTCGGCCGCGACAAGCGCCGCGATGTCGCGGATCTCGACGATCGTGCGCGGTAGGCCCGGCGCGAGCCCGGACAGCACGCGCACCGAGAGCTCGTAGGGTGCCTCGACAAGCTTCGCGCCAGAGCACCCCTGGTCCTGCGTTCAGAGGCTGAACCGCGCAGTGGCCACACCCGCCGAGCGCGCGCGCGCGAACACGCGACGGAGAGCCTCGACTCCCGCGCCGACTCTATCGCCGGCTTCGGAGGGCGCGCCGGAGGCTCCCTCGGCGGCGCGGGATCCGAAGAGCTGCAAGTCCTCGAGCCTTTGGCCGACGAGGGACTCCCGGCTCCGACCCGTGTGGGCCAGGGCGCAGAGGTTCACGTCGGTCACGCGCTCGTCCTCGTCGAGCAGGAGCACCAGCTCGTTCTCGTTCTCGAATACGGCGCGAAAGCGGGCCTCGCTCAGGACGAGCGCCGCGTGCGCGCGTCGCCGCTCTGAGATGTCGCGCAAGGTCCCCGTGAAGAGCGGCGCCCCGCGTGAACCGCCGGGCAGGTCGATGCGGGAGATCGTCAGTTCACACGTGACGAGCGTCCCATCGCGCCGTAGCACCTCGAACTCGCGCTGGGTATCGAGGATCCAAGTGCGCCCCGTGACGAGGTAACGGGCGAGGTATTCATCGTGCCGGCTGCCATGGGGCTCGGGGATCAACACGTTGACGTTCTGGCCGACGAGCTCGGAGGGAGACCAACCCAGGAGGGTCTCCGTCGACGCGCTGGCTCGCAGCACCCGACCGGCTCCATCGATGACGACCACCGGGTCGACCAGCCCGGCGAGCAGTCCCATGAGGAGTTTGCTTTCGAAGGCCAGTTCGGTTCCGACTTCGGGACCGGACGCTTCGCCGTTCGCCCCGCGAGGCCGCTCGGGCGTACCCGTCGGCCCGAGGCCGTAGGCCGAGCGTGGGGGGGGGGATCGCGTTCGGATCCGGGGCACTCCCGCGCTGTCGACCCCCGGGTCGTGATCGTTCGTCTGCCATCGGTGGACGACCATTGTGCCGTCAGATGCTCGGTCCGCTTACACTGCGTCTTCGCGCTGTGCCCGATTCGGGCAGCGCGCCGTCCCCCTGCCCCAAATGGGCGTGGTCTCCACGCCCGAGCGCTGAGCGCGCCTCGAACGACCCCTATGGGTGAGCACGACGTCAAGGCCAACGAGCCGAAGGAACTCCGTGCGTTCATGCAGGCCGTCCTCGACGACCTCGTCGCGCTCGAGCGCATGATCGAGCGCGGCCTCGTCGAGCGCGACGTGCGTCGGATCGGCGCCGAGCAGGAGCTCTTCCTCGTCGACGACGGTTGGCAGGCCACGCCGAAGTCGGAGATCATCCTCGGGCAGCTCGAGGGCAATTACAGCCCCGAGCTCGCGCGGTTCAATCTCGAGGCCAACCTGTCGCCGCTGCCGCTCGAGGGGCGCTGTCTGTCCCTCATGGAGGAGGAGCTCCAGGACCTCATCCGCCGCGCGCGAGTCGTCGCGCAGGCGAATGACGCGCGGCTCCTGATGTGCGGCATCCTCCCGACGCTGCACCTCTCCGACCTCACGCTCGACAACATGGTCGGCAGCCCGCGGTTCCACGCCATGAACCGCGTCATGCGCGAGCTGCGTGGCGGCGACTTCGAGACCTTGATCAAGGGCCTCGACGAGCTGCGTGTCACCCACGAGAACGTGATGCTCGAGGCGTGTACGACCTCGTTCCAGGTGCACTTCCAGGTCGGCGACGACGAATTCGCGAAGCTCTACAACCTCGCTCAGGTCGTCACGGGGCCCGTGATGGCGGCGGCGGTGAACTCGCCGGTCCTCTTGCAACATAGGTTGTGGCACGAGACGCGGGTCGCGCTGTTCCAGCAGTCGCTCGACGTGCGCAACAAGACCCAGGTCGCGCGCGGCACTCGGCAGCGAGTGCATTTCGGCGACGGCTGGGTGCGCGGCTCCGTGCTCGAGCTCCTGCGGCAGGACGTGTCGCGCTTCCGCTTGTTGCTCTCGACCAACCTGGGCGAGCCCTCGACCGTGCTGCTCGAGCGCGGCGAGATCCCGAAGCTCAAGGCGCTCTCGCTGCACAACGGCACCGTTTATCGCTGGAACCGCCCGTGTTACGGGATCAGCGAGGGACGGCCGCACCTGCGCATCGAGAACCGCGTCATGCCCGCCGGTCCGACGATCCCGGACCAGATCGCCAACGCCGCGTTCTATTTCGGGTTGATGGTCGCGCTGGGCGACGAACACCAGGACATCACCAAGGTGATGGACTTCGATGATGCGCGTGGGAACTTCTTCGCGGCGGCGCGTTATGGGCTCTCGGCGCAGTTCCGTTGGATCAAGGGCCGCGAGACGACGGCGCGCGACCTGATCCTCTCGAACCTCTTGCCTGCCGCGCGCGATGGGCTCAAGGCCCGCGGCCTCGACGCGGGCGACGTCAATCGTTACCTCGGGATCTTCGAGGAGCGCGTCGCGAGCGGGCGCACGGGCTCGCAGTGGGCCCTCGACAGCCTGGCGAAGATGGGCAAGCGTGGGACGGCGGACGAGCGCCACCGCGCGCTGACCTCGGCCATGTACGCGCGTCAGACGGCGGGCCTGCCGGTGCACTCCTGGACACTCGCCGACCTCGACGAGATCAGCGATTGGCGCCACAGCTTCCGCACCGTTTCGCAAATCATGACCCGCGACGTGTTCACGGTGCACCCCGAGGACGTCATCGACCTCGCGGCGTCGCTGATGGATTGGGAGCACATCCGCTACGTGCCGGTCGAGGACGACGCGGGGCACCTCGTCGGCCTCTTGTCCCAGCGCGCGCTGCTGCGTGTCCTCGCGCGTCGTCAGACCGGTAAGGCGGAGGGCATCGCCGTGCGCGAGGTCATGTACCCGAATCCCATCACGATCGTGCCGGGTGAGACCACCCTCGGGGCGATCGCGAAGATGCGCGAGCACAAGATCGGGTGCCTGCCCGTCGTCGACCAAGGGCGACTCGTCGGCATCGTGACCGAGCACGACTTCGTCGAGGCCTCGGCCAAGCTGCTCGAAGAGACCTTGCGTACGACCCATCGCTGAGCGCTGCACTTCGTCCCGCTCGACACCTGTGTCCCGTTCCATACCTTTTTTGGGCCTCGACGTCCCGCGCGTGCTCGGCGTCCGCGACAGCGGGCGACAGGGGCCGCTCGTGATCGTGGTCGCTGGACAGCACGGCAATGAGCCCGGCGGTGTGGCCGCGGCCAGGGCGCTGCTCGAGCTCCTGCCCGAGGCGCGGGGCGAAGTGCACGGCCGCTTGGTCGTGCTCGCGGGGAACCGCGCCGCGCTGCGGCTCGGCGTGCGGCACCAGGGGCGCGATCTCAATCGATTCTGGCACGACGGGGAGCTCGCAGAATTCTCGACGAGGCCGGCATCGGCGGACACGGCGGATCTCGCGGAGCTGCGCGAGCTGCACGCTACCCTGACGCGTGAGCTCGCCGCGGCGGGAGCGCGCGAGGTCACGCTCATCGACTTGCACACCACGTCCGCTGGGGGCGCGGGGTTCACCGTCATCCCCGATTCGATCCCGAGCCGCCTGCTCGCGCGAGCGTTGCCGTTGCCGGTGATCCTCGGTCTGGAAGAGCGTCTCGAAGGGCCGTTGTTGACCTGGATGGCCCGCCAAGGGTTCACCGCGCTCGTCCTCGAGGGCGGGCAGCATGACGATCCGACGTCGGCGCGGGCTTGCCTCGCGGGTTTGTGGGTGGCGCTCGCGCATGCGGGTCTCGTGGACGCGGGACACCCGGAAGTCGCACCCTCGCGCGCGCTGCTCGCGCGGGTGAGCCATGGCTTGCCGCCCGTTATGGATCTGTCGTACGTGCATCCGATCCAGGCGGGCGACACCTTCGTCATGGAGCCGGGTTGGCGCAACTTCATGCGCGTCCACCGTGATCAGAGCCTCGCGCTACAGAATGGCGAGCTGGTGCAAGCGCCGCTCGACGGGTACATGTTGATGCCGCTGTACCAGGGCCTCGGGCGCGAGGGGTACTTCCTGTGCCGTCCGGTGTCGCCGACGTGGATCTTGGTGTCGCGCTGGTTGCGCTACAGCCGACTCGAATGGCTGCTGCGGCTCGCGCCCGGCGTGCAGCGGCTGGAGGGGCGCGAGGGGCGCTGCCATACACGTCGACGGCTGCCGCGAGTGTCGGTTGCGTTGCTGCACCTTTTCGGCTTCCGTAAACGCGAATTGGTGGGCGACGACGCAGCGGTTTGGATGCAGAAACCGCAGCGTCGGGGCTGAGGCGCGGGCTGTGGGTTGTCGAATCGGCG
>Ga0163144_10001848_pt1 | contig 49558 bp, 31 predicted proteins | sample OliLak19BULKMAT1_FD_123175 | JGI IMG/M metagenome (GOLD analysis project Ga0163144, IMG submission 123175) | Freshwater microbial mat bacterial communities from Lake Vanda, McMurdo Dry Valleys, Antarctica - Oligotrophic Lake LV.19.BULKMAT1 | ecosystem: Environmental > Aquatic > Freshwater >... | reverse complement strand
GACATTCGAGCGGTCCGTGAATCATATGGATTTGCCGCAAATTCCAGGGTTTCAAGTGAGCGCGCCAGTATTGCTCTCAATGACAGCTTGAAAGGGCTGGGGCGAGCCCTGACCTACGGTCTGGATTCCCGCTTGCGCGGGAATGACGTGGGGCGAGGGGGAATCATGTGTCAACCGCTGTTTTTGGTCACGCGCGGCGGAATGGAAAATCGATGGCGCTGTCACGACAATGGGGGGCCGAAGTCTCACGAAGTAGCTGATGTCGTAAGACTTCAGGCACGACCGAAGTCTCACGACTTCGGCTACGTCTCACGACTTCAGCTACGGTTGGCCGAAAACGGCCTTTGAAATCAAGCCGGCCCGCGCGGTAGAATACTGCTAACGCCTGCGCGCGAAATGAGACTGCGGTTATTAAAGTGCGTCGCGTGTTCCCGGTTGCCTTGGCCCTCGTCCCGCGGTGGGTGGAAGACCCATGGGATGATCAAGGGTCGGCGCAAGATCGCGGGCACTCGGCGTTGCCGCACCTCGCTTGCCCAATCTCTGAAGAGCGTGCGCGTGTCCGCCGATGCGGATGCGTGCATGTAGTGAGTCGCGACGTGTGGCGTGCCCCCAAGGATCGTGCGGACCTTGTCGTTGGAGCCACTGGCCGTGCCAGGCACAGGGCTGTTCGGCAAGGCGACACCTGCATCGGTGGTGCTCAGCGGCCGTGGAAGCGGCCAGTGAGAGAATGGTTGTGGCCGGTCTGCGGACCGTGCCATGATAAGAATTGTTGTGGCCGGTCTCCCGACCGTGCCACAATGATCTGCACGATCCAAGGAATTTTGATACTCCTTCTTCGTTGGGACAGTGATCAAAAATCACGTCTCGACGGCGAACCCGGCCGCGCTTTAAAAAATCGCGCGGCCCAGCCGGCGCGGAGTCCGCGCGCTGGCGACGAGGAGCAAACCTGCGAAACTTTTCGCGGTTACGTCGCATGCACGATCGCGCAGCAACAGGGCAAGCCGTTGGGCGAGCATCGCTTGCGCTGACGAAGAGCAACGCGCTGCTCGCCCTAACTTCGGCGAGAATCGCTCTCAGAGCGGATCACCACGATTTTTTTCGCGCGCACGCGCGCGAAATGCGCGCACAAATCGCGAAAACCGAAGTCAACCGTTTGCCGCCATTTGTAGTTACGAATTGCGCAACAGCGCGCACCGCTGCGCAAAAGTGCGCGCTTTTGCGCGCCGGAAGGTGTCAGGAACCATTGGCAACGAGCCGCTTGGAAGTGGTGCGCAGGAACTTGCCAACGGTTCCAGACACCGCTTTGACGTGACGTCCATTTCTGAGGTTACCAAGCCGGAAGCTTACGCATCCGGCTCGCCACGTTCGGAGAAACATATCGCGCACGATCCGCGTCAGGTCCCGTCCGGCGGCCGGGACCTACTTATTACCATCGGTATTCGCCGCCTAGCGACACGCCCTGGAACACGGAGTAGCTGCCGTTGTTCACGCGTGGGGGGTTGTTGAGGTCGTGCTGGATCTGTTGCGGAGCGAGCGCGATACCTTGCACCCACATGAAGTCGTAGCTGGAACGCAGCGTTACTCGCGGCGTCAATCGCCACGTGGCCATCAAGCCCAGGTCGCCCACGAAGGCCACGCCCACGTCGCTGGCCTTGAAGAAGCTGTTGACCGAGGGGGCGAACGTGTTGTTGTTCGATTGGACAAAGCTGGTCTGGTTCGAGGAGTTGCCATAAATGCCCGCCTTGCAACTCATGCCCACGCTCCACTGGCATTCTTGCGCGATCATATCGCCGCCCAATTGCCAACCGACAAGATCGTTGTGCGTGACCGTGCGGTAGGCGGCCGAGAAGTCGAAGGCATCGCCCGAGCCTTGGTCCACGGCCAGACCGCGGCTGGAGAAGCTCATTTGCTCGTTGATCGACAAGTAGCGAATGCCCGTCAACAGCGAGCCTTGAATGCCCGGCGTGCATTGTCGCGTCCAAGAATTGCCGAGGCCGGCGACAATGCGGTCGCGGCCCGGCAGGCGACGGATGCGGTAGTTCAGCTCGTAATTGTTCAAGTCGGACATCGAGCGGACGTGGTGCTCGTCGGCGCCGTTGAAGCCGCCCAGCATCTGACCTCCGATGGCAATTCCACCGGCGTTCACGTCCGAGAGCAAGCTGCCGAAGTTAGCGCCGCCGCCGCTGATGCGCGTGCCGCGGATGCTGGTCTGCATTCCCCAATCGAACAGTCCCAAGAACGTGAACTCGACGGAGTGCCGGCGGTCGAGAATGTCGCGAAACAAATTCCGGCCGATCGTCGTGCGCATGCCGGGCTCGAAGTCGAACTTGACCTGCTTCGTCGAGAGCACCGGTCGGTCGAGCCCAATGGGAGTGTTCCCAACGAAGATCGTCTGACGCACGCGGCTAAAGATCAGTTTGGGGCTGCGGCTGCGAGAGAGAAATGTCACGTCGCCCGAGCCGTACCAGGGGGTCGGATCGTCTTCGAGGCAATCCTCGCACTCCCCACACGCGTCGCATCCGTCGCACTCGCCACAAGATTCGCACGACTCGCCGTATTCGTCGAACATGTTCTCATGCGATCCGACGAAGTCGTCGTATTCGGCGCCGCCTTCTTCAGAGAAGCCTCCCTCGGGAACGGGCACGAGCTCGCCTTTTTGTGATGTTTGCGGAACGCCCTCGACCGCTGCGTCGGTCTCGGTCGGTTGCGAGACTCGGTAATAGGCGCCGGCACGGGCCGGGGCTCGCGACGTTCGCGAGCCGCCTCCCGATCCAGCGGCCTGCGCCTGCCGCCAGGCCTGCAAGCCGGCGTCGGCGTGATACTGCTGCGCATGGGCACGGCCGGCTAGCAACAAGAGGCTAACCGCCAGGACGGCCCGCAAGTGGCATGCTTCCGCTGGCACGAAGTGTCTCCCTTTCCGCGTCCTGTTGGCCGCCGCGCGGCATCGTCGACTGCGGACCCAATAGTTTCCCCATGCCTAATCGGCCAGCGGCGGCCCATAAAATAGGAATAAACGTCAAAATCGTGGCGATCGGCAGATTTGACGCAGTCGCTCTGGCCGGCGCAGTGCTTTCAAGCTTCGGAAATTGCCAGCCGTCCGGGCGATTCAAGGGGGTGCTAGCAGCCTTTGGCGATCGCTCCGCTTAACGTCGCGGCTAACGCGGGGGACGTAATTCACGGCTGAGCGGCGGCGGCAACCTGGCGGCGTACAATGGCATGCGGGAGTCGGTTTTGGTATCTTTCGCGCTACGATTGCCGGAAATCCGGAAGCTGCCTTGAGTGGGCATTTGCCGCGGTTGCCGCCAACCCCTAGGATCGCTTTGGCCTGCCCGTTGGCTTCTGACTGCTTGCCTTCAAGGAACTGCCCTCATGACATCGCCCTTAAAATCCCTGGTTGCTAGCGGCACCAAGCTGTGGCTCGATTCGATTGATCCCGACCTGATTCGCACCAATCGCGAACTCGGCGCCACGGGCGCGACTTCCAACCCGATCATCATCAGTGATCTGCTCAAGACCGGCCGGTTCGACGACGCGCTGGATAAGCTGATCCAGCAGGGACTCGACGACGCTTCGATCGCCTGGCAGATGACCGATCACCTGGTCCACGACGCCCAGAAGGTTTTTCTGCCGGTCTGGGAAGAGACCAAAGGGAACGACGGCTACGTCAGCTTCGAGCTGGACCCGCTTTTGGAGGATCCACAGGCGGCCCCGCCGCTGCCCCAGCGGATCGCCCATTACATCGAGTTGGGCAAGAAATGGGCGGCGGGCCATAAGAACCGCATGATCAAGGTGCCGGCCACCGAGGCGGGCATCGGGGCGCTGGAAGAGTTGGCCGCGGCTGGAATCTCGCTGAATGTGACGCTGGTTTTCAGCATGCGTCAGTACGAAAAGGCTCGCGACGCCGTTTGGCGCGGCGCCCAGCGGCGTACGACGCTCGATGCGTTCAAGAGCGTGTACAGCATCTTTGTCTCGCGGCTCGACGTGTACACCGAAAAGCACGTCGCCGAGCTATCGCCCGCGGCGCAGGGGCTGGTCGGCATCGTCAATGCCAAGCAGATCTGGCAGGCAAATCAGCAATACTGGCAAAAGCAGAAAACTCCGCTGCGGCAGGAGATCGTTTTTGCCAGCACGGGCACGAAGAAGCCCGAGGATCCGGCCTGGAAGTACGTTGAGGCCTTTGCCGGCAGCGACATCGAGACCAACCCGCCGGCCACGAATGTGGCGGTCGAGCAAAGCGGCCGGACCATCACCCGGCACGTCGATCAGTTTCCCTCGGCCGCGGTCCTGGCCGAAATCGGCGCCAAGGTCGACATGCAGAAGCTCGAAGACGTGCTGATGAGCGAGGGCGTGCAGAAATTCGCCGACCCGTTCAAGTCACTGCTGGCATTGATCGGGCAGAAGCGCACGGCGCTGGCGGCGAAGTAACGGCCGTTGGCTGGATTCCTACAATACGCTCGCCGCTGGCATCGCGGCTAAACTGGCGGCGGTCCGCCGCCCCAACCCCCCAATGGCCGTGCATCCGCATGTGCCGAACGTTCCGAGCACGCGGTCGCGGCAGCGAACGGAGTGTGAAGAAATGGCCTGGGAAAGGTCTGCGGGGGTCACGCCGTGTCGGACGCGAGCCGATTCAAATTCCTAGGGATCGCGGCGATTGCCCAGTTCGCAGTTGTTTGCCATCCGAGTTGCTCCTATAATTTCCTAGGAATATCCGCTTTGTTGGGAGTCTCCGCTTTTGACGGACAAACCCAAAATCTTGTTGGTCGGCGAGCCGGACGAGGGCAGTGATCCGGTTTGTGCGGGGCTCGCGAACGGAGCTGAGCTCGTTCGCGTTCGTAACCCGATCCGGGCCTTTGCGCGGCTCTCGCGCGAGGATTTTGCGGGCGTTTACGTCGCCTCACGGCACCTGCGCGAGGCGATTAAGCTGGGCAAGCTGCTGCAGAATGAGCGGATTCTGGAAGGCATGCCCGATGGCGTCGTGCTGCTTGATGCCGACAACACAATCATCTGGGGCAACGGCCGGATGCGCGAGTGGTGCGGATTCGACACGGTCATCGGCGCGAACTTTTACGCCGTGATGGGCAGCCCCGAGATTCTCGGACCCGACTTTTGCCCCTTCCACACGGCGCTGGCCACCGGAGCGCGCAGCAGCTCGACCCTGCGATCGTCCGACAACCGTTACTACCGCGTACACGCGGTGCCGGTACACGACGACGACGGGCCGCCGCAGAACTTGATCGTGACGATCCGCGACGTCACCGCCGAGGCGCTGCAGCAGCAGAAGTTGGCCGCCATCCATCAGGCGGGCATCGAGCTGGCGGGCCTCTCGCCCGACGAGCTCTCGCAGATGTCGATCGAGGAACGGATTGAGCTCCTGAAGTCGAACATCCTGCACTTCACCAAGGACCTGCTGAATTTCGACGTGGTCGAGATCCGCCTGCTCGACGCCAAGACCGGGCGTCTCGAGCCGCTCTTGGCCACTGGCATCATTCCCGAAGCTGCCGGCCGCGCCTTGTATGCTCAGCCGCAGAACAATGGCGTGACGGGCTTTGTCGCCGCCACGGGCAAGAGCTACCTGTGCGAAGACACGTGCGAGGATCCGCTTTACCTGGAAGGTTGTAAAGGCGCCAAGAGCTCATTGACCGTGCCGCTGGTCTTGCACGACGAGGTCATCGGCACGTTCAACGTGGAAAGCCCACAGCCCCGCGCGTTCAGCGAAAGCGACCTACAGTTCCTCGAGATCTTCACCCGCGATGTGGCCGTAGCGCTGAATACGCTCGAGTTGCTGGTGGCCGAAAAGGCGACCACGGCGGCCGAAAGCGTCGAGGCCATCCATAGCGCCGTCGCACTGCCGGTGGACGACATCCTCAACGATGCCGTCAACATCATGGAGCGCTACATCGGCCACGAGCCGGAAGTAGCCGAGCGGCTGCAGAACATTCTCCGCAATGCCCGCGATATCAAGCAGGTGATTCAGCAGGTCGGTCAAAAGATGGCCCCCACGCAGGCGCACCCCCAGCCGCTGCCCTCGTCGCAGCGGCCCAGCTTGCGGGGGCTGCAAGTGCTAGTGGCCGACGCCGACGAAGCGGTCCGCAGCGCCGCCCACGCACTGCTGGAACGCTATGGCTGCGTCGTCGAGACGGCCCACGACGCGGGCGAGGCCATCTACATGGTCCGCAACCTGGCCCCGGCCAGCAGCTACGACGTGATCATCGCCGACATCCGCCTGCCCGACATGACGGGCTTCGAGCTGATGCAAAAGCTGCAGGCCATCATGGACACCGTGCCCTTGGTGTTGATGACCGGCTTCGGCTACGACCCGGGCCACTCGATCGTGAAGGCCCGGCAGGCGGGCTTGCAGGCAGTGCTCTACAAGCCGTTCCGCCTCGACACGCTGCTGGAAACCGTCGAACAGGTGGCCAGCAATGCACGACGTGCGGTGCAGGCCTAACGCCGCATCCGGTTCGGCTGGACTCGTAAGTACCTCCTGTTACAACCCTCCGTTAGCAGAACGCGACCACGTTCATCGTTACCGTCATTCCCGCGCAGGCGGGAATCCAGTGAACCGCAAAACGGCCCTGCACGACAAGATTTTCAGCCGTAACGCGCACGTCACTTCCGCCACACCCCTCTCCGAGTTGCTGGATTCCCGCCTGCGCGGGAATGACGTACGAGGAGAGTCATGAGAAGGTCTAAGTGCGAAGGCGCACTCACGGTTCGCCCTTAAGCCCCCCTGCAATTGGCCTCGCCCGTCGGTCCGTCATGGGGTATGGTTTTGTCGATGGCAATACTTCTAGTTTTACTTCTGCTCGCAACGGTCGCCGGCCACGCGGCGCTGTGGATCGCCTTCGTGAACCATATTCACGGCGTGGCGTTTCCGCGCCCCGTAATGCGCGTGCTGAGCACAAGCGCCTATTCCTGGCTGCTTGCGGGGCCGGTTCTGCTTGCGCTGTGGGTCGTGCGGGCCTGGCCCGAACTGACCAGTACTTCGGCCTGGCCGACGCTTCCTTCGGGCCTGTTGTTTTACGGAGTCTTTTGCTGCGCGCTGGCCGTGGGCCCCTTGCCGCGCTGGCTGTGGCAGCGGCTCACCGTGCGATCGCCGGCTATCTTGCGCTCGAATCACACGGCGCGACTCAATCTGGCGCGCACCGTGAGCCATTCGCCCGCGCGTGGGCCGTGGCAGCACCTGACGCGCGTGCCGGGCAACGAGGTCCTGCTGCTCGATGTGAATGAGAAGACGATCGATGTCCCGGGGTTGCCTCTGGCGCTCGACGGCCTGTCGATCGTTCACCTGTCCGATTTGCATTTCACCGGGCGCATCGGCCGCGAGTACTTCGACGAAGTCGTGCGGCTGGCTAACGAGCTCGAGCCAGACCTGGTGGCCATTACCGGCGATCTGGTCGACAAGGCCCGTTGCATTCCGTGGATTGCCCCCACGCTAGGCAAGCTGGTTGTCCCGCACGGCGCGTATTACGTGCTGGGCAATCACGACTTGCGCGTCGATCTCGTTGAGCTGCGCGGGGAGCTGGCCAAGGCAGGATTGATCGCCCTGGGGGGCGGTTGGCGCAAGGTCGAGATCAACGGCCAACTGATCGCGCTGGCGGGCAACGAGTTGCCTTGGATCGCGCCGCCCGCCCACATGGCCGACTGCCCGCGTGCGCCGCGCGGGGGCGAACCGTTTCGCGTGTTGCTGAGTCATTCGCCCGACCAGTACGCTTGGGCCCGCGAACGGGGATTCGACCTGATGCTGGCCGGACATACGCACGGGGGCCAGATCCAGTTTCCCCTCCTGGGACCAGTCGTAGCGCCCAGCCGCTGCGGCGTTCGCTACGCCAGCGGCACGTTCCACGAGCCGCCCACCGTGATGCACGTCAGCCGTGGAGTCTCGGGACTGTTGCCGCTACGGATCAATTGCCGCCCGGAACTGACGAAGCTGGTGTTGCGTGCGGGAAGCCCAGTGCGGTCGACGGCGAGCGCACCTAAGGCAACCACGTTGCGGCCGGTCTCCTGACCGCGCCGCTTGGGTTAGCCGGCGGATGGCATGGTCAGGAGACCATGCCATAACAGTGTTGCGTGGCCAAATCGCTCGTTGCGGCCGGTCTCCTGACCGTGCCGCTTGGGCAGGCATTGCTGGCATGGCCGGGGAACGGCACCATTTTGGCTCGCAACCATTCCATTTCTTGCGGAACGTGCGAGTTGATTCGCGCTTCGAAGGTGTCAGGAACCTTTGGCTGGCTACGCGAAAACTGTTGGACCGCTTTGCGCAGCCAAACGTTCCAGACACCGCGCGACGCTATCGCTTTTCGATCTCGACGCAGATGCCGCCGGCTTTCAGGGCCTTGTGCATCCGTGTAAACCACAGCTCGGTCTTCCATGACAAGCCAAGCTTCTGGCAGGTGTCGAACAGCTCTTTGCGGTTGTAAGTGCGGCAGCACCAAAGACGGCTGGTCCACGCACCGGAGAAATTATCCTCGCTCGTCAAGAGCAGCATTCGTCCGCCCGGCGCCATCACTCGCGCGAGCTCCGTAAGTCCCGGCCGCGGATCGGGCAGGTGCTCGAGCACGTAGCCGCAGGTCACGCAGTCGAACGAACCATCGGCGAAGGGCAGACGCGTCAGGTCGGCCACGAGATGTCCGGGAACCTCGCTCTTGAGCCGTCGCCGCGCGCGGCGAAGCATCTCGAACGATAGATCGAAGCAGGTGATGCGCGTCCCCTGGTCGGAGTACTTCAGCAGGTGCTTGGCGATCTGTCCCGCGCCGCTGCCCACGTCGAGAATGTTCTTGGCGCCGCGCAAGTCGAACTTGCGTTCGCGCAGCAGGCGTCCGCCCAACGTCATGTGCAGCGACAGCAGGCTGGCGGTCGCCAACAGGGCGCCTTGCGGGCCGTCGTAGACATCGCGGACTTTCTCGCGATATTGCTCGTAGCTGACGCGACGGATCAGATTGTCTTCGACAAGCCGGTTGAGGACCTTTGTACGCGGCTTCTTGGCGGCCTTCGAGCGCCGCGGCAGCATGGCCTTCGAGAGCATGACCGATCCTGCGAGCTAGAAAGGTGGGGAAGGACAGAACCGGAATGCGCCGAGGGTGGCATGCCCAATTGTATCAATGACACGTAAGGCGTCCGCTGGGCTATTCTTCGGCCGGACTTGGGTAGGACTACAGGTACGTCCGACGTGTGTAGATATACCACTCGAACAGCAAAATCGCCAGAGCGCCCACAAGCACCAGTTTCCAGCCCGCGCGCCGGCCCCCCTCCCAATTGGCTTGGCCCGTAACCTCGACGTTACCGATGTGGATGGACTTTTCGGGACGAACCTTAATGTCGCTCTCGGCCGGGTCGAACAAATTGACCGCAAAGTGATCCGTGACCTTGCCTTGCTCCTGCACGTCGTACACGCCCACGTGCGACGTGGCGGCATAGTGAAACGTATCGAGCTTTCCGCGTGGAACGTCCTCGGGGTCGCCAACCGGCGGCACTACGGTCAGCCGTTCCACCGGCGCGGACGACTTGAGCGCGACGGGCCGCCCCGGCTTCACGCTGCCCGTGGCCGATTCATCGCGCACTCCCCCCAGGTAACGCAATGCGTTCAGCACGAAGACCGGAAAGCTGGGACGCACGGGCCAGTTGGTGCCGATCGTGTCGCCCGAGATCAACTCGAACGCCATCACGCAATCCTCGAAGCCTTCGCGCGGGCCGACGGCCAACAGCGGTCCACGATCGGAATCGACCAGCACGGTGCTGCCCGGCGGCGGCTTCAAGGGCGTCGCTTCGACGATGGCGACGTTGCCCATTTCGACCCATTGCATGATGGGGTGCGAGCGCTGCGTGTCGATGATCTGCGGACCGGCCCGTTTCTCCTCGGCCTTCCAAGCATCGCCCGGCGGCAGCCGACCGATGAGCAGCGTGTTGGCGCGAGGCATCTGCTCCGGGACACAGCGATCGTAGACGACCAGATCGTAGGCCCCGTTGGCGGCCGCCGTTTGGTATTCCTTGGTCGCCAGAAACTCGGGCATGCGTTCCGTGAGCTCGGCCAACTCAGAGACGCGCTCGGTGGCCAGCGCCAGCTTCAACGGTTCATTTCCGGGGGTGATGACCAGCACCCGGGCCCGCCGCGGTGGATGGATGACGGTCCAGGCCCGGTCGTCGATCGCCAAGGAGTCGCCCGCGGCCATGCGTAGTTCGAGCACGCCGCCGCGCAGCTCGCCCAGGTCGAAGGCCACGCCCCGCGACTCGGTGGCGGGAATCGACAGTTGTTGAGCGTCGATCAACTCGTCGTTCAAGAGCAGCTCGGCCGTGATCGAGGCGTCCTCGAGGCCCAAGTTCTCAATCCGCGCGAAGGCCTGCAGCTTGCCTGTAGTTCCTTCCACGCGATCAGTGCTCAGCGCGACGATGGCCACGTTGGCCGCGTCGGGCTTGCCAATCCACACTGGCGGGATGGGATCGAGATTGCCCAAGGCGAAGTCAGGCACGTCGCCCACGTTGCCGTCGCTGAACAACAGCAACTTGGCCGGCAACGCGTCGGCCGCGGGCGTATCGAGGGCCTCGGTTGCGATATGGCCAGGGTTGGCCAACACCGCGGCCAGCCGCAGCGCTTCGGGCAGCGAGGTCGGCTTATCGGTGAGCTCGATCAGCTCCAAGCGGCGGCGCAATTGACCGCGATCGTCGGTGAACAACTGCTCGACTCGAGCGCCGTCGGCAAAGCTGATGATCATGGCCACGTCGCCGGTCTTCATCTCGTCAATCAGCTCGCTCACGCGTCGCTTGGCTTCTTGCAGGCGATTGCCCTCGACGTCGGTTGCGCCCATGCTGGCCGAATTGTCGACCAAAAAGATGAAGCGATCGCCCGTGAGCTTCGAGCCCCGCCAACTGGGCTGGCCCAGTGCAATCAGCACCAGGGCGATCAACAGTAGCTGCAAGAGCAAGAGCAGACTCTGCCGTAGCTTCTGCCACAGGCTGTTGACGCGCAAGTCTTCGATCGACTTCCGCCAGAGGAACGTGCTAGGAACTTCGAGCGGCTCGCGTTTGAGCTTCAGGAAGTACAGCGCAAGAATCGCCGGGGGCACCGCGGCGAGCGCGGCCCATTGCCAGAGAGACAACGTGTTAGTCCATTGCGGCCACATGGGCGGTATCGATCTAGGGGCCAGGTAAATCTTGGAAAATCAGGAACACATATCGCTGACAAGTTCGGGCTTTAACTCTTAGAACCACTAACTTAACTGCTCACACGCCATTCCCGCGTAGGCGGGAATCCAGGCACGCGGTCGTCGCAAACCCGTTCATGCATTCGCGTGCATTCGCGGTTGAATTCCGGAACCGCCAATGCACGCGAATGGACGCGAATGACTGTTGCAATTTGGACCCGAGCAGTGAGCCTGATGGTGCAGGGCCGACGAGCGGTTCGCTGGATTCCCGCCTCCGCGGGAATGACGTGGTGTTGGGAAGGTTATGTTAGGCGTTCTTAATCACCGCGTCATCCAATGAAATGGAAAGCTCATCGACGAGAGAATCGCGAAAACCCGAAAGAGCGAAACGACGAAAGGAATTTGTTTTCGCGTTTTCATCTTTTCGGGCTTTCGCGATCACTTTGGCGTTTGACGACCAAATTCGCCAGTTTCTACTTCTATTGGAGCCGTGAAGTCACTATCGAATCAGTCCGCGCGTCCTCAAATAACCACTCACCAGTTGATCGACCGGCTGCGTCGTGCGGGCCAGCAGGTACGTCATGCCGCGGCGGGTGCAGAACTCGCGGGCGCTGTCGATGAAAACCGCCAGCGTCTGCTGGTAGCGTTTCAGAAGCGGCGCGCTCACGGAAATCTCGGCGATGTCCGAGTCCTCGCAGTCGACCAGCTTCAAGTCCCCCTTCACGTCGGGCTCGAGTTCCTCGGGCGAGAGCACTTGGATCACGTAGGTGTCCATTTGCTGGGCCATGAGATAGCGCAGCGCGTCGTCGAAGCCGTTTTTGTCCATCAAGTCGCTGATGAGCACGACGACTCCCTTGCCCGAATTGCGAATGCAAAAGTTCTTTACGCCCGCGGCCAACGATGTGGCTTCGCCCGGCTGAATGCCGTCCAGGTGGGCGAGCATCCGCCACACGCTGTGCCGGCCGCGGTGTACGGGACCGGGCCGGCTGGCCGGCTGGCCCAGCGTCTCGATCCGCACACGATCGGACCGCACCAGCCCGATGAAGCCCAGGGCCGCGGCCAGTTGCTTGGCGTAGTGCAGCTTGGTCGGGTTGCCGAAGTTCATCGATTCGCTGGCGTCGATCAGCGCGTAAAAGTGCAGGTCCTCTTCCTCGAGGAACAGCTTGAGAAACAGGCGATCGAGCCGGGCATAGGTGTTCCAGTCGACAAACCGCAGATCGTCGCCAGCCACATAGCTGCGAAAGTCGGCGAACTCAACGCTCTGGCCCTTGCGCTTGCTACGGCGCTCGCCCTTCATGCGGCCGCGGAAGATCTTGCGGCTGACCAGCTCGAGCTTTTCGAGCTGCGCGAGCAGTTCGGGCGTAAGGAGCGGAATTTCTGCGGCTGTTGGCATTTCGGATTTCGGGTTGCGGAGCGAAAGTTAGCTGCGACGTTCACATAACGATTTGAGTTAGCCGCCCCGCTCGCGGGGCGCTTCGCCGTCGCAGTTCGTGTTGTAAAGCATCAGAGGGGATATGCGTTGGTCGTGAACCGCGGAGCGCCCCGCGAGCGGGGCGGCTAACGGGTTGTTTGCAATCCGCGTCCAAAATCTACAATGACCTACGCCGCCTTCTCGGATTCCGCTTTCTCAGGCACCTTCTCCAGCAGATCCAACAGCACCTTATCGGTGTCAATCCCTTCGGCCTGGGCTTCGAAGTTCAACAGCACGCGATGCCGCAAGGCCGGCAGGTACGCGCGGCGGACATCCTCGAAGCTGACGTTGTACCGGCCTTCGAGCAGGGCTCGCACCTTCGAGGCCAGGGCTAGCGATTGCGCGCCGCGAGGGCTTGCGCCCCAGCGCAAGTACTGATTGGTGATCGGCAGGGCAAACGGTCCCTCGGGATGCGTGGCCAGTGTGAGCCGCACAATGTAATCCTGCACGTGCTGCGCCAGGATCACTTCGCGCACCAACTGCTGCCAGGTGAGGATTTCCGGGCCTTCCATCACACGCACCGGTTTCACGTGAATGCCGCGCGTGGTGCGATCGATGATCGTCGACAGCTCCTGGCGGCTCGAATAGCCGACGACGAGCTTGAAGAAAAAGCGATCCAATTGCGCTTCGGGCAGAGGGTAGGTGCCCTCTTGCTCGATGGGGTTTTGCGTGGCGAGCACGAAGAAGGGCTTCTCCAGCTCGTAGCGGTGGCCCGCCACGGTGATCGAGCCTTCCTGCATGGTTTCGAGCATGGCCGATTGCGTTTTGGGCGTGGCGCGGTTGATTTCGTCGGCCAGGCAGATCTGCGTGAAGATCGGCCCCCGTTGAAACTCGAATACGCGCTTGCCGTCGGGCGTCTCCATGACCATGTTCGTGCCCAAGATGTCGGCCGGCATCAGGTCGGGCGTGAATTGGATTCGCGAGAAATCCAAATCGAGCGTCTCGGCCAACGTGCGCACCAGCAGCGTCTTGCCCAACCCGGGCACACCTTCCAACAGGCAATGCCCGCCGACGAACAGGCAGGTGAGCACGCCCTGAACAATTTCGTCGTGGCCGACGATCACCTTTCCGACTTGCTCGCGAACGGCGGCAAAGCGGCGCAAGAATTCCTCCGCTCGCCGTTCCATGGATTCGCCAATACTCATGTGTGAATTATCCTCGTATGAATGATCGCAAGAAAGTTGAGTTCCGATCACACGTATCGAACAATTAGCCGCCTCGCTTGCGAGGCGCTCCGCCGTTCAGAGCCGTCAGTCGCTGCCATCGAGTCGTCGCAACGCGTACTACTTCCGCGAAGCGCCTCGCAAGCGAGGCGGCTAACGCGTCACTCGTTTTTCTTGTCCTGATCCCGATCTTCCCAAACCTTCTTCTTGGCTTTCAGCAGCCGCTCGGTGTAACTCTCCTCGGGTGGCTTTTCCGGCATCGAACGTGGCGGTGAGCTGGGCCGCGGAGATTCGCGCGGAGCGGTCTTCATTTCCGCTTCGAGCGTGGCCAGGTCGGGTGCCGGACCCGATGCGGTGGCATCGGGCGCGGGCTCGAACCGCGCGGCCGCGCGCCGCTGTTCGAGCTGCTCCGTCACTTCGGCCTTGCGGCTGCGCAAGCGGTCCATGTATTCGGTTTTGGGCGTCTGTGCATCGCGCCGCAGCACAAAATCTCGCACGCCGGCGGCCAGCGGCGGCACCCAGGTGAAACTGAGCGTGACGCGGCGAAAGAACACGTCGAAGAAAAACAAGCAGCCGGCAAAGACCAATAACGCGGGCCAAACGTCTTGACCGCTGCTCGCTCGGGGCAGGTCGTGCCGAAAAGCATCGAATTCCAAGAACGCATTGAGATCGTTCTTGCCTGACGGGTCCTGAATCACGACGCCCGGTTCGCCGCCCTTGGGCACCAACTCAGCCATGCTCGCCAAGAGCGCCGGATCGGCCTCGCGGTCGGAGAATTCCGCCGAGTAGGGCACGTTCACGCCCGCTCGAATCGGCGTCTTGCCCGCGCCGGGGCTGAGCATCAGAAAGTAACTCCCCGCGTCCTTGGCGTCGAACGTGCCGACGTAGCGCCCCGGCGCGGTTTGCGAGAGCTTGAGCGATCGCGGATCCATCTCGGGACCGACGATGGTGCCGCTGAGATCCAGAAAGTTCAAAAACTCGTCGTTCTTGTCCAACGCCGTGACGAACACGCGGACCTGGCCTCCTTCTACGTCAGTGGCCACGACAAAGTTGCCCTGGTCGTTCACCGGCCGCATCGACCAGCGGATCATCTGTGTGAAGAATTTGTCGTAGTTCGCCCAACCGGGCCAGGCCTTCGCCCAACGGGCGCCGGTATCGGTGGTGTAGGCCACGGTTCGCCCCAGCCCGTACGTCCAGCTTGCCAGGATCGTGGCGTTGGCCTGATCCTTGGGCTCGGGCGAGATGATCGAGACCTCGACCAGCGGATTGCGCTTGATGGTCGTGCTGACGAAACCCGTGATGGGCGGCAGCGGATTGGTGATGCCGCTGATGATTTCGTCGTTGGTCCTGACCACGGGCACGAATCCGGCCAGGTTCTCGTGTATCAGCGGCTGCGCCACGCGGCGGGCCTCGCGCTGAAAGATCTTGGGCAACGCCCTGGGATTGTTTACCTGGTAGTACTTGCCGCCGGTGGCAACTGCCAGTTTTTCGAGCCGGATGCTCTCCGCGGGACCATGCGATCCCACGGCCACGGTTGAAACGGTCACGCCCAGTGCTTTCAGCGCATTGATGGCGCCCGTCGTCGGGTCGCTCGGATCGCCGTCGCTGATCACAATCATGTGCTTCGCCGAGGCGATGCCTTGCAGTTGCCGAAACGCGGCTTCGGCCATCCGCAGGCAGGGGTCGAAGTTAGGCATGTCGCCGGGCACCATGCGGTCGATCTCGGCCAACATGCGGCTCCGCCGGTCGCCCACGCGCAACATGCCGCCCCAGAGCCATTGGTCGGTGCCGCTCCAATGCAGCAGTCCGCAATAGTCTTCGGTGCCCAGCGCTTTGATGGCTTCTTGGGCGATCACTTTCTGCCAATGGTTACCCTCGGGTATCTCCGAAGCGTGCATGACCAGCGCCAAGGCGCCCTTGGGGACGACCTCGGCGCTTTTGATCTGGAAATCGACGGGCATCGCTTTTTCCAGCTCGGTATTCGTCCAGCCGCCCGCGCCGAAGCTATTGGGACCACCCAGCATGACCAGGCCCGCGCCCATCGTTTCCGTGTTGCGGACGAGCATCTTGATCTGGTCGTCGCTGAAGCTGGCGATCTGGTCGGCGTTCTCGCCGCCCGAGCGCGGCACGTTGGCCAGCACCACCGTATCGAACTGCTGCAACTCGGCCAGGTTCTGGAACAACTGGTTGCTGGGTTGCACGGTGACTTCGAGGTTTTCCTCGCGCAGCCGTTCGACCAGCGCCTGGTACTCGCCGCGGTGGTCGAAGTCCTCGATCAACAGCACCTGGCCGCTGCCGCGCACATGCGTGAAGGTGGTGGCCCGGTTGTTCTGCGTCAGCGTGTCGTCGGCTGGATTGTCGGGCACGAAGATCGCTTCGTAGGTGTAGATTTGCGGTTGCGAGATCTTTTGCGTGACCGTGAACACGCTTTTGCCCGGCGGCAGGTCGACGTGATCGTTCGAGAGCTCGACGGGCTGGTCACCGGTTCGCAACGAGACGCGCAAGTGGCCGCTGACCACGCCCAATTGCCCCTCGGCCGGCTCCGACGTGTTATTGACGACCACGCGGAGGTCAAAAGGCTCTCCCTTGCGAACGTCGGGCGGAATGGTGAGTTTTTCGATCAGCACCTCGGCGCGGCGGCCGTACGTGAGCGGTAGCACGTCGATGCCGATGCCCGCCTCGGCGAGGACACGAGCCTGATCCAGGGCATCGCCGATGTTCTGGTTTCCATCGCTGATAACAACGATCCGCTTGGCCGTGTCGTGAGGAAACGAAGCTTGGGCCAGCTTCAACCCAGCGGCCAGGTTCGTGTATTCCGGATCGAGCTGGCTTTCACTCGTTGGGCCGAGCTTCAAGAACTCGTCCCAAGGAGGGCGCTCGACGACGGCTTCACGGCCGAAATAGATGACGCCGGCCAGGTCCTTTTCTTGCTGCTGCTGGGCCACAGCCTGGTTGACGTAGTCGATCGCTTCGACGATGCGCGAACGCGGAATGCTTAAGGACTGATCGACGACATACACGACCGTGAGCTTATCGGTCGCTTGCACCAGCCGCATTTCGGCCAGCGCCAGCACGATCAGCGTGAAAACGACGCTGCGCAGCAGACACGAAACAATCCGCCGCAATCCCGTGAGCGACGACAGGCTGCGCAGCGCAAACCACCAGAACAGCGGCAACAGCGCAAGCAGACACAACCACATCGGGCTGTCGAAGGCTACGCGATAACCAACCATGCGATTGTGCTTCCACGCGGCGAGCGACTGGCGTGTGCCGGTCGGTCGTAGATTATACCGTCAAAAACGGATCTCAATCCTTCCCCGCAGCAAGGGAATGGCTAGCCGTCCCGAAGTGTCCGCTGCCGCTCTTTCGAAGTTCCCGGCCGCTTTTCGGCTCGCTTACTGCGTCGTTCTCCGCCAACCGTTGTTTCGCCGACAGGTGCGGAGGTTTCGCGAGCGCGCGCATTCTTGACGATCCCGATTTCGTCGTCCGTCAAGACGTAGAGCTGATAAACCAAAGAATCAATCTCTTGATCCAAGCCGACACACTTCGCCTCGTAGTAGTTCTTGTCCTTGTCCGTCTTCGCTTTCGCGAGCCGTATTTTTGTCTCACCGATTTGGTCGACCATCGACACGAGCTGGTCATGCCAGGCCTTGTCGCTAGCCTTCGACAGATCGACGCTCGGTATCGGGAAAGGATTTAGGTATGCTGTTTTCATGCGGAAATATCCCCCCCGCAACGCGGAGCCTGTTTCCTTGAGGAAATACGTCAGCAGCGGCGAGTTGAGGATCCCAATGACGAATCGCAAATCAAGCGGTACGTTTGTCGTGGGTCTGATGGCGTACGCAGTATCCAACAGCCACCTTCCTTCACGATCAAGGAAGCACGCGCCGCGGTCCGCGACATCTGGCAACACTATTTTCTCCGGCACCTCAAAACGGTCGAGGTTTTGCGGGCGACCATAGCCGTACCATCCTTCACCCTTAAATCGCCCCTTCTCCCGAGTATCAAGCCTTGGCTTGCACTCTCGCAGATAGGCGAGTGTTCGTGGTGCTAGTTCCGCCAACCTTACTTGCGGCACAAGCACGTTCCGACCGTCAACGATCTGATAGGGGGCAATGAGCAACAGTTTTGCTCCTGTCAATTCGTAACGGTCGATGTTTCGCCCGCGCAAAGCGCGTTTTAAGAAAATCGGTTCGAGATCGTACTCCGCCTTGGTGCAATGGGAGTAGACTCGCACCAAGTTGCCGGATTTCCCGCGATCTTCTACGAGGTAAACCTTGTCGGCTCTGGTTCCGGTGCCTTGGAAAACGTGGGCAATGTGTTCCAGGCGAGGGTATTGTTTGAGCTTCTCGAGCAACGGCCCGTTTGACGTCGTAAAGTCCCAGGGACCAGACGACACCACCGCGGCAATAGATCGGGAAGATGACCATAATTCAGTGGCCCGCTCGGGCAATGGGCACTGTGCGCCAGCGTCCTTTACCGATCCGACGTAGCGATCTATGACGACACGGTTCGTCGCAGCCCGGCTCAAGAAAAGCAGGCACGTGTACGTCGTCACCCCCGGAAACACTTGAAATGCTCCGAAGTGAACAAGCCGGTCAAGGTGTTCCCCATCGGAAACGATGGCGCGCACGTTCTCGCCCACTCGCGAGTTTAAGAACTTGTTTGGGAGGATGTAACCTAGCCTTCCCTGCGGGTTGAGCAAAGAAAGGCCCTTCTCAACGAAAATTAGGTAAATATCCCATTCCCGCGCTGATGCTGCTCGGTAGTGCGACCGGTAGATGTCCCAGAAAAGCGGGTGCATCTCTTTCATGTTTATGCTGCGCACATACGGTGGATTGCCGACAATGCAGTCAAAACCACCGGCTTTCATAACCTGTGGAAAGCGGTGCTTGAAACTCATGGGATTCAGTTCCCGCTCGTCATCAGAGGACAATAGGCGACCTCGGAGCATATCATTGTCGACAAGCGAGTTTCCACACACGATGTTCTTATTGAGCGACGGTAAGATGGCCGCGTGGAGCTTCAGTTGATAGTCGTGGGTGGACGCGATCGTCTCCTCGTCCAACAGTTTCAAATAGAGCGAAAGCTGCGTTACCTCGACTGCCTGCGGGTCGATGTCCACGCCATAAATGTTATTGAGCAGGATGTCGCGCTTCTTTTCTACGGAGAGGTGGAGCACACCCCCTCGTGAGATGAATTCTCCTTTTCGCGCCTTACGTGGATGGGCATTGTAATACTTCTCATGATAGCGCAAGAGCAAGTCGTAGACGCTCAAGAGAAATGAGCCACTTCCACACGCGATATCCGCAAAACGCATCTGCTCAAGCTCGTCGGGCGTTTTTCCTTCGATCATCTTGCCGACCGTGTTCTCGACGATGTAGCGGACGATGTAGTCGGGTGTATAGTACACGCCGCCTGCTTTGCGGACTTCCGGCTTCGGTTCAACTCGTACTCGCTTGTCGGTGGCGACGATAACGTTCCCGAGGAATCGTTCGTAGATCGATCCTAGGATATGGATCGGAATTGAGTTGAAATCGTAGGGCGAGTTCTTATGAGACAATCCTTCGCAAATCCCCGAAAAGACTGGGTCGTCGATGCGGAAATCAGGTGCATCTAGAATATCGTGCTTCTTAAAGACGATACCGTTATAGATTCGGTCCAGTCGTCGCGAAGCGCCAACGAAGTCCTCCCACGCCGTTCCATGCTCTCCAAAGTTCGCCACAAAATGCGACGGCTCAATCAGCTTGTCTTCCAGGAATCGCATGAACACCAGACGATCCAGCGTGCGCTGCGTTGCTTCGGTCAGCGTCTCGCTATCGAGATCGTGATTCCGGCTCTTGAAGGCACGTGCAAGCGAGGTGCGGTACGCGTCGAGCGTTTTTAGGAACGATTCATCAATGCTCAGGTACGCGCCGGTAAACAGCCCACGTTGCTTTGCTCCTCGTCGTGGTCTTGGCAAGGAATCCGCAAACTTGTCGAGCGACCCACTTGCAACGGCTTCGCGTGAAATCAGCCAATAAAGCCGACTGAATTTGTCGCGGTCGAAATAGTCAGCTAGCGACCATTTTTCCAAGGACCGATTCAATGCAGTCTCTATGTCGGGCTCGTAGCGACAATCCAACAAGTGAAAGTGTTTGAAATCCGTCAAACCCGCCAGCGGAGTTTGCTTGTTCCAGCCATATCGTACGGCTTGAAAATAATTGTCCGCCGTCTCAAGGTCGCCATAGGGCTTTTTTGCCTCGACGAGCAGACGCGGATCGCGAAAGTTAGGGGCCACATGAAATGCGTAGTCCGCATGACGCTGTCCTGATGCCGTGCTGACTCGCCGTTCAACCTTCACCTCTTGTTCAAATGGGTTTTTCTGCTCGTCATGGTTCACATCCCAGCCGAGCGCGATGAAGAGCTTGTCAATGAAGTCCTTGCGGGTCTCTGCTTCCGAATACTCGGACGAAATGAAAAACTTGTAGTTGGCGCGGTATTCTGCTGCCAGTCGTTGGACTGCTTGAAACGCATGGTCAAATCCGCTCGCCGTCATGGCGTAAAATCCTGAATGACTTGCTCGTTAAGAGTTCTGCACACGCGCATGCGCAGATGCCAATTCCGTTGCCGGTGGTTTCGCTGCGCTCAACCACCGGCTAATTGCTTTGACCCCTGCGGGGTCGGATTGCACGCCTCCGCTACCAGCTAGCAATCACATCACGACTCGTTGCACCCGATGGTTGTTCGAATCCAGAACGTGAATTCGCCCACGATGGTCGCGGACCAATGCCCAGGGGTTGTAGAGCTCGCCTTCACCGCGGCCTTCGTGGCCCCAGCAGCCCAGGCTCTCGCCTGCGCGATTGAATTTCTGCACGCGGTGATTTCCGTATTCGCAAATGTACAGGTTGCCGTCGTCGTCGAACACCATCCCGTACGGATAGTAAAGCTCGCCGGGGGCGCTGCCGGCCGTTCCCCACATCTGCAACAGCTTGCCGCTGGTGTCGAAGATCTGGATGCGGTGGTTGCAGGCGTCGGCCACCCACACGCGGTCTTGCTCGTCGACTAAGACGCTCTGCGGGCGGAGAAACTGGCCCGGCTCCGATCCGTGGCCGCCCCACTCGAGCAAATACTTGCCCTCGGGCGTGAACTTTTGAATGCGGTCGTACTCGCCGTACTCCGAGACGTACAGGCAGCCCTGCGAATCCTCGGCAATGTCGGTCAGAAATCCGAACTCGCCGGGGCCGTTGCCGCGGGTACCGCCGATCGTCTGCAGCAGCTCGCCCTGCAGTGAATAGATGAGAACGCGATAGTAGTGCGTATCGGCCACCAGCAGTCGGCCTTTACTGTCGATGGACATACCGGTCGGCCGCCCACGATCGTGCTCGGGCGTCTGCCACGAGCGGATGAATTCGCCGTCGGCGTCAAACACCTGAATGCGGGCCATCATGTCGACGATGTAGAGCTGATCCTGGTCGTCGATGGTGATGGCTCGCGGCTTCTGAAAGCGGCCTTCCTTCAAGCCGCGGCGGCCCCAGACCAGGTCCAATCGCCCAATCGAGGGCTCGGAATGGTCGCAACCCACGGTGAGGCAGATCATCGAAAGGCCGACCAATGCCAGGTAGGCGAGCGCCGGCAGGCCCCTGGGCGACCGTCGGTAGGATCCTAATGCTGCCATGCGGTTACCAGGTGTCCGGCGAACCAATCGTTACAATTGCACCTCCATCGTCGCGGAAACCACGGCAATGGCAAGGAGATTTCCCTGGGTGCGGTGTGATTTTCATGGGACGCAAACTGCCAGTGGGTGAGAGCTTGCGAAACCCGATGCGTGAGTACTCGGCCACAATCAGGCCGGCGAGGTCACGCTTGCCTCTAATGTACCCAAACCACGATGTTCGGGCACTTGACCCCTTTGCGCAAGGGGTTGTATAGTCTTGTATTACGTCCGCCGATGGTGCTCAGAGCCGATTGACGTGCGCGGCGCAACGCCAACAGGTGGATTGCAACGCTGTGAATAGCCATGCTGTTTGGCACGCTGCGGTCCGTCCGCGCGTCACCGCCCGCGCCCGTCCGCACGGAAGGCACGCTCCTCAACCCGGTTCCTCAAGAGCGTTTCTATGTCGCCGGTAGTGATCGACCTGCGCAACACGGATGATTCGCGTGATGTCGTGCATCGCGCGGTCCAGGCCTTGGCCGAGGGTCGCATCGTCGCCTTTCCGACCGAAACGGTTTACGGACTGGCCGCCAGCGCCCTAAGCGAAGCGGCAGTCGGCCGGCTGCTTGCCGCCAAGAATCGCGACGCAAGCCGCCCGCTGGCGTTGGCCGTCAAAAGTGCCGACGAGGCGCTCGACTATGCCCCCGGCATCAGCCCGCTGGGTCAGCGACTGGCGCGCCGCTGCTGGCCCGGACCGATTACGCTGGTGATCGAAGACCGGCATCCCGAGAGCCTGATCACGCAACTTCCGCCCGCAGTGCAACAGGCTATCGCTCCCAACGGGACGATCGGGCTGCGTGTCCCCGCGCACCAGGTGCTGTTGGATGTGCTGCGATTGTTGGCGGGCCCGATCGTGCTGACCAGCGCGAATCGCGCGGGCGAGCCCGACGCCGTCACCGCCCAGCAAGTGGTCGAGTCGATGCAGGACGACGTGCAGTTGGTTATGGACGACGGCCGCACGCGGTTCGGTCAGCCTTCGAGCGTCGTGCGGGTCCATGAGAACCGATTTGAAGTTTTAAGGGCCGGAGTCGTGTCGGAGCAAACGATAAAACGTCTGGCCAGCGTCATCGTGCTGTTCGTCTGCACGGGCAACACCTGCCGCAGCCCCATGGCCGAAGCCATGTTTCGGCAATTGATGGCCAAGCGACTGGGGTGCAAGGTGGACGAGCTGGCGGACCGGGGTGTGATTATCATGTCGGCGGGCATCGCGGCGATGATGGGGGGGCGCCCTGCTCCTGAAGCTGTCGCCGTGCTGACGCCCTTGGGCATTGACCTATCGATGCACGAGAGCCAACCCATCACCGAACAACTGATCCGTCATGCCGATCTGGTGCTGGCCATGACGCGCTCGCACCGGCATGCGATCTTGGCCGAATGGCCCGATGCGGCCGATCGCGTGAAGCTGCTCTGCCGCGATGGGGGCGACGTGCCCGACCCCATCGGCGGCACGCCCGAGCAATACCAGCGCTGCGCGGTGCAAATCAAGGCGGAGCTCGAAGGCTGGTTGGAAGAGATTCAGGTGTGAGGGCGCTAGCGCCGGTCGCGGACTTGAAGGAGTGAATTCATGCACATCGCCGTTGGAAGCGATCACCGCGGCTGCACGGTGAAGCAAAAGGTCATCGAGCTGCTGGGACGCCTGGGCCAGCAGGTCACCGATGCCGGCACGCACGACGTCGAAAGCGTCGATTATCCCGACATCGCCGCCGTGGTGGCCCACAAGGTAAGCGCCGGGGAAGTCGATCGCGGCATCCTCATTTGCGGCACGGGCATCGGCATGTGCATCGCCGCCAATAAGTTTCCTGGCGTCCGCGCGGCGCCCTGCCACGACGACCTGTCGGCCGAAATGAGCCGCCGCCACAACGACCTGAACGTGCTCTGCCTGTCGGCCGACATGCTCGGCGAAAAACTGATCGACCGCATGGTCGAGATCTGGCTCAAGACGGAATTCGAAGGCGGCCGCCACGCCCGCCGCGTCGAAAAGATCGCCTCGCTGGAGAAGCAGTGCGGGAGTTAGCCGCCTCGCGAGCGAGGCGCTCCGCGGGCGTAGCACGTGTGGCAACGACTCCAATGGAATGCGCAACGGCCCCCAACAGCGAAGCGCCCCGCAAGCGGAGCGGCTAACACTTGCGTATACTGTCGGCAGTCGCGATTTCGCCCGCAGCCAATAGCTCGATGATCCGCTCGACATCGTAGATGCAGCCGCCCCACGTGCCCCCGCTGGCTGCCTGCAACGCGGCCCATAAGCGCGTGTCGTCGGGCAGTCGCGGATCGGGCGATAGTTGCTCATTGGGTTCTCGCGAGGCAAGGATTCTCGCGCCTTCTTCGGGATCGAACTGTCGCAGTTCCTCGCCGACAAAGTCCACGCTGCCCTCCAGCTTGCGACAATCGACGACGATCCGCACCAGGTCGCCGTCGCGCAGCTTGCCGAGCGGTCCGCCGGCCAGTGCTTCGGGTCCCACGTGGCCGATGCACGCGCCGGTGCTCACGCCCGAGAACCTCGCGTCGGTCACGACCGCCACTTCATGCCCCCACGAAAGGTGCTTGAGCGCCGAGGTAATCTGATAGATCTCCTCCATGCCCGAACCCAAGGGGCCACGCCCGGCGAGCACTAGCACGTCGCCGGGTTTGATCGCCACCGGCGGCGGGCCGCTGCTTCCCGCGCGTGCTTGTCCCTTGATGGCCGCGATGGCGTCCACCTCGCGCGTAAAGACCCGCGCCGGACCGAGCTTGCGATACACACCGTCGGCGTCGATGACCTGTGGGCTGATTGCCGTGCTCTTGATGACCGACCCTTCCGGCGTAAGGTTGCCGCGCGGGAAGCAAACCGTGCTCGTGAGTCCGCGCGATTGCGCGCGCTCGGGCGCCATGATCACGTCGTCGGGGTCAATGCCGTCGCGCTCCCGCAGAACCGCGCGCAGTTCCTGCCGCCGATGCGAACCTTCCCACCAATCGAGCACCTTGCCTAAGCGCTCACCCGCCACGGTCTGCACGTCGAGATCGAGCAGATTCAATCGCCGCAGGTGCAGCATCACTTCGGGTACGCCGCCGGCCAAAAACACTTGCACGGTGGGATGGCCGACCGGTCCATTGGGCAGGGCATCAACCAGCCGGGGCACGCTGAGGTTCACGGCCCGCCAATCGTCAACCGTCGGCCGCGTTAGCCCTGCCGCGTGCGCGATGGCCGGAATGTGCAAGAGCAAGTTGGTCGAACCGCCGAAGGCCGCATGAACGACCATCGCGTTGCGGATCGCCGCCGGCGTGAGAATGTCGCGCAGGCGAACACCGCGGCCGTGCATATTCCACAAGGCCCGCGCGCTGCGGCGGGCCATGTCGAGCCAAATCGGCTGGCCCGAAGGCGCGAGCGCCGAGTGGGGCAGCGACATGCCTAGCGCCTCGCCCACGACTTGCGACGTGGCCGCAGTGCCCAAAAACTGGCAACCCCCGCCGGGCGAAGCACACGCGCGGCAACCCAGCACCGCGGCATCCTCCAGGCTCAATTCACCCTGCGCAAAACGGGCGCCGATCGACTGCACCTTGCCGGCGTCTTCGCCGTCGCGGGGAGGCAACGTCACTCCGCCTGGCACAAGAATACAAGGAAACTCTCGCGAGCCGGCCAAAGCCAGCATCATCGCCGGCAGCCCTTTGTCGCAAGTGGCTACGCCCAACACTCCGCGGCGCGTGGGGAGCGATCGAATCAGCCGGCGGAAAATCGTCGCGGCGTCGTTGCGGTAAGGGAGGCTATCGAACATGCCCGCGGTGCCTTGCGTGCGGCCGTCGCAAGGATCGGAACAATACGCGGCGAAGGGCACACCGCCGGCTGCTTTTAACTCGCGTGCCGCGGCTTCCACAAGCAGGCCGACCTCCCAGTGCCCCGTGTGGTAACCCAACGCGATCGGCGTACCGTCGGCCGCGCGGATGCCCCCCTGCGTGCTCAACAGCACGAACTGCGGCCCCATCATCTCCGTCACGGGCCAGCCCATGCCGGCGTTTTGCGAGAGACCGAACAGGTCGCCGCTGGGCGAGTCACGGAGCATGTCGGGCGAGAGAGGCAGGGCGCCCTCGGGTCCGGCTGCCTTGGTTTGAACATCGAGGACCGCGGCGTCTACCGATTCGAGAATTTCGTTCCGGTCGAATTCCGCGTGGCGTGTGGGTGGCATGTGGGATCTCAGCTCGTGATACGAATACATTGGGGGTGGCACACCCTTCGCTCCGCTCAGAGCGTGCCACCCCTCAAACAGGTCGTGTCGCAGTTATTCTAACCGGTCAAGCCATCGGCAGCAGTTGCCGGCTGAGCGTCGTGGCCAAAACTGGCAAGGCGATGGAAGCCACGAGGGCGACGGGCAGGCTGCCATGCTGGTACGCATAGTGTCCTAGCGCGGCATAAGCTAACGCCAGCCCCAGATTGCTGAGCACGACCGCCGGCAAGAAACGCCGCCACGGCAGCCGCATCGCGCCCAACAGCAGCACGCTGGCTTCGGCCAACACTGGCAGCGCCCGCGTGATCACAAGCACTGAGGGGCCCGCCCGATCCGACAGGGCTTGCATCCTCGCCAGGTCGTCGGCCTTGGCGAACCGTTCGGCCAGTGGTCGGCCAAACCAACGCGCCAAAGCAAAACCACCCACCGCGCCGGCCGTCATGCCCAACCAAACCGTTGCCGCGCCTGCCCACAGCCCCAGCCGCGAGCCAGCCAAAGTGCTGACGAAGCTCGAAGGAACCGGCAGCAGCACGTCGCTCGATAATACGAGGATGACGATGCCCGCGGTGGCCGGCTTGGAGAGCGACTCGTCGAACCAGCGCTCGACGCCGGCTTCGAGCCGGTCGCCAAAACCGATAAACGGCACAATTGGCACGAGCATCACCAGCACGATTGCCAGGCACCATCGAGTGAGATCACGCATTGGGGTCAAGCACGGCCCGGTAGAATTTTCATTCGCACTGCCTGCACCTTAAACGGACGACGGCCAGTTCGCAACCGGAGACGGTCCCTTGCCGGCGCGGCGAGCCCGATTGAGCTATGTTTCAGTTGCGTCGGACGGAAGCAACCATGAAGGGGTCGGGAGTCGGCGTCGTCTACGCGGATTGCCCGAGCGCGAGGCCGTTACCAACGCCGACTCCCGACCCCCTCGCCGACGATCACAAAGAGATGCACAATGACGCGCATCGGCAACAGCTTCGGCGGAGTCGATCTATCGGCTCAGAACGCGTTGAACCGCGCGATCAGCGCGCTCACGGAATCGAGTACCCGGCTGGCGACGCTGTCGCGGATCAATCGCGGCAGCGACGATCCCGCCGGACTGATCGCCCTGGAGCAGTTGCGTGCCGAGCTAACATCGCTCGAAGCCGCCGGCTCGAATGCGGCCCAGGCGGCGTCCACCATCCACGTGACCGACAGCGGGCTCGCGCAGGTGGGAGAACTGCTGAATACGATCCAGGGCAAGCTGGTCGAAAGTGCTAGCGAGGGGACCCTCTCGCCCGAGCAGCGGGCCGCGAATCAGATCGAAATCGACGCAGCGCTCGAAGCCATCGACCGCATTGGCAACACGACGGCCCTCGGCGGCCGCAAGCTGCTCGACGGCTCGGCCGCATCGCTGACGTTTGCCTTCTCGTCCAATCCCGCTGAAACGTCGAACCTGTCGCTACCCACGATCGCCACCACGACGCTCGGATCGACGGCCAGCGTGTTGGCCAGCCTCCGCAGCGGCGGCGCGAATAGTCTGGCCAGCGGCAACTATGCCTCGGCCGCCGAAGCCGTGAATGCCGCGCGGAATCAGGTTCTCTCGGCCCGCGCGCAGGCCGGCGCGTTCGAGAGGTTTACCATCGATTCGACGCGCGAAGTGCTGGCCAGCTCGCAGGAAAACCTGTCGGCGGCCATCAGTCGGATCGGCGATACCGACGTCGCGCTGGAAAGCTCGCGCCTGATCCGCGCACAGATTTTGACGCAGGCCGCCGTCGGCGCACTACGGATTGTGAATCATCGCCGCGAGCTGGTGCTGGGATTGCTGAGCGATTGACGGCGCAATGGACGCGCTCGACCCCAGGCACCCGTGTTGGTAAGTGGTTTCCCTCGCTAGCGCTTCGGGCTTGTCGTCCGATCGGCAGGAATTCACACCTTACTGGCGCGCTTCGCCCATTCGACCTTCATGAACGCCAGGCCGTCGGCGGCGAGTTGCTCCTCGGTCTTGAACATCCGCCGCCAGATCTTCGTGGCCGCGGCCAGGGCCGGCAGCGCCAAACCGAAGGCCTCGATCGTCAGCCAGCCGTTGTAGTAGTTGGCCGCTAGGGCGTCGAACGTCGCGGCCCATGGGATATTGCCCGCGCCTGGCGTCCCGCGATCGTTCTCCGAGATGTGTACGTGGACCGTGTATTCGGCGGCGTCGCGGATGGCCTGGGCCGGGTTCTTCTCCTCGATGTTGGCGTGGAACGTGTCGTACATCATGCGGCAGCGGGGATGATCCACGGCCTTTACGAAACGCACGCAGTCGGCGGCCGAGTTGAGCAAGTAGCATTCGAAGCGGTTCAGATATTCGACGGCCAGCGTGACTCCACAGACGGCGGCGTGTTCGGCCATTTGCCGTATCCCCTCGACGCCGTGCTTCCATTCGTCCTCGGTTGGCCCCGCGCCGCTGAACGCGCCCAGTGCCGAGTGATACGGCCCGGCCAGGATTTCAATACCGGCGGCCTGGCAGCACTCGAGTGTCAGCTTGTTGTTGGCCAAACCGGCAGCGCGGTTCTTTTCGTCGCCGCTGATGGGGTTGTCGTCCGCGCCGCGGCACGAGACCGCGGTCCGTTCCAGGCCCAAATCGTCGAGCCACAACCCTAGCGCGGCAAACTTGTCGGGATTCAGATCGAAGATCGGCACCTCGACGCCGTCGTAGCCCTGCCGCTTGAGCATTTCCAACACGGGCCGATGCTCCTCAGTGAGGTTGTCGGTCCACAGCAGCAGATTCATGCCGAATTTCATGTTTGATGATTGGGGACTAGGGGTTGGGGGCGTGGAAATTGCTGGCTGCGCTGCTGTGCGTCAATTCAGTCCTGGGGATCCAGCGGCGACGGGGTCGGCGGGAGAGTTCGACGCCTCAATCGCGCGATAATGCTCTCTAGCGGCCAACTTTATCTCTAGGTCTGTACGTTCTCGGACCAGTTTCTCGATCTCGGTACGATCTTCAGCTTTTTCGTTCTCGTACTCTCGCTGAATCATCTTAAAAGAGATCCTTCGCAGTTCAAAATTCGCGGTCATTCGCTGCTTCTCCCAATGTTCAAGACCAATCACAACTGAAAACGCCGTCACGAGCATCATCCAAAGAACTGCTGCTAAGCTGAACTGATACCAACGGCGATGTGATTTCGCTGAGACGTTGTCTTGTGTCATTGCAGCGACCATTGTGAGGCACTTAGGATTGAAGGACTATTCGCTGTTCACTTCTTCCAGTAATTCATCTTTCCGCTCAGCCACTTCGCGCCGCGCCTCCGGCAGCAGTCCGCGGAACTCCTCAGGCAAGGCCGCCAGTTTGACGCGCCGCATGACTTGGTTCAAGCGGTAGCACAATTTCTCGTCATCGGCGTAGTCGAACAAGAACCGCTCCTGCGAGAACCGCGGCAACAGCAATGCCAGCCGATCGCTGGGCTTGGGCGCCATCCGATTCACGCCGGCCTGGACAAATTCGGCATCCAGCGATTCCATCGCCGTGTAGTAGGCTTCCAGCCGCGCGGGCTCCTCGGCGATCAACACCGCGTCGAGCAGAATCTCGACCAGGATGTGGCCCAAAAAGCTCGGCCGCAGTCCGTCGTCGGGAGCCAAGGCATCGCGAATCCGGGCCGTCAACCTCCAGGAAAGCTCAGCGAAGGCGGCCGTTTGGTGGAACCACGCGTCGTCGTGATGGTGCTGTGCGACGCCGCGAGCCAGCGACGCCATCCGCGGGTCGGGGTCGCTGGTGTAAACCGCCGCGTGCTTGACGCGTACACGGACCTGCCGGTCGGCCACGTTCAGCCAGTCGGGCACCGCCGTGCCCGCCAGGAAGTACGGGTCGTCGATGAAGTGTCGGCCGTGGGCGAAGTAGTTCACGGAAGCGGGACCAGGGGCCAGGGGACGGGGGTCAGGAGCCAGGGAGCTTTGATTCTGGCATATCTTGGCGGAGCCGACGAGGCGTGAAGGCCGCTTAGCCTGCTTCCGGACCGCATGAATGCGGTCACTACGAGCGCACGCTCATACCAGGCCCCATTTCTTCCGCAAAAACCACTCCAGCCCAATCACGCTGACGAACAGCAAGAAGAACGGCCAGTTGTCCCACAGGGTTTTCTTGATCTGGGTCTCGACGTCCAAATCGTGCAGTTGCTTCTTGATGTGATCGATGAGCTGGGGCAACTGTTCGGGCGCGATCGTCTTGCCGCCGGTCATGGCCGCCAGGCCTTCGAGCGCGCCGCGATCGGCCGCCGGGTTGTCTAGTTCCAAGTCTTGCTCGTAGACCAGGAAGCGGGCTCGGGCCTCGCCCAGGGGTTGCGTGCCCGCCGTGGCCGTCACCTGTAAGGTGTAGTCGCCGGCTGTCAGCCCTTCGGTGAACGTGCCGGACGTTTCTTCTCCTTCCGTGCGCATGCGAACGGGAACCTTTGAGCCGTCGGGACGAATGACCACCGCTTCGATACGCGCGTCGGGCACACGCGTGCCCTCGGCAGTCTTGGCCCCGGCGGTGAACTCCACGCGGCCGCCGGGGGCGAAACGCCGCTGATCGAGATTCACCCACACGCTGCCACTGGTGGCGTCGTCCTTGCGCGCAAGCCACAATACAATCTGCCGCCAAAAGCGTTTGTGCGCGGCTTCTTGCCCGCCCATGACCCAGTGCCAGGTTGAATCTCCGGCAAAGGCCAGAACGCGGCCGGCGCCAAATTCTTGTGCCACCAGAAGCGGCTTCGCGTCAGACGTTTCGGCCAGTATGCCTGCCCCCTGTTTGATTCCCGAGAATCGATTGGCCCCATCCAAAGGCGGCAGTTTCTCCCATGCGGCCGCATTCTGCTCGGCCGGCGCTAAGAGCATCGGACTGCGCGAACGGCCCAGTTGCGTGGGCCGCATGCGTGGCTTGGGATTCTCGGGCAGATGCAAATCAGGGCGGATCGGCTCGTCGAAATTCTGCCGTTCGGTAAAGTCGATCTTGATCGGCAGCACGTCCGCCAGCGGAGTCTGTCCGTAGCCGCCCGCGCCAAAGCTGTGCAATCCGCCCAACATGATCAAGCCCGCCCCTTTTTCCACGGCCGCGCGCAGTGCGGTCAGCTCTTCGGTCGTGAAGGCCTTCGCGTCCAGGTCACCGAGGATGTAGACGTTGTACTTGCCGGGCTTGAAACGCTCGATCAGATCGGTCGGCTTGGTCTGCGGCTTGCGGGCGTTGAGGTATTGATAATCGACATTGATATCGGGCGAAGCGTCGAGCGAGCGGCGAATGAAGTTCTGCTCGGGCAGAATCGCCCCATTGAGATACAGCACGTTCAAGCCGCCGTCGAGCACGCTCACGAATGTACTCAACTCGTTATTGGTGGTAACCAGTTCACCGGGCTGGCCGACGGCCTTGAGCGTCACCTTGATCTCGCCGGCGGTGGGCGGCACGTATTCGAGATTGATTGGCAGTTTGCGGCCGGTTGCATCCGCGCGGAGCGTGGTCGTGCCGACGACCTCCATCTTGCCCGGCGCCGTTTCCACCAACAGTTGCGCGAGCACGTCTTGATTCACGAGGCCAGTCATTTGCGCCAATCCGCCCACTTCGAGGGGATTCTTGACGAAGACGACCTGGTTGGCGCGCAGCTCCGAGAGCACGACGTCGCGGGTTTGATCGAGCGCGCGGGATTGACCGAACGGCACGGCGTACAGTGGATTGCCCAGATCCGTCATGCGACGGGCCGGCGTTTGCGGCGGCAGGTCCTTGCCGGGAGCGGTCCGCTGGGCGCCGTCGCTCAGTATCACCACGGCCGCGATCCGCTTGCCGGCCTCGCGCCGTAAGACTTCATCGAGCACGAAGCCGATCGCGGTCTGATCGCCCTCGGCCTTTTCCGGAAAGTCGGGCTTGTCGAGGCTCACGTCGCGCTCATGGGCCTGCGAATCGAACGTGTAAACCTTGATGTCGAGCTCGTCGTCCACGGCGGTGAGGCTTGGCCAGGCATCGGTAATCGCCGCGAGCAGCGCTTGCCAGCGGGATTTGTTGCCTACGACGTCGGCGACTTGCATGCTCCGCGAGCTGTCGGCGAGCAGCACGAGCGTGGCCGGTCGTTGCGTGACGGTCGTCCATACGAGCGTGGGCTGCAACATCGCCAGGATGACTAGCGCAATCGTGATGATTCGCAGGCCCACGAGTACGTGCCGGCGGCGGTCGCTGGTGCGCGATCGTCCCGGGCCCAATGCCAACAAAGCCACCAGCGCGATCGCCACCACAACAACCAGGACAAAGCCGCCGGCAGGTGTGAGGGAAAGACGCATGGAATTAGGAGCGATGAACGCGAAATGATGAACGATGAACAGTTGCTGAACGAAGTCTTGAAGTTAGCCGCCTCGCTCGCGAGGCGCTTCGCCGCTGCAGTTGGTGTTGCGATTCTTCAAATGGAACGCGTGATTGCTGTGAACGGCGGAGCGCCCCGCTAGCGGGGCGGCTAACTTGCACGTGTAGTTGCGAAGGCACTTCTCCATTACTTATCCCGGTAGAACCGATTCGCCAGCACGTGTTCCACTCCCAGCGCCAGAGCCACTAGCGCGATCAGAAACGGAAACAATTGCCGGCCCACGCGGCTGAGGCTCACGTCGCGGTCAATCTGCTCGCGGTTGGTGGCCACGCGGAAATCAATGTCGCCCATGGCTTCCTTGAGCTGCTCCTGGTCGATCCGTTCGAGTTGGCTATCACTCATCGGCAGATTGACGCTGAAGCCGCGATCGACGCCGTCGGACGCGCCGCCCGCCCGCAGCCGATAGTTACCCGGCGTGTCGGTCGCGGTGACGATCATGACGCCGCGATCTTCGTCGGCCGGCAGTCGCTGCTGGTCGCCACGCGGCGTGGAGAGCAAGTAGGTCGGAAAACGTCGGGCTGCTTCCAGACGCAACACCGCGGCCTGGCCGGCCGTGTAGTTCAATTGCCCGTCGGTGCTGCCGCACAAGTACAACATCATCTCGTTGGTAAGCGTAAAGAACGGCCACGCGCCCACGCCCCAAAGCTGGTTCCAACGCTGAGCGTCGGGCACCTCGGGAAGCTCGGAGATCGTCGTCGCGAAGGTAAGCACGCGGCCCCGGCCCAGCGGCCTTTCCACAAGCGCGGGCCGGTCGTTAGTAAACGAAACGATCGTCGTCACGCCGTCGGCAAGTTTGTCGAACTGCCAGTACCGGTACACGGGAAAGTCTTCCCAAGGCATCGTGCCGCGCAGTGGACGAAACTTAGCGAGCATCGGGTGCTGATCGTTGCTCGTCGAGAGGGCCAAATCGCCTTCGAGCCGGCGGGCCCCCATGCTCAGGATACCGGGCAGCAGTTCCTGCGCAGCCGCCGTGTTCAGATCGTTCACGTCGGAATTGGGACCCAAAAACAGCGCCAGGCCGCCGCCCGCTTTGGCGTAATCGGCCAATTGCTTCCAGGTTCCCTCATTCAATAAGGGTGGATCGAGCAAGCAAACCGCCGAGTAACTTTCCAGCTTCTGGTCCGCGAGCTTGGTAAATGGCACGACGTCGAACTCGAAGCGGGCTTGCCCCGTCTTGCGGAAATCCGACGGCGCGAGAGCCTCGGTAAGGTTCGCGGCCCGATATTCGGCCGGCGCCGCCGCGACGATCAGCAACTTCCAGGGCGGTTGCACGTTGACGGTGAAGTAGCGCATGTCGTCGATTGGCAAACCGTCTTCGCCCACGATCCGCACGTAGCCTTGGTGCGTCCCCACGTCGAGCCCGCCGACGGGGAAGTCGACTCCCAGCGGGCCGCCGGCGTCGGCCTGCACGGTCATCTCGCTGCGCTTCTGCGGGTGACCCTGTGCGTCGAGCATGTACAGTTCCACGACGCGCGGCCCGCCCGTGCCCACAACTGACACATCCGACTGCACATTGAGTGGGCTGTTGCGGGCGAGCAACTGCCCCGAAAGTTGAATCTCACCCAGCGTGAAGTTTTGCGGCTTGTCGACGCCCACATCGATCAGATACACGCCGACCTGCCCGAGAGCTTTGATATGCTGCTGCAAAGCGGCGGCCGATTGCGTCTTCCACGCCTCCTTGGCCAGGTCGGTGAATACGTAAATCTCTTTACGCTCCTGCGGTGCATCCTTGAGCAGTTCAGCGGCCGAGACGATCGAATCGATGAGCGGCCGGCCGACGCCCAGGGCCTCGAGCCGGCTGACGCGCTGGCGGGCCGCCGTTAGGTCGACTTGAAATACCGATTCGGCAGGCCCCGAATCGATCACGGCCACCTGGCTTTCGGCCGGCAATTGCGGCAACAGCCACAGGCAGGTGTCTTGCGCGACTTCGAGGCGGGTCTTGTTGTCGTGCCGGTATTGCATCCGGGGGGATGTATCAAAGACCATCGCCGCCGCGGCCGGCGCTTCGCGATCGCCGATCGTGCCCGAGGTCTTGATGCTGGGCCGCGCCAAGGCCAGCGCCAGCAGACACAGCGCGGCCACGCGCAGCGCGAGAAGCAGCAGATGGCGTAAGCGCATGCGCCGCTGATTGCTTTCTTGCCGCAACCGCAGGAAGCGCAGCGCGGGGAACTCCAAGTGCCGCGGCTTCTGGCGCATCACCAGGTGCAGCACGATGGGCAAACCGGCCAGCGTTATGCCGCCCAAGAGGGCGGGGTTGAGAAAGTCCATCGGGAATCAGTGGACAGTCGACGGTGTTCTGTGGTCAGTGGGTGGTGGTCGGTGGTTGGGTGCCATGCTCACACGCCGCAAGTTGTGTGAACCATTCGCGCTTGGCGATAACGCGGCGAGTGGGCATGCTGGGGGAAACTCGGAACTCGAAAGAGTCGGCGTGTGAATCCGACCCCCCAGGGAAGGCGGTCGACGCGTGTTTTTGGAATTGAGCTTTTGGGCCGCCATCCCTGGGCTTGGGGGCAGCAGCTTCAATCCGCAATCTCTTACTCTTTACCTCTCACCCGTAACCTCTCACCCCTCACTCTTCCATTAGAACCTCGCTCGCCGGTTCACCAAATACTCCATCAGCGCTTTGTCGAACTGCATGCTCGTGTCCAGTGCCACGTAGTCGATACCGCTTTGGAAGCACTCGCGGCGATAGGTCTCGCGAAAACCGGCGATTTCACTCAGATAGTCGGATCGAAAGCCGGCCGCGTCGACTTGCAAGGTGTCGTGGCTCTCGGGCTCCTCGAACTCGACCAGCCCGTCGAAGGGAAACTTCACCTCGGCCTCGTCCAGAATGTGAAACAAGATCACGTCGTGCCCGCCGTGCCGCAGCCGCCGCAAGGCATGAATGATCGGTTCGGGATCCGCGAGCAGGTCCGAGAACAGCATCACCAGGCTGCGGTGTTTGAGCATCGCGGCAATCTGGATGATGGCCTTGGCGATTTCCGTCTGCCCGGTCGGCTTCAGCTTCGACAACAACGAGAGGATATTGCCGATCTGCGTCCGTTTGGAGCGCGGCGGCAGGCTGTCGCGAATCTTTTCGTCGAACGTGATCAGGCCCACCGGGTCTTGCTGATGGACCATCAGGTAGCACAACGCGGCGGCCAGGCAGATGGCGTAGTCGAACTTTGAGAGCTCCTGGCGATACGTGTAGGCCATCGAGCGGCTCAGATCCATCACCAGGTAGCCGGTGATGTTCGTCTCGGCCTCGAACTTCTTGATGTAGTACTTGTCGGTCTTGGCGAAGACGAGCCAGTCGATGTCCTGAGGGTTGTCGCCCGAGGTGTACTTGCGATGCTCGCTGAACTCGACCGAGAAGCCGTGAAAGGGGCTGGCGTGCAAGCCGTGCAGGAATCCTTTGACGATGAACTGCGCGCGCAGATCGAGCCGCGCGATCTCCCGCACAACTTCCGGCCGCAGGTACTTTTCGGAGTTGGACATAACGATCGATGGGAACCGCGGATGGACGCGGATCAAACAAAGACGCAAGAAAACATGATTGAACCGCGAATGGACGCGAATTAACGCTAATGGAATTATTGTCGGGTTAGCCGTCTCGCTTGCGAGTCGCTCCTCGGTCGAAGTCTATCGCTGGTTCCATCGGAGAAAAGTTCTTCATTTTCTTCATTCGCGTTAATTCGCGTCCATTCGCGGTTCAAAATCCATGATTCCGGCGGTCAGCTCTGAAACTTCGGTATCTCCGGCGTCGGCAGCTCGGCAAGCAACCGCAGGATCACGTTTTCGTTGGTCATGCCTTCGGCCTGGGCCTGAAAGTTCGTGCTCACGCGGTGTCGCAGCACGGGCACGGCCACTTTGCGGATGTCTTCGATGGCCACCGAAAAGCGGCCTTCCATCGCCGCCAGCGCCTTGCCGCCATGAATCAAAAACTGGCCGGCTCGTGGACCCGCCCCCCAGTCGACCAGCTCGCGGACGAACTTGGGTGCCGATTCGTCCTTGGGCCGCGTGGCCCGCACCAACTTCGAGACGTACTTGATGATGTACTCGCTCACGGCCACCGAACGGACCAGCTTCTGCAAGTTCAAGATCGACTTGCCCGAGAGTACCTTGCGCACCTCGGGCCGTTCGCCGCGCGTGGTCGCGGCCAGAATCTGTTCTTCCTCGGCCAGCGTGGGGTAATTCACTTTGATGTTGAACATGAAGCGATCGAGTTGCGCCTCGGGCAGCGGATAGGTCCCCTCCTGCTCGATCGGGTTCTGTGTGGCGATCGTAAAGAACGGATCGGGCAGCGAGTAAGTGGTTTGGCCCACCGAGACCTCGCGTTCCTGCATGGCTTGCAGCAGGGCGGCTTGCGTTTTGGGGGGCGTGCGATTGATTTCGTCGGCCAGCAGAATGTTGGTGAAAATCGGTCCTTCGACAAAGCGGAAGTTCCGCCGCCCATTTTCGTCTTCGTCCAGCACGTTGGTGCCCGTAATGTCCGATGGCATCAGGTCGGGCGTGAACTGAATGCGCTTGAAGCCCACGTCCAGAATGCGCGCAAGCGTGCTCACCATCAGCGTCTTGGCCAGGCCGGGCACGCCCTCCAGCAGGCAATGCCCGCTGGTAAAGATGGCGGCGAAGAGTTGTTCGATGACGTCGGCCTGCCCGATGATGACCTTTTGCAGCTCCTCCTGCATCAACCGGCGGTGCTGGCTGAACTCTTGGAGGACGTCGCCCAAATTGCGGGGTTTGATGGTAGACAACGCGAGTCCTTGCTGAGGAGTGTGCCGTGTGAGCCAGGGCCGTGTGTAGCCGGGTAAGTGCAGCCAGGTAAACAGATACGTCCAATCCAGGCGAGCGGCCGGCGTAAGCCGGCTGGTTTTCGGCCCTACCAATTCTCGCTGGCAATCCGCACCGGGAACCCGCCGGCTCGCCTGCGGAGAGTAGGCTCGAACTGGGTTGGTTGCGCTCTCGTATCTAACATTGCATTGTATCGTTCGCCTCGCCGGATGAGCAATGAACGGGCCGACACGTTGCCGACTTAAGTTACGCATCGTAAAATACTTGGGTTCGGCGCTGTTGTCGGCAGGGTGACGGCCATACCCCGTCGCCGAACGTCCTATCGCGGCCCGTAGAAGCCTCTTACAGGTTCTTGGAGCATTTGCCATGAAGGCGCCGATTGCCTGCGCTTTATGCGCCCTAATGGCGATCGTGGCGGTTGTTCCCAATGCGCGGGCGGAAGAAATCACGGCCGAGCAAGTCCGCGTGGCGATCGACCGCGCCGTGGCCTACCTAAAGCGCGAGCAAACCAAGGAGGGGAGCTGGCCCGACCAGCCCGGGCTTCCTGGCGGAATTACGGCCCTCTGCACGCTCGCCCTGCTGAATGCCGGCGTGCCACCCGACGACCCGCAAATTCAATTGGCCCTCGCCAGCCTGCGAAAGATCAAGCCCCGCCGCACCTATCTGGCGGCCTTGCACACCATGGTCTTCGCCGCGGCCGAGCCCAATCGAGACGGCCCGCTGATCCGCCAAAACGTCAAATGGCTCGAGGACCAGCAGCGGCGCGACATCGAAGGCAAAGGGGGCTGGGGCTATCCCGAGGGCCCCACGGACAACTCCAACACACAATTCGCCCTGCTGGCGCTGCACGAGGCACAACGGGTCAAAGTGCCCGTCACCGCGCAAACCTGGCGATTGGCGTTGAACTACTTTCAGGCTTCGCAGAATACCGACGGCTCGTGGGGATATCGTGAGGGAATGCCCGGCACGGGCAGTATGACCAGCGCCGGAATCGGCGCGGTCTACATGGCCCTCGACAAGCTCTCGGAAGGAGACGCCACCGTCGACGGCGAGAAGATCCAGTGCTGCGGCGCGCAGGAAGTCGATAAATCGATCGATCGGGCGCTGGCCTGGATGGGCCGGAATTTCTCCGTGGCGACCAATCCCGGCACCGGCCGCTCGCAGACGTACCTGCTGTACTATCTCTACGGCATGGAGCGCGTCGGCCGGTTGTCGAATCAGCGTTTCATCGGCCGGCACGATTGGTATCGCGACGGGGCCGCGTTTCTGGTCGAGAAGCAGGACAAGCTCTCGGGCTATTGGAAGGGCGTGGGTCTGGCCGAGGACAATCCGCACATCGGCACCAGCTTCGCGCTGCTGTTTCTGGCCAAGGGCCGCCGACCGGTAATTTCCGCCAAGCTCAAGCACGACCCGCAGGACGACTGGAACCACCACCGCAACGACCTGGCCAACCTGACCGTCTTCACCGAGAAAAAGTGGAAACGCGATCTGACGTGGCAAGTGATCGACGTCCGCGAGGCGACCGCCGACGATTTGATGGAAGCGCCGGTGCAGTACATCAGCGGCGAGTTGAAGCCCACGTTCAGCGACGCGGAAGTCAAGAACCTGCGCGAGTACGTCAACCGCGGCGGCTTCCTCTTTGCCGACGCCTGCTGCGGCGGCGAAGAGTTCGATCGCGGCTTCCGCGAACTTTGTCAGCGGATCTTTCCCGAGCCCGAGTACAAGCTTCGATTGCTGCCGCCGGAGCATGCGGTTTGGAGCATCGACGTGCCGGTCGAGCCGCAGGCCAAGCCGCTGTGGGGCATCGACTTCGGCTGCCGCACGAGCGTGGTGTACTGCCCCGATAATCTTTCTTGCCTGTGGGAATTGGCGCGGCCCGGCCGCGAGAAAAAATACGCCGACTCGGTGCAAAAGCAGATCGATACGGCGCTGAATATCGGCGTGAACGTGCTGGCCTACGCCACCAATCGCGAGCCCAAGTACAAGCTCGACGTGCCCGACCTGGCGGTCGCCGGCGGGCCACAGGATCTGTTCGATCGCGCCAAGCTGTACGTCGGCAAGGTCAAGCACACCGGCGGCTGGAACTCGGCCCCTCGGGCTTTGCACAACCTGCTGGCGTCCATTTCGCGCGAGGCGGGCCTGCGCGTGAGCACCGATCAACGCGAGGTGGCCCTCTCGGACGATCAGTTGTACGAGTACCCGATGTTGTTCATGCACGGGCGAAACGCCTTTGACTTCAGCGACGCCGAGCGCAAGCGGTTGAAGACATTTTTGGAGCGCGGCGGCGTGCTGATGGCCGACGCCGTGTGCAGCAACGATCAATTTGCCGCCAGCTTCCGCAAAGAGATGGCGGCCATCTTTCCGGATCAGCCGCTGCAGAAAGTTCCCGGGAACGATCCCCTGTTCACGAGCGAATTCGGCGGCTTCGATCTAAAAACGGTCGGCCGCCGCGATCCCCAGCGCCGCGCAGCCGGCGCGCCCTTGAAGGCCAGCGTCCGCGACGTCGCGCCGGAGTTGGAAGCCGTGACACTCGGCCAGCGCTACGCCGTGATCTTCTCGCCCTACGATTTGAGCTGCGCGCTAGAGCGGCACGAATCGCTGGAATGCCCCGGCTACGTCCGCGAAGACGCCGCGCGGATCGGCATCAACATCGTGCTGTATGCGCTGCATCAGTGAGCGGACGGGGATCGCGGGACTGGAATAGGGGATCGGGATCCGAAACACGGATCCGCGACTCCCGGTTAGCCGGGACGCGCAGCGGAGCGCTCCGTTGCATCATCGACGACCGCGGCAGGAACGGTTGCCGCATTCCGAGCGGCTTCGTCCGTCGGCCGCTTCTTGGCGTGTTTATCCCTCACCACCAACTTCAGCAGCAGCGGCAAAATGAATAGATTGCCCAGCATGCCGCCCAGCATGGCCAGGCCTTCGAGCACGCCGAAGTAGATCGTCGGCACGAATTCGCTCAGGCACAGTGCGGTGAATCCGACAATCAGTGCCAGCGTGGAGAAGACCATCGCGCGACCCACGTCCTGGTGGCAGTGGGCGAGGGCCTCGTCGACCGAGAATCCGCGGCGACGCTGCCGCTGGAAGGCCGTGATGTAGTGTACGCTACTCTCGACGGCCAGGCCCATCGATACGCTGGCGATCATTGCCGCGCCCATGTTGATCCTTACGCCCATCCAGCCCAACACTCCCGTGAGCATCAGTATGGGCAACGCATTGGGCACCAGCGCGACCAGCGCCAATAGCGGCCGCCCAAAAGCGATCCACATCATCACGCCGATCGTACACGTGGCCAGCAGGAAGGTCAGCCACTGATCGCGGAGCATGCTTTCGATCAGCCGCGTCAAGAGCACGAAGAAGCCAGTCACCTCGGCCTCGGGAAACTCCTCGCGGCTGATTTGCGTCACCTGGTCGATCAGCGAGTGCTTCCGGGCAGACGATTGTCGCTCGGCCGAGCGGAGCATCACGCGCAAGTACTGCCGATTGTCGTGCTCGGGGTCTCGTCCGTGCAGCGTTTCGACGATGGGCATGATCTGCTTGAGCGGCGCCAGGGCCGTCTCGAGCTGCGTGGCGTCGATGGTTCGTCCCGGCGAGAGCACGTCGAAGGCATCGACGACGGAGAACACTTTGGTTAGTCCCGGCTGCATGGGGATACCGTCTTCGGACTTGCTTCCATGCGAGGCATTGCCATCCAAAGCACTTTCACTAGGCAGCACCACTTCGCGCCGCAGCCGCTCTTCGAGCTTGCGCACGCGGGCCAAGAACTGCGGGTCGCGCTCGGTTGGCACAGGCACGATTACGTCCCACACGCCGGCCCCGCCCAAGCGCGACTCGACGAACTCGTACGATTTCACGATCGGGCTGTCGCGGCGAAAGTTCTGCGTGAAGTCCGTTTCCACTTCCAGCCACAGCGTGCCGAGGACCGACGGCACGCCCACCACCAGCAAGATCAACATCACCGTGCGCGGGCGGTGCTGCACCCAGGACGAGATCTTCCGCAGTCCGTGTTCGACGTGCCCCTCGCCCCAGACGCGCTTGGGGTCGCGGTCGAAATCGCCAATCAGCGCCAGACCCGGCATGAGCACGGCAATGCCCACGAGCGTCACGAGCGAACCGACGGCCATCATCACGCCAAAATCGTGGACCGGTCCCACACTGGAAATCAACAGCGAGCAAAAGCCGGCCGCATCGGTCGCGCACGACCAGAACACGGCCACACTGAGCATCGCCACGCAGCGCCGCAGGGCGTCGTGTGGCGCCATCCCTTCATCGCGCAGCTCGCGAAAGTTGATGATGATGTGTACCGAAGTGGAAATGCCCATCACCGCGATCATGGCCCAGAGCATCGAGCTGACCATGCTCAAGCGAAACCCACCCGTGACAAGCAGTGCCTCGGTCCACCAGATTGTCGCGTAGACGACCGCCAGCGGCACGACCAGCCACCGTATGCTGCGGAAACAGGCCACGATAACAAGGCTCAACAGCACGGTCGCGGCCAGGCCCAGCCGCTGGCCGTCCTGGTCCAAATAACGGAACCCGTCGACCACCATCACCGGCTCACCGGTCAACACGCCGTCGGGCTGGTGCGAGCTGACGAGGGAGCGCATTTGGTCCACGGTCTCGGTGCGCGGGATGGGCGTATCGTGCTCGGGCCGCAGCAGGCACACGATGCCCGCGGTCTGGCCATCGGCGCTCACCGTGTAGCCCTCGGACAGCTTCAGGAACGCGTCTCGCAGCGGTGTGGAGATGATTCGCTTGCCAAATAAGGGACTTGTGCTCAGGCTGAACACGTTGGCCACGCCGGGCACCTTCGCCAGGTCATTGGTGAGGGCCTCGAGCCGGTCCATTCCCTCGGGCGTCAGAAGTTGTGGGTCGACATAGGCGGCCAGCGCGACCTCGTTGCCGCCGAACGTCCGCTTCAACTGCCGGTAGGGCTCGAGGATTGGATCGTCGGGCGCGAACATGTTCTCGATCGAGCGATCGAACGCCAACCGCTGCGCGGGAAAGTACGCCACGGCGGCCGTCGTCAGGCCCAGGATCAAGAGCGGCCAACGCCAGGCGACTAGGAACCGGCCCAGTCGATGCCAATCGCCGGCGTACGTGTCCTCGGCATTTGTGTTCGAGTTGTCGGGAGCAGAGGGCATGGGCAGTCGGCGTCAGTTGCTCAAGCGGTGCGCGGACGCCATAATCTTGCTTCCGCCAACACGGTGTTGTACCGCGTCATTGTACCCCTGGTCCGTAATACTCGAAGGAGCGGCCGAAAAATAACTTCGCTGTTTGCTGCCCCTCACCCTACCCTCTCCCGCAAGGGGCGAGGGGTTAGACGACGAAGCCATTTTTCGGTCGCCACGAAGTGGGAAAATCGCTCCTCGGACCCAATCACGTGCTCCATGATGCGTCCAACGAGATGCCTGCGCAACGGCCCTCGGCTCGCGCAGTCGTCGTGTTGCTGCTCTTCGCGCTGGTCGTCCGTGGCGGCGTGCTTTGGCTCAAAGCCGGTTCCTTGCGGAGCGATCCGGACGGTTACCGCCGCCTGGCTGAGAATATCTATTCCAAACGTGTCTTCGGCGAAGGGTTCGTGCCGACGGCCTATCGACCGCCCTTGTATCCGCTGATTTTAGCGGCCTTCACCCGCGAAGCCGGCTTGCCCGACGCGACCGTGGCCGGGCTCCATCTCCTCTTGGGAGTCAGCACGGTTTGGCTGACCTTGTCGTTGGGTGTGGCCTGGAAACTGGGGCGATATGCGTTGTTGGCTGCCGCCTTGGTGGCCTGCGATCCGATCCTGTTGAATCAATCGACGCTGATGATGACGGAAACAATGGCCACGTTTCTTGCCGCGGTGGCCTTAGTATTGCTCACGGCCGTGGTCGAGCGGCCTTCGATTCGCATTGCCGTTTGTGCTGGATTGGCGATCGCGTTAGCTGCACTTTGCCGGCCGACGTTCTTGGTGTGGCTGCTGTTTGCGCCACCCGCGGTCTTATGGTTGACTCGCGGCAAACGTGCTGCAAACAAGCCCGACGCGCCAGCGAGGGGCGACGATCGAACTCCCTCGCTGGCGCGTCGGGCTAGTAAACGCTGGCGCTCAGACGTGCGCATGGCCGCGGTCGTCTTTGGCGCCGCCGTCTGTGGCCTTGCGCCGTGGGCGGTTCGCAACCAAATCGATTTTGGCCGGCCGATCATTTCGACCACGCACGGCGGATACACGCTGCTGCTGGGCAACAATCCGTCGTTCTACGATCACCTGCGGACCGCCCGCGCGGAACCGTCTGGAGCGCGGAGAACCTCAAACAACCCGCAAGACGCCAACCCACAGGTCGCCGACGAATTGCGCGACGACCGCCGCGCGTATGACCAGGCCCGGCAATCTATTCGCGAGCGGCCGGCGATGTTCGTCCGCGCTTGCCTGCATCGGGTCGGGCGGCTGTGGGGCGTGCTGCCCTACGCGATCGATCCGCGGGAGTCCGCCGCGAGCCGCTGGCTGCGATACGCCACGGCCGTGTGGTACTCGCTGGAGCTTGCCCTGGCGACGGCCGGTACGTGGTCGTTGGGACGGAAAATAATCCAAACTCCGTGGCTGTTTGGCCTGCTGCTGGCAGTCGGTTTTACGGCCGTTCATGCCGTCTACTGGACCGACCTGCGGATGCGCGCACCGCTGGTTCCCTTCGTGGCTTTGCTGGCCGCCGCGGGCGTGGCCTGGATTGCGTCTTGGCGACGCGACGCAACCGTTTGATGCAATAGGGCTTACGCGCCGCCGGATCGCGCAGAAATTACCTTGCTCCGTGGACGAAAGCCCCCTATAATCCCCGCCTCGTCAATTCAGAACTTCTCTTCTACCAACAACTTTCATCATTTCGCGTTGCGCGTCGCTGCGCTGCAGGGTACCCCTCGGCTCCCCCGCGCGCTGCTACGGCAAGGATGCCACTCCGCTGACACGCTCGACGATCGAGAATCCGCCATGCACTCGGTGCGCGCGCAGAGCTTTGCGCGCTGGCGGACTCCTCGCGCGCGTGGGCCTTCTGCTGGCATGTCTTGTCCGGATCGCAGCGGCAGAGATCGCATTGCCGCAACCCAATCCGGTCGAGCCCATCGTCATCCAGGCCGAGCACGCCAGCACCTGGACGCAAGGCTCCTACGAAGTGTGGCTCCTGCGCGGCGATTGCCGCCTGACGCAAGGCGCCACCAGTGCCCGTAGCCGCGAAGCCGTCTTGTGGATCAAGCGTGAAACTGACGTGGGCAAGCGCAGCAAGGTGATCGCTTATCTGGAAGGCGCCGTGACCGTCACGCTCGACGGACGCCCGATCCATACACCCGATCAGACCATCGTTCCCGTTTCCGCGCAAGCGCCCCCGAAGGGACAGTCGCCGCCGCGGCCAATGCCATCGCTCACCGCCAACGACTGGCTGGGCGAGTTCTTCTCGGTCGCGCCGTTGGACATTCGCGTTAAGCAGCCGGGCCCCGAGCCCGTGACGAAGCCCGCCGTCTATGTGAACGGCATGAACCGACTCGACGGTGCGCCGCGCACGGCCAACAAAGTCGTGCGGCCTGCGCAGTTCGCTTACCCGCAGCAAACGCTGCCCTCGGAAGAGATCGTCCCCGGCGGCGCCCGTCGCATGCGAATCTTCCCACGTAGCGGCGGGTTGATGCAGTTCGAAGCGAAACCCAGCCCCGATGGCAGAGAGTCCATCGGCCAGGGCACGAACGTCAACCTGATCGTCGACGGCTTGCCGGGAGTGGGCTCGATCGATGTTTCGGCCGATCGGATCGTGGTTTGGACGGCCGGGATCCAGCAGATTGAAGCCGCTCGCGAAACCTTGCAGCGAGAAGACGTGCCGCTGGAAATCTACTTGGACGGCAATATCGAATTCCGCCAGGGCGACCGCATCATTTATGCACAGCGGATGTATTACAACGTCCGCAGCGAAACGGGCGTGGTGCTGGCGGCCGAAATCCTCTCGCCGCTGCCCGGCTACAACGGCCTGCTGCGGCTGAAGTCCGATCTGGTGCGGCAGACCGGCCGTGGGCAGTTCCTGGCCGAGAATTCATTTGTCACCAGCAGCCGCATGAGCCGGCCTGGTTACCGACTGCAATCGGGCACGCTCGCGTTCAGCGATCAGGAGCGGCCCGTGTTCGATCCCTTCACGGGCAATCCAGAGCTCGACCCCGAGACGCTCGATCCGGTGATCCAACACGATCGCCGTCTCACCAGTTGGAACAACTTCGTCTACCTGGGCGACGTCCCCGTGTTCTACTGGCCAAAGCTCTCAACCAACCTGGAAGAGCCGAGCTTCTTCCTGCGCCGTGCGCGGGTCCGCAACGACCGCGTTTTTGGCACGCAGATTCTTACTGACTGGGACGTGTACCAACTGCTGGGCTTCGAGCGATCGCCCGAGGGAACCGACTGGACCGGCAGCATCGATTGGTTCAGCGAGCGCGGTTTCGGCGCCGGCACGATCTTCAAGTACAATCGCAACGACCTGTTTGGCATTCCCGGCCCGTACAGCGGCTTGCTCGATGCCTGGGGAATCGAGGACAACGGCCTCGACAACTTGGGCCTCGATCGCCGCGACTACGCGCACCCGTCCGACCGCGGCCGCGTTCTCGGCCGACATCGCCAAGAGCTGCCCAACAATTTCCGCTTCACCAGCGAGTTGGGTTTCATCAGCGATATGAACTTCCTGGAAGAATGGTATAAGCGCGAGTGGGACCAGAACAAAGACTACACGACCGGGCTGGAGTTGAAGCAGACCCTCGACAATATGTCGTGGAGCATCACGGCCGACTCGCGGATCAATAACTTCTTCACGACGACCGAATGGCTACCGCGGCTGGATCACTTCTGGCTGGGCCAGCCGCTGTTGGGAGATCGCCTCACTTGGTTCGAGCACTCGCAAGCCGCTTACGCGCACATGCGCGTGGCCACCGCGCCGACGGAACCGCAACAGGCCGCGCTGTTCACGCTGTTGCCGTGGGAAGGCAATGTGAAGGGAGGTCGCTTTGCCACACGGCAAGAGCTCGACCTGCCCTTCGACGCCGGGCCGTTCAAGATCGTCCCCTACGGCCTGGGCGAGCTGGCCCACTGGGGAGAAGTCCTCGATGGCGATGACCTGACGCGCGTGTACGGGCAGGCCGGCGTGCGGGCGAGCATTCCGTTTTGGGCGGTCGATTCGTTCGCCGAAAGCTCGTTGCTGAACGTCCACGGCCTGGCGCACAAGATGGTCTTCGACATCGACGCGTCGTACGCCGACGCCAATCGCGACGTCCAAGAACTGCCGCTCTACGATCCGTTGGACGACGACGCACAAGAACAGTTCCGCCGCCGCTTCACGTTCAATACGTTCTCGCCGTTCAATCCCGTGCCGGCTAAGTGGGATCCGCGGTTCTACGCTTTGCGATCGGGCCTGGCCAGCTCGGTCACTTCGCCCAGCACCGAAGTGGCCGACGACATGACCGCGGTCCGCTTCGGACTGCGACAACGTTGGCAGACCAAGCGCGGCTTGCCCGACCAGCGGCGGATTATCGATTGGATCGTCTTCGACACCGAAGCCGTTTGGTTCCCACAGGCCAATCGCGATAATTTTGGCACGGAAGTGGGACTGGTGAACTACGACTTCCGCTGGCACCTGGGAGACCGCTTCACGCTCTTGTCCGATGGCATGTTCGATTTCTTCTCGGGCGGATTGCAGACCGTCTCGATCGGAGGGTTCCTGACGCGGCCGCCGCGCGGCAGCTTGTATGTGGGTCTTCGCTCGCTGCGTGGGCCGCAATTCGCGGGCGAGTTTACGCCCGTGAATAGCCAGGTGCTCACCGCCTCGTACAGCTACCGCATGAGCCCCAAGTGGATCTCGTCAGCCGGCGCCACGCTGGTGCTGGGCGGTAACGGCACCGTGAGCGAGCACGTGGCCCTGACGCGCGTAGGCGAATCGATGCTGGTCAGCTTCGCCTTCGATGCCAACAGCAGTCAGAACAACATCGGCGCCAACCTGCTGATCGAGCCGCGGTTCATGCCCAAGTCGCTGCTAGGCCGCGTGGGTGGAGCGCAGATCCCGCAAGCGGGGCTGTACGGGTTAGAGTAAGAAGTAAACGCAGAATGCAGAGAGATCGAGTGGAAAACCAGCGGAGCATTCACAGTTCTATGCTACAAACGTTGATGTTGCCGCGCCTTGTACGAGGAGCGTCAATGCAGTTTTCCTTAAGCCCAGGCATTCATGCCTGGGAAATCAGTTGTGAGTGATCTCGTTGTTCACGCCCTTCAGGGCGGAAGTGTCAGGCGAAGTTTGCGCCCGCTAGAGCGGGCAGACGACTATTCTTTAAGGGTGTCGCGAACCCAGGCATGAATGCCTGGGCTATGCAAAAAAGCGTCGATCAACCCACAAACTACCCGATTACTCCCTACAAGCGCCCGCAACCTTTTACTTGGGTTGCTTGCGCGACGCCCGCGATGCGTTCTGAGTTTGTAGTTCTGCCTACTGCATTCACTTTTCCATGTCCAAGAAACGCGTCACCGCCGAGCACTCCTGGTCGCGAAAGTTCCGCAATGCTTTCCGCGGCGTGAAGTTGGGCGTGCGCGGCGAGAGCAGCTTCTTCGTCCATTTCTTCGTGGCGGCAATGGTCGTGGCCGCGGCGGTCGCGCTGTCGTGTAATCTGGTCGAGTGGTGCCTGCTTGTCGGCGCCGTCGCCGCGGTGCTGGTGGCCGAGATGTTCAATTCGGCGCTGGAGCGCATGGCCAAAGCGGTCGATCAGCGGCACAACCCACAACTTCGCGACGCCCTGGACATCGGCAGCGCGGCCGTGCTGCTAGCCACCATCGGTGCGGCAGTCATCGGCGCGATCGTATTCATCCACCGGCTGGGCGACGTGCTCGAGTGGTGGAAGTAGCGATCGGGGCACGTTGCCTCCACTCGGCGAGCGGCCGGCGTAAGCCGGCTGGTTTTTTCCATTGGCTATGACTTGAGCACTCGTCCCCAGCACAAAGAAACAGCCGGCTTACGCCGGCCGCTCGCCACGCTCGCGCCAGTCTGCCAATCTGCGCTCGCGCCAAATCCAGCAGCAAAGCACAACCCCGCCGAAGAGGCCGATGCCGTACGACGCCAGATGGGCGCCGCAGTCGGCAAGAAACGCCGCGTGCTTTGTAGTGGGCAGTCGCTGGGCAAGCGGATCTGTGAGGAACAACGTTCCGTTGCGTGCGAGCATATAGGCAATGCTGCCCACCGTTGCCGCACCGGTTGCCATGATAGCCAATAGGAACGCGAGGGGCCGCAGCAATTGCGCGGCACAAAGTTTAGGCTTTGCTCCCACGCGGGCCAGCCATGCCGCCGGAATTCCAAGAATCACACCGACCCACCACGTGGCGATGAATCCCCAACCGAAGGCCAGCAAGGTCGGCGACTCGGTATCGAACATCGGCGGATGGCCGACCGTGAAATACTCGACGCAAATCCGCGCCGTGAATTGGTCGTGAACGATGCCATAAACCACGGCCGCGGCAACCGAGAGCCCGATGATCTTGAGGAACTCGGTCATGGTGCTGCCCATGAGGTCGGGAGTCGAATGGTTGAAGTAGCGATCGGGACGCGTCGCCTCCACTCGGCGAGCGGCCGGTGTAAGCCGGCTGGTTTTTCCATCGGTTATGACTTGAGCACTCGTCCCCAGACGAAGAAACAGCCGGCTTACGCCGGCCGCTCGCCTTGCTGCCGCTCGTGCAACTTCGCGTGCTCTTCCTCTTCGCTGGGGCGATTGTCTTGCCCTCGTTCTTGCGAGAGCTCGATGAGGTCGACGAACTTGACGTTCGCGCACTCGTCGACTTCCTGCGTGTGGCAAGCCGCGAAATCGGGGATGAAAAAGCGAAAAGGCCCGCCCGCCTTCACCGGCAACGGCTCGCCCTCGAGCCGGTAGACCAGCAGCCCGCGCTCGCGAACGACTTCCAGAGGAATGCTGGCGTGAAAATCGTCGGTCGAGGAATGCAGCGTCAGATACCTGGCCGAAGGCTTCACACCGGCCAGCTTGAGCACGGCATCAAGCTTCACCGCGTCCCCTTTGCGCTTGGCATCCAAACGGCTGATATCGGCCACCTGCGCATCGGCGGACAGGGCGGCCAGATCGTCGTAAGTGAGGGAAAGCGGCCGGGCGACGTCGCCGTGTACCGCAAGCAGCGATTCAGACATTTAACGGGTTCCTCACAGTCCGGCGCCTTTTGCAAGCACGAGCATTTCTTGGAGCATTTCCTTCAGATGGGGACACTTTTCCACCGCGATGATCGGATCGAGCTTGCCAAATAAATTCTTGCCATAGGTTGTCTTCTTGTAGCCCAATTTCAATGTTTTCTTGTAGATGCTGTCGAGCAGCGCTGCAGGATGTTGGTCAAAGTCAACGTCTTCGGGACGTGCGGCCTTCTTCGGCAAAGCGCGCGCGACAGCGTCTGGGAATATCTCCGGATCACTGAGCAACCAAGCCTCGAACTCATGGATTGCAAAGAACATCCGAAACCGGTCGCGATTAACCTTTTCCTGAAAGTACTTAATGCCCCAGTCATTTCGATCCTGCGCGGTCGTGAGATTTGCGGGATAGAAATCAGGGCCATAGAGGTCCAGCAGCCCGATCACGGCGATGATATCCGCTTGCTTGGGGCCATCGAGGTGCATCTGCGCCTTGTCGACAATTTTTCGTGCAAGTTGTGCGTATCCCTGGTACTGAACGACGCTTATTCCCACGCGCAGTTGGAGTTGCGGATCAAGCCAGCGTTTCAGAAAATCCGCGACAGCGTATTTCTCCGTGGCGCCTTCG
>Ga0163144_10001846_pt1 | contig 49574 bp, 45 predicted proteins | sample OliLak19BULKMAT1_FD_123175 | JGI IMG/M metagenome (GOLD analysis project Ga0163144, IMG submission 123175) | Freshwater microbial mat bacterial communities from Lake Vanda, McMurdo Dry Valleys, Antarctica - Oligotrophic Lake LV.19.BULKMAT1 | ecosystem: Environmental > Aquatic > Freshwater >... | reverse complement strand
TAATATTAAAGTAGAAGCTCGGGATGGATCTAGTAGTTGTACATCCCTAGAAGATGTAAACAATCTGGGTCCTTATTATACATCTATACTTGATGATGTAATCCGAGATTCGTATGGCTTAGAATCTATAAGTGCTGGTGAATTCTGTATAGATAGTGACGTTACAGGCTTTGCATTTGTAACGGGCTATACTCCAGGAGATTATCGCTATTTCGCAGATCCTTCAAGTATAGGAACAGGAATAGGTAATAACTTGAGATTTTGTAGTGGAAGTAGTTTCCCTTCCTCGGGTACTACGTACAGATCAAACGGATCAGAATTTCTGACATATGGAGCAGATGAATCCGTACTTTGTTGTCCAGAAACTGGTCAGGATTTGGTGGCCACTGGGTTGATTTTTCCAGCAAGTAATGACCTTAATGATAGTTATCAATATCCTGAATATTCATGTTGTTCCGGAAGCGAATGTACTAGAGACCCTTTCGATTTAACAGTAGCGGATGCAGGTTCAACTGTAGCTTTAGATATGGAAGGATTAATTTCTGATCCGGAACTTATTGTTACATCGGAAAGAACTCAAGGTTGTGATATAAACGAAAACGATACAGCAAATTGCCAAGCATGTATTGCGAGTGGAGGGATTTATACAGCGATTGGATGCTTAGATCCAAGTCCTATTGGAGTAATCACAGGATTGATAAGAATTGGGTTCGGAATAATGGGAGGAGTTGCTTTAATTCAATTAATATTCGCAGGAATTGCATACCAAGCGGGAGATGAAGGGAAAATTCAAGAAGCAAAAAAGAGAGTTATGGGAACAATAGGAGGAATAGCATTACTAGTCTTTAGTGTACTGCTGTTGCGAGTCTTGGGAGTTAATGTATTGGATGTACTTCCACAAGGAGCAGTTTGAAAAGTTTAAAAGTTTTGAAGGTTGGAAGGTTGAAATGTTTGAAAAACATGTGCTTCTGTGATAAAAGTGACATGTATTATATGAATGAGTATGACAATTAAGAATTTTAAAGATTTAGAAATTTGGCAACTTTCAGTATCGGCTGCTTCAAAAATTTACGAGATAACAAATTCCAATAATTTTTCAAAAGACTTCTCATTAAAAGATCAAATACGAAGAGCTACAGTTTCGATCAGCTCTAATATTGCTGAGGGGTTTGAAGGAAATGGAAATACTGAGTTTATAAGATTTCTTAAGATTGCTAAAGGTTCTCTGGCAGAAGTTAGAACCCAACTGATTATTGCCCTAAATATCAAGTATATTAATGAAAAAGAGTATAATAGTTTAGAAAATGAGTTAGTTATTCTAGCAGGAAAGATAGGGAGTTTTATTAATTATTTAACGAAGTTAAAGAAACTAAGTCAGACCAAGACAGCTAAATCGAATTAAGACCTTTCAACTTTTTAACATTTAAACTTTTAAACATTTGAACTTTAAAACCTTTTCAAACTACCTAGAGATACTTGAATCAATTTCCAGTCGAAACGAGATGACTGTTAAAGTTGCTGAATTAATTAAAGAACTTTCAGTAGAAGAAACAAGGCCAGCAATGTATTTTCTAATGGGTCGACTCTACCCTATCTATGTTGCAATAGAATTTAACTTTTCTAGAAAACTAATATTTAGAGCATTAAGTACAGCAATTAACGATGAAAAGAAAATTCAAGAAATCTTTGCAAAAACTGGAGATGCGGGAAAAGTAGCGGAAGAAATAATTACGAATTACGAATTACGAATTACTAATGACAGTAAAAAAAGAGAGATAATAAATTTGAGTTTAGTAGATGTTTATAAAAAACTTGAAGAGATAGCTGTTCTATCAGGAAAGGGTTCACAAGAAGGCAAGATGAAATTGTATTTGGAATTGATAAGTACTTTAAATGCACAGAGCGTTAAATATGCAACAAAAATTATAGTTGGAGAATTAAGATTAGGAGTAAGCGATAAAACACTGCTCGATTCGTTATCTTGGTATAAAGTGGGAGATAAATCTTTAAGAAAGACTTTAGACTTTGCATTTGGATCTAAAGCAGATATTGGAGAACTCGCAGAATTAGTAAAAACTTCTAAAAACATAGAGGAAGATTTAAAGAAGATAAAACTGGAACCTGGAATTCCGATTGCTTCCAAGCTTGTGGAACGAGAAAAAGATTCAGAGAAAGTGTGGGAACGAATGCCAGAATGTTTTGTTCAACCTAAACTAGATGGGTTACGGGGACAAATTCATTTCTCAAAGAAAAAGTTGGCAGCAAGTAGTTCACAGCCAGAAGCACATCCATATGCTGCTATTTATAGTAGAAATATGGAAAATATGACAGACCAATTTCCAGAATTGCTTGAAGCAGTTAAAGAACTCGGAGTTGATTCCATAATTCTGGATTCTGAAATTGTAGGATTCGATGTTTTAAAAAATAAATATTTCTCTTATCAAGAAACAATGCAGAGAAAAAGAAAATACGATATAGAACTTTTCTCTCAATCTTTTCCAGTTAGAGCTATGTGTTTCGATGTTTTATATTTAAATGGTAAGGATTTGACAAATGAGCCTATTGAAAAGAGATTAGAAATACTAAATGAAATTCTAAACAATAACAAAAATTCAAACAATCAAACAGCTAGTCCATTGCATATGTTAGAAACTAGGCAGATGAAAAGTCTAGAAGAATTAACAGAGTTTTTTGAAACTACTATAGGAATGGGGTTGGAGGGAATAATTACTAAAGAAAAAGAAAGTACATATGAACCAGGAACAAGAAATTTTAAATGGATTAAACTAAAAGCAAATTCAAAATCTGAATTGGTGGATACAATTGATGTTGTAGTTCTTGGTTACTATGTTGGAAGAGGTCAGAGAGCAAAATTTGGAATGGGTGCCTTGTTAACTGGAGTTTACGATGCAGAGAAAGATACCTATTATTCGATAGGTAAAGTGGGTAGTGGAATAAAAGAAACTGATTTTGAAATAATAAAAAAGGATTTAGAAAAAATTAAAATTGAAGAAAAACCGGAAAATGTTGTTGTAGATAAAACTCTAACTCCAGATGTTTGGGTAAGACCTCAAATTGTTATGGAGATAGATGCAGACGAAATAACAAGAAGTCCTAATCATACAGCTGCAAGAGGAATTAAATCTAAAGTTTCAGGAGATAAGTTTGAAGACAAAGGACTCTCTATTCGTTTCCCTAGAATGAAAATCTGGAATAGAGATAAGAAATATCCAAATACAGTTTCTGAGATTATTAGATTGTATGAGTTGAGAAAAGATAAATAAGTATGTCAGTATTTCAGTAGTCAGAAATAAAAGAGGGCTGACTTACTAGATACTATCTACTGACCTACTAATATAGTGTAGAATAAGTTATGGCACCAATTAGAGCAAAAGTGAGGGCTGTAATATTAAGTATCCTTGGAATAATTGTGGCACTTCTTGTTTTAAGATTAATTTTAGATCTAGTGGCAGCAAACAGAGGTAGCTTCTTAGTGAAATTAATTTACGATGCTTCGGATATTTTTATTAATCCATACAATAATCTTTTTACGATTCCAAAAAATTCTGTTTTATCTAGAATTAACGAAGGAGCGATCTCAGCAATAATAATAATATCCCTATTTGTTTTTATTTTCACAGAAATTATTACTGGATTTCTTTACGACACGGTAGAAGAAATTATCTTGAATATTGTAGATGCTGTTTTTAAATTAATTGAATTTATTATTTTCTTAAGAGTAATTTCGATTTCTTTAAATTCGAAAAAGATTCTTTAATAGTTTCTAGAATATTGAATTTAACTAGTTGGACAAGCAATGTTATAAATGTCAAACTTCTAGATGGTCGTGTAGATTTATCGGTTATTTTAGTACTTGTTATTGTTGTAATTTTAGATTTAGCAATTGGAACTATAGCATCTAGTTTACTTCGAACAGATACTCCACCCTATACAGAAACTAAAGTGTTTGCACAGCCAGTAAAACAAAATATTTACGTTACTGTTCCACAGCCTCAAGTTCAGCATACATTTGTACAACCTCCTCAGAAAAAAAGTGTAGTAACAAAATTTATACCATCAAGATTCAGATAAATTGAATATAGACTCCAGAATTTAGAATCTAGAAAATCACTAATCCACTTCTCCTACAGCGAAGTCTTGATCTCTCAGGGGAGAGGGATGGGGTGAGGTCATCGAGATAATAATTATCAGCTCTTAAGAAAAGTTTTGCTTCTTAGTTTTCGATGATATGTTATCCCAAATCTATGAGCTTCATCTCGAATTCTTTGTACTAAATATAAACTTTCGGATCTTTTTGGCAAAAGAATTCTGGTGAATTTGCTTGAATCGTTTATCTGATTAAAATCGTCTTTAAATTGATCTGTAACTTTAAAAATTTCTTCTTGTTTTTTGGCTAAGCCAACCATAGGAATTTCGTTATGCAATCCAAAGTTATATAAAATTTTATAGGTCGAAGCCAATTGTCCCTTCCCACCATCTATAATAATTAAATCTGGTTTTTGTATAAAACTTTCATCTTGCTTCCAGGCTTTTGCTTTTTTAGCAATTTGCTTAAATTCTTCACTTGCTCTTCGTTCTTCTTCAGAAGATGTAGATGAGTCTTCAATAAAACTTTCGTAATTGTTCATTAGATATTGCCTAAATCTTCTCGATAAAACTTCTTGAAGCATTGCAAAGTCGTTTGGTTCATTTTTCATTCTTATTTTAAACCGTCTATAGAATTCAGGTTTAACTTCACCATCTATCATAACTGTCATAGCTCCAACTGCATTTGTTCCTTGAATATTGCTAATATCGTAGCATTCGATTCTAAAATCTTTATGAGTTTTAAGTTTTTCTGGTGGAAATTCCAATTCTTCAATTAATCTTTCAATAGAATTTGCCCGCTCTTTTGTTTTTAAATCGTTAATAACAACATCGTCTACTTTACTATCAATTCGAATATTGTAAGTAACATATTTGATATCGTTTACTTTGTTTCTTAATATTGCTGCTTCTTCAAATCGGAGTTCTTTAGATGCTTGGAGCATTTGTTTTTCCAAATCTTGCACAATTTCTTCTTTTTGTCCTTTAAAGAATTTTCGAATATTATTAAATCTTTTTACATACTCTTCTTTACTTTCCAATCCTATACAAGCTCCTTTGCATAATCCTAAGTGGTAATGAAAGCAAGGTTTAGAATTTTCCAAATGAATTTCTAAAGGATCCTTTGATTTCTGATAAATAAGTTTTGTTGAACTGCAATATGGGAATACTTTTCGAATTTTTTTAAGAATTCTTTTTACGGGAGTTGTACTTGGAAATGGACCAAAGTATTCTGCTCCATCTGCTTTCTTCTCACGCGTAATAGAAATTGTTGGAAAATCTTGAAATGGAGAATTGGTAGTAGGAATTTTTTGTCCAGCTTTCCTAACTGATTCCAATCGTATAAAAATATAGTTTTTATCGTCTCTTAAGACTATGTTGTATCTAGGGCGATATTTTTTTATTAAATTGCTTTCTAATAGGAGTGCTTCAAACTCAGAATCTACAGAATAAGTAGTTAAATCTACTGCTTTTTCTATCATTCTTTGTTTTGCAATTTCTAACTGAAAGAAGTTCGCAAAATAGCTTTTTACCCTATTCGAAAGATTAATAGCCTTTCCGATATAAATAATCTTATTGTTCTTATCCGAGAAAACATAGCAGCCAGGAGTTTTAGGTAGATCCTGTAATTTCTGTTTAAGTACTTCAGATTTGGATTCTAGAATTGTCATAAGCAATTTTAACATTATTGAACTAGCTTATAGCTAGTAGCGGATAGCTTGTAGCTTACAGACTACAGCCCGAAACTCAGAAGTTATCTACCAGTCACCGAGATACACAAGTCAGAATTCAAATATCAGGTTCTATCATTTAGTTATTTAAAATAGTTTGGTTATGCTATAAACTTAATAAATAATCTTGAATTTTCATGGAGGAATCTCTCAAATACGTATTCACAATAACAATTTCTTCAATGTTGCTTAGTTTTGCATTAGCTTTTCCTATTATTAATCTTTTGTACAGACTAAAAATTACCAGGAGAATGACAGTAGACTTTACTACTCTAATAGAAAAAAGAAATCTGAAAATAGGGGTGCCTATAATGGGGGGGCTAATAGTTGTTATAACTGTGCTTTTCTTAAATATTTTATACAATCCGGACAGAAATAATAATGGAACTCTCCTACTTCTTTTTATTTTTTTCATCTCTGCCCTATTAGGTGGATTCGACGATATCTTGAATATATTTGGGAGGGAAAGAGCTAAGCAAAGGCCATTAATAAGAACAATAAGATTAATAAAAGTACATAGAAATCCATTTAAAAGAATATTCTTAGCTCTTTCCCTCCCTTGGGAAGCATATAAAAGATTTTTCTATTTGTTAGGTTCTAATCCTGGAAAAGGGATCCAAGCTCACGAAAAAATTATTATTCAGTCGATCGCAGGTCTTTCTTTAGGAATTGGGTTATACTTTTTCTCCAGTCGTTTAAATCCAGGAGATTTACATATACCACTTGCAAATATCTATTTAAATATTGGGATTTTAATGATTCCTTTTGCGTGGATAACAGTAGTTCTTATGACAAATGCTGTAAATTTAGCGGACGGAATGGATGGTTTGGCTGCTAGCCAATTAATAGCTTCGTATTTGGCATTTCTTTTAATTGCTTTAATTAAAGAAGACTATAGAACAGTATTTTTAATTTCTACAGTTGTAGGTTCTTTAATTTCATATTTATATTTCAATACACCTCCTGCGAGATTTCAAATGGGAGATGTTGGGTCTTTGGCTTTAGGAAGTCTGTTGGCAGGAGTTGCGTTTGTATTAGATGAACCGTTAATGCTATTAATAATTAGTATGCCCTTTGCGATTACTCTACTTTCAACTGTAATCCAAGGAATAGGTAGAAGAATATTAGGAAGGAGAATATTTAGAATGGCACCAATTCATTACCATTTTCAGATGAAGAATGGGTGGTCTGAAGAAAAGATTGTTTTTAGATTTGCCCTATTCAATTTTTTTACTGCCATGCTAGGTTTGTGGATCTTCTTTATAGATATAACATAGGAAATATCAAATATCAAAAACCAAATATCAAAGACCTAACACTGCTATTCGAGTCATCCGCTCCTCCTTTCGACAAGCTCAAGATGACATGAGAAAGAAATTTAAAATTAATCAAAGCTATTCTGTTAAAATGAACTTATGAAGGAGCAGCAAAAAGTTTTAATAAATCCAAAATTAGTTTTTCTTGTTTTCGGAATAATTGGTGGAGTTTATTTAGCCTACTTACTTAAGAATGTAATTATTCTTTTTTTCATTTCATTTATTTTGAGTTCTGGATTTAGACCATTTGTAGATAAATTAGAAACCTATAAAATTCCTAGATTTGTTAGTGTTATTCTACTTTACATTGGGATAATTATATTTTCACTATTAATAATTGGCCTAACAATTAATACATTTATTAATCAATTAGAATCCTTTACAAACGACTTACCAAACTTAGTAAGAACAATTTTAAATTCTATAAACGATAGGTTACCAGAACAGATAAATATATTGGATGGTGAAACTATAGACGATATTGTTAATTCTGTAAACGAACAGATTAAGAATTTAAACTTTACTAATGTATCGGATCTTATAAACTTTTCACTTCAAAATTTAGGAGAAGTTGGAAATACAGGTGTTAAATTTGCATCCTCTATATTCACCTTATTATTCTCAGTTTTTATTGTATTAGTTGTAACGGCATATATTACTGTAAGAAGACAAACACCTTTCGAAAATATCGAAACTTATATTCCAGAGCACAGTAGAGCAAAAATTAAAAAATTATTTACAAAAGTAGAAAAAGGTCTAGGGGAATGGGTAGTGGGACAGATTATTCTTATGTTAATAATCGGAACTATCACTTATTTACTTATTCAGATCCCTCATATAGTGGGTGTAGATTCGTATGAGTTGTATAGATTTGCATTGTTAATTGCTTTAATTGCAGGAATTTTAGAAGCTTTTCCAAATATTGGACCTACTCTAACTTTAATAATATCTCTTTTATTAGGAATAGGAACGGGGGAAAGCTTAGGAGTACTTATGTATATTGGCGTTGCTTTTATTGCCCTTCAGCAATTGGAAGGCTTATTTATAACTCCAAATTTAATGAATAAATTGCTTCATTTAGATCCAATTATAGTAATTCTTGGACTTGTAGCAGGGTTTCAAATTCATGGATTGGTAGGAGCAATAATTTCTATTCCTGTGGTGATTACTTTAAGGGTTATTCTTAGAGAAATTAACTTGGAGAAATTGAATCCTAATTAAAATCACATTAGCTATTTCTTCTTGCTAATTCTTTCCAATTCATTTTGAACATCTTCCAAACTACTAAATTCTTTATATACAGATGCGAAAAGCAAGGCTCCAAGTTTATCTACTTTGGTTAATTCTTTCAAAACCATTTCTCCAATATCTACAGATCGTATTACTTGCTTGTCGTGAGTAAGGAGATTGTTTTCTATATTATCAATTATAGATTCAATTTCAGAATCTGAAACAGATCTTTTCTTTATTGCTTTTAAAATTCCTATCTTCATCTTTTCTCTATCGAATTCTTCTGTTCGACCATCTCGTTTAACAACATTCAATAAAACTTTTTCAATTCTTTCGTAGGTAGTAAAACGTTTTTCGCAATTTTCGCACTCTCTTCTTCTCCTTGTTGTATTGTTATCTGTATTATCTCGTTTATCTACAACTCGAGTATTTTTATCTTTGCAATAGGGGCAATGCATTAAACTCAATTAAAAATTAAAAATGAGCAATTAGCAATGAGTGACGAACAATGTGTTAGCAAATTATACTACATCAGTAGGCAGTAGGCAGTAGGCAGTAGGCAGTAGGCAGTAGGCAGTAGGAAGTAGGAAGTAGGCAGTAGGAAGTAGGCAATCATAAACCAGATAATCCAATGCTAAAACACTATACTCCATACCCAGAACTCTCAACTTTCTAGTGGTATAATTTTGCCATGAATAATATGGATAATTCACAAAGTGGGGGAATTAAATGGTTTCATGCAATTGGTGGTAGCGGCAAAACTACTGCGAATGTAGCAAAAATGTTTAAAGAATTGGGTTGGTTTGTTACTGCATCAGATATTCAATTTTTACCTCCAGCGAGCGAAATAATCAAAAAGGCAGAAATTCCTTTAGTAGAAGGGTACGATTTTAAACATTTAACAAAAGATTTTTGGGAAAAGAAAATTCAGAAAGATTTAAATTTAGAAAATTACAGTTTGAATATTCCTGAACATCCAGATTTATGTTTAGTTGTAGAATCGGTTTCTGCAAAAAATAAAGAATATTTATTTGCTAAAAGAAAAGGCATTAAAGTTTTACCTTATGCTCAAATATTAGGTGAATATTTAGTTAAGAAAAATTCTGTTGTTGTAGTAGGAACTGCAGGGAAGACAACAACAACATCTCTATGCGTATCTCTGCTCTCTTCATTAGGATTCAATCCAAGCTACATGATTGGTGGGGAAGTACTTAATTTAAAAGAATCTCTAATGCTTACAGATTCCCATTGGTCTATTTTAGAAGGAGATGAATATCATAATATTGAACTTTCTAATGGCCCTAAGTTTTTAGAATACAAGGCAAATTATTTAATAATCACAAATATTGGGTACGAACACCAAGATATATTTCCTACACAAGAAGACTATCTAAAGGCTTTCCAGAGTGCTGTAGAGGTTATTCCAGAAGATGGATTTATTATTGCAAAGGCAGACGATGAAAATATAGATAGGGTAATTACTAAATCGAAATGTAAATACATTAGATACAAATTTGTAGAACAAAACGAGATTTCCCAATATTTAGGAATAAAGAATTTGTGGTTAATTACTAAAATACATGGAATTTGTCAGATTTATAACGATAATAAAGAGCTAGTACTGGAATTTAAAACTAGTCTAATTGGAGATTACAATTTAGAAAATATTTTAGCTTCTATTGTTCTTGTAGACGAAATAGTTACTAGGGATCAGAAAACTGAACATTTGCTAGATGCAGTAATATCTAGAGGAAACCCACTGGATGTAGTTAAAGAAGATTTAGAAACCTTTGGCGGCGTAAAGAAAAGATTGGAAGTTCTGTATCAAAACGAGATTGTTACAGTTATAGACGATTTTGGAGTTGCTCCAAGTAGAGTAAAAAATTCTTTAAATACTTTAAAAAAGAATTTCGAAGACTATAAAATTATCTGTGTTTTCGAACCGAACAGCGGAAGCAGACCTTCAGATCAGAATGTTTTCAAAGAAATGTATAAAAGTGCCTTTAGATTTTCAAATTTGGTAATAATTCCCGAACTTTCTGGTTTTAACGAAAATTTAGCAAATACAAAACAGGTGGTTAAATGGCTTAAGAATTTAGCAGTTCCTGCTGTATTTATTCCTAACGAAGAACTTGTAGATCATCTTCTAGGACTTGTTAAAAATTATAAGATCTTGATTGTATTCTTCAGCTCCTATAGACTTACTAAAGATGCACACGATTTGGTGGAATCTTTAAGAAAACTCTCATAATATACAAAATGCCCAGTTTAATTTCAGCAAAACAAGTTTTGCTTGGTTACGATATTACCAAGCCATACGATCCAACCGGTAAAGTTAACCGAGGGACAGCCCACGAATTCCAAGATTATGCGTATCGATTAGCAGAAAATCTTAACGATTTAGGGCATCTTCAAATTTACATGAGTTTAAGCAAAAAATATCCTAAATACCTATTGGACAGAGTCTATGAATTTGTAGCAGATATAAATGAAGATAATAGAGGGAAGTTGTTTATGTGGAAATTTAAAAATTTAAGACAAGAATTCGATTTTGAAAGAAATAAAAATAACTTCGACTACGACTATGTTTTGAAAAATCTTAAAAATTTACGAGAAAATTTAAGTAGTCAAATAATCAAAAAATATAGCAATTTAGCAGAAAATAAAATCATTCAATTTTTGGAGTTTAATACCAATATTTTAGATTCGAAAAGCAAAATATTAGTTTATGGTTGTATATCTGAGCCTTTAGTAGACTACTTCTTGCAAAAAGACGTTAAAGTAGAATTTCTAGATATTTCTAAAAATATAATTTCACATTTCAAAACTAAATATTCTAAATTCAAAAATTTAAAATTTATTTCGAAAGAAATTTTAAAAAAGAATTTAAAAAATGAATGCTACGACTTAGTAGTATTTAATAAAAGCTGGGGGTTAATACCTTTAAAATTAGAAGAGGATATTTTAAAGAAGATGCTTAGTTCCTTAAAACAGGGTAAAAATTTAATTCTGAGTACAAAGATCAAAGATGAAGAAAGCGAGTTATGGAGAAACTACGACGAGAATAAGAATAAAATTTACGAAAAGTTTAACGAAAGAAAGAACTTGGAAGCTAAATTTAATAAATTCCTTTTGAATATTGTTAACGACTACTCTACTCCAGAAGAAACCATCTACATGTTATCTAAATAAAACATGGATGTTCAAATTGAAGAATCTTGGAAGGAAGTTCTAAAGGAGGAATTCAAGAAAGAATATTTTCAAAAATTAACTAATTTTGTAAAAGAAGAATATAAAAATGGAAAGATTTATCCTGCAGGAAACCAAATATTTAGAGCTTTTAACGAATGTCCTTTCGATAAAGTTAAAGTTGTTATTATAGGTCAAGATCCATACCATACACCCGGTGTTGCAAACGGACTAGCATTCTCCGTAAATCCAGATAAAAGAATTCCTCCTTCTTTGGTAAATATTTATAAAGAATTAAAAGCAGATTCAAATGAAGAACCTCCAAGAAATGGAGATCTATCTCGTTGGGCAAAACAAGGAGTACTACTTTTAAATGCTACTTTAACAGTAAAAGAAAGTTTGGCAGGTTCTCATCAAAAAAAAGGATGGGAGCAATTTACGGATGCAGTTATTAAAATTCTTTCAGAAAAAAAAGAAAATTTAGTTTTTTTTCTTTGGGGTGCATACGCTCAGAAAAAAGGATTAGTTATCGATAATACTAAACATCTTGTTATAGAATCTGCACACCCTTCTCCATTCTCTGCAGACCGCGGATTCTTTGGCAGTAAGCCTTTCAGTAGAGCTAATGAACATTTAAAAACTCACAAAATTTCTCAGATAAATTGGTGACGATAGATACTTCAGAATATTCATTCAATATCAAATACTAAAACTTTCCTCGTCTGTTAGAAAATTTCTTGTAAAACTATTGACAACTACTTTAAAAAGATGAACAATATAGTTAACTTATTTAGAACTTTATTTTTTATATACAAATAAGAATGGCAACAAAGAGAAAAACTAGTGCTAAGAAGCCTGCTGCTAGAAAGACTGTTAAAAAGTCTACAGCTAAGAGAAGAGTTAAGGTAGCTACAAAATCTGTTAGCAGAAAGAAATCTCCTGCTAAGAGAAAACCAGCCGCTAGAAAAACTGCAAGAAAATCTACTGCTAAAAGAAAGAAATAAATTTCTTAGTAAATAGATAAAAGAAGTCCCGATTTATCGGGGCTTCTTTGTTGCTAATCGGTACCCATAAACTGCTATAATCTGCAATAGTTAAAGCCTCTGAATGGATTTAGTTTTAATAGGTATAGGAATTTTATTATTAATTATTGTTGCTACTCTGCTCTATTATTTTTGGAATAGAAGCGTATACAATAGTTTTAATTCGTCTGTTTCTAAAACTTCCACTAAAAGTAAAAACAATAAACTTTTAAACTTGGAGATATTAAAACTAGAATTTGAATATGCTAAAGCAACTAGTATACAGGCACAACAAGATAGATTAACTATTCTAAATTTCTACTTAGGGTTATTCGCTGCAATTTCTTCAATTTCTATTGGTGTTCAAAGTTTGGATACCGAGAATTTTAAAGAATATGGAGCTTATTCATTTTTCGTTTTAAGTATTATTGGATTCTTCTTTAATCTTCAAATTATTCGTTTAAGGCAAGCATGGGTTGGTTCTCCGAAAGTTATGAGCCAAATTAAGCAATATTTTCTCGATTTAGATTTTGAACTATACAACTATTTACATTGGACTCTAAATTCTCTTCCAAAACCACAAAGGTTAAATACCCTAAACTTCTTTTCAGTGTTAATAGTTACAATTCTAAGCACTCTAGCAATCTTGCTTGGAAGTTTAATTCTAGAATTACCAATTATTTTCTTTATTCTAATCTGTACAGCATACTTTCTAATCAATCTCGCTTTGTACCACACTATGCTTAAATATAATTTGTAGATATTTCTATATTGATATAGAGGAGAAGCACTGTCATAATTTTAATTATGAAAAAGAAATTAGGTATTGTTTTAAAAGGTGGAGGTACAAGATGTAGTTCTTACTTAGGTGCATTGCAAGCTTTAAAAGATTGTAAGATTCAAATAGACTCTTTTGTTGGAATAAGTGCTGGTGCTTTAGTTTCAATGGCTTATTCTAGTAATTCAGATATTAATTATCTACTAGCAGAAATTTCTAAACTTTCTAATAAAGATTTTTTCACTTTAGCATCGGTAATACATGGGCATATATGGAGTGTCGATGAATATACAAAGGTATTCAATAGGATTCTTCCTAATGTTAATATTCAAGATTTAAAAATTCCAGTATTTATAGAGATGCATTGTGTTGAAACTAAAACTAATGAAATATGGAGCAAGGGGAACATTCTTAAATTGATTCCACAATCAATGGCATATCCTGGATTATTACCCAAAGTAAAACTTGATAATAAATATTATAGAGATGGGGATTTTGGTATAAGTGTTGGCGCAACTTTCTTGAAAGCAAATAGCTATGCAGATGTAGTTTTGACTCTAGATGCAGGTAAATCTCCTTTTAATCAAAAAAATGAAAGTTCAGATTTAAGTATTGATGAATTGGGATTGCCTTATTCACGAATAAACTTCAGACATGCGAAAGAACATTACGATAATGGATATAAAATAATTAGTGAAAATATAGAAGATGTTAAGAATCTATTAAGTTAATTTTTTTAAATTCTTAATAACTTGCTTTTCAAAGTCGTTTTCTATCTTTTGTGTTTTATTAAATTCATCATACTCTTTTATAGCCTTGCGTTCTGCTTGTGTTTTTGAGATTTTACCTTTGTCTTTTAGTATTCTAAATTCATTAAAGTTCAAGAATTTGTTTACTGTTTCTGCAAATTGTTTCATTGTGAAAGTATTTTTATTTTCAATAATATTCTCAATATAATCGAAAAATCCCGAAACGGTTCTTTCTAACCTTTTTATTTCTTTCTCTGGTAAATAGTTTTTAGCAATTATTATGTCTGATTTAAGAATTCGGCCTTTCGGTGAATTCTTCCATGTTGATAAACCCATATTTGGTTTATTTTTATTAGATTTCTCGTGAATTATTTCTGCAGCAGTCTTCCCTGTGATAGCAAAGTGAAATTTATTTTGAATATTGGAGAAAAAATCTTTTGTAGTTTCTGAATTAGGATTGTAGTCAATACTACATTCTTGGAAAATATCTGTTATTTGTAGATAAATCCTTCTCTCGCTAGCTCTAATTGATCGGACTCTTTCTAACAATTCTCTAAAATAGTCTTTTCCGAAATAACTCCCATTTTTAAGTCTATCATCGTCTATTGTAAAACCTTTAATAATGTGCTCTTTAAGACGTTCTGTAGCCCAAATTCTAAATTGCGTAGCTCTAGTTGAATTGACTCTATATCCAACAGAAATTATTGCATCTAGATTATAGAAATCTATATCTCGTGTAACTTCACGTCCTCCTTCATTCTGAACTATTCGAAATTTTCGAATAGTTCGATCTTCCCGTATCTCAGCACTTTCATAAATCTCTTTCAAATGATAATTAACTGTATTAACTTCTACACCGAAAAGTTCAGACATTCTTTTCTGTGTTAACCAAATTGTTTCATTGTTAAACATAACTTCTACACGAACCTCCCCATTTGGAGAATTGTATAGAAGAAATTCATTTAATTCTTGTTTTGGAGTTAACTCTTTTGTTTTCAATAATACGAAATTGATTGATGTATAGATTATATCATTAACCTATTGATACACACTCGCCCCAATGCCATAATACATATAGATTTTTTTAGATAAATGCAGGCTTTAGATCTTTGCGGAGTTAAGATAAATAATTTATCCAAAAATGAGTTCTTGGATGAAATTGAGCGGCTTGTAGACACTAAAACTCCATCATATATTGTTACTCCCTACTCAGAATTTATTATAAATGCGCAGAAAGATTTAGAATTTAAAAAGATTTTAAATGAAAGCGATGTTAGCACAGCCGATGGAATTGGAATTTTAATTGGTCTTAGATATTTCAGCTTAAATGGAGTTTATTGGCCTTTAATAAAATGTTTACTTGCTGCGATTTTCAATAGGAGCTATCTTCACGATGTTGTAAAAGCAAAACTAAGTGGTTCTGAATTTGTTTACGATATTTGCAACTTAGCCGCAGAAGAAGGTTTTAAAGTTTTCTTTCTTGGAGGTTACGATTTTGGAGGTGGAAATAGTGGAGTTATAGCAAGTGAAAAACTAAAAAAGAGATTTCCTAAACTTCAAGTTGCTGGTCACCATTCCGGTAGTGCAGATGCAAAAGTAGAAGACGAAATAATTAAAATTGTTAACAACTCGCAAGCGGATATTTTATTAATTGCTTATGGACCGGTTAAGCAAGAAAAATGGGCCAATAGAAATAAATTAAAATTAAATCCAATGCTTTCTGTTTGCGTTGGAGGGACTTTTGATTATATTGCTGGTTCAAAAAAACAAGTTCCAAAATTTTTAAGAGATAGAGGTTTGGAAGGAATTTTAAGACCATTTATTAGTGAAAGAGGAAACATAAAGTTAATTTTTAGAAGAATAAATAGAGGCTGGGTAGGAATTGTTAAATTTTTGGGAGTTCTTGTTAAGGAGAAAAAACGTTATTCGTCTAACTCATAAAATCATCATAACTTTTTATATCCTGAACCAAGTTCAGTATGACATAGGCTATAAATTATACTCATGACTCAACCAACAACAAATCTTCACATAATCGACTTTAAGTGGAAATATTCAAACCAGAAATACCAACAGGTTCTAGAACTGTACGATGAAGTAGAAAAACAAACCAAAAATATTAACTTAGAAAATTATAATTTCAATTTTGAACTTTCTAAAGAAAGATTTTGTGTTGGATATAGTGAAAAAGGAAAATATATTCCATGCAAATTTAACAATGTAATCACGAGCAAATCTTATTCGCAATGTAGCTATTGCACAAAAAAACATGGTTTTGTTGCCAGTTTCTTTTTCAACGAAGAACCAAATGAAAATATTAAAGAATATTTAAGTCAAACACACTATATTTATTTAGCTCTATTTGGCCATGGGGTAATTAAAGTAGGAACTGCCGCAGAATCTAGGCGAGACGTTAGATTGATTGAGCAAGATGCTCTAGCTTACTGTTTTATTGCTAAAGCTCAGGGAATGGAAATTCAAAAAATTGAAAAATATATTTCTAAAAAGTTTAATGTTCCAGAATTTATAAAATCTTCTACAAAATTCAAAAATTTAAACTTCGATAATAAAAGTAATATTGAAAAAGAATTAAAAGATTTAGCCCAAAGAATAGTTTCAAATTCATCTCCCAAAGAATTTCAAGATAATTTTTTTGATGTAAAAAATATCCAAGTTGTAGATTTAAGATCATTTTTATTCAACCCCACTACTCTTCCAACTCAAGTAGAAAAAGAGTTAGTTTTGTTTGGTAAATTTGAAGGGTTAAGAGGTAAATACCTAATTTTGAGTTTAGATGAGGATCTTTTTGCTTTCGACACAAAGCAAATTGAAGGAAGAAAAATAGTAGGTTATACAGATAATTATCGTTATAATTCTATACACCAATTAAGCTTGCTTGGATGAAAATTTTTTAGATCCTGAACTAAATTCAGGATGACAATGATATGCAACAAAGATTTAATGCAAAATTAATTTCGAAGAAATTTATAAGCGAAACTGTTTTAGAAATAGTTTATGAATGTCCTGTGCAGCTGGAATACGCAGTTGGTCAGTTTGCAAGTATTGCGGTAACACCTCCGTTTAGACGACCGTATTCTATTATTTTCTATGAAGATAATAAATTAGGATTTTTAATTGAAGTTAAAGATCCTGGAAATGGTGCGGACTATTTTAGAAATGCAGAAGTTGGGATTGAAACAGATATTAGAGCACCTTTAGGAAGATATGAGGTCCTAATAAATGAGTTTCCAAAAGTATTTATATCTACAGGCGCTGGAGTTGCCCCATTTATTCCTATGATTAAGAAATTAGTAAAAGGGGAGCAAAAATTAAAAGTAGATTTGTTTTGTGGGATGGGGTTAAAAAAGGACGATCTAGCCTACTATTATATAAAAGACTGTATTGCTATGGACGAAGTAAACTACTACAGATGTATAACAAGAGAAGAGATAACTTTGGATGAGGATAATAAGGTGATGATGCATAAAGGAAGAGTTACAGAGGTGGTACCTAAAATGCATTATGACTGGGTTAATACAGAATTCTATATTTGTGGTTCAAACCAAATGATTAAAGATATGAGAGCTAAACTTCAAGAAAAAGGTGCTGAAAAGATCTTAGTTGAAAACTACGGATAAATTTTCTTTTGATTTTATTCTTTAATGACATTACTTATGTCATGGATTAGAAATTTGAAACCCCACAATTTGCTAGTTCTCATTAATTCCCCACTTCCTTAGATGTTCTACGGCTAAAGATCTTATCCTGATCCCCTCTCCAATTAGGGAGAGGGTTAGGGTGAGGTTAAAAAAGGAAATTTTCGTAAAGTCTGTCATTTCTGTGTAGTAACATGAAATCCTACAATTTACCCTATTTACATCACATTCATTTTTTCATATGGTTTTGAATAGGCCTATATTTAAATGAATTTAAGCAGAAGAGAAAAAACAGAAATTACTCAACATATAATGCAGACTCTTGTGGTCACTTCAGATACTAGAATTGAAGAGTTAATAACAAACGCACTTTCCAGACTGGATAATTTAGATTTCCAATCTGTATTAAAGAATAAATTTAGATTTGAAATTCATACCTCTTTCAAAGAAATTTTTGAATTTAATAAGGAATCGATAGTTTCCTTTTTTACTCAATACGACTATGAGAAGGATTTTGGAGCAGTTACAGTTCAATACTTAACTCCAAGTATATTCTATGGCGATGTTTCTTTAAGGAGCTCGGACTTCTTAAATATTGTTAATAAAATAATAGATAGTTCTTTAAAATTTGGATACGTTCTTTTTGAAGAAATTAAAAGCTATGTTGTAGATGAATTTCTAGGTTCGGCAAATGAATCTATGAGACTGCATTTAGATATACTTTTAGATTTATTGCTAATTGAAGTACTATTTAAGAATGTTAAAGGAGGATCTGACAGAATGGAAGTTGAAAATTTGTTAAACATTGCAAGTCGAACAAAATTGGGAAGATGGGTTTGAATTAGCACTTAGCTTTTAGCCACAAAAAAACACAATGTCATTGCGAGGAGTTTGGGACGAAGCAATCTGTTACTCCACAATATGCAATTCAATATCAATTTTGCTCAATTCACTAGCCATTTTAGCTTGCAATCTTAGTAGCTTTCCTTCGTCTGCTAAATGAATATCTCCTATTCCTAAATCTGCAGCATATAGAATTGTTTTTGCAATTAAAATGCTGTAAATGTATTCTAATAAACTCGCGAAGATATCTATATTTTGATTTCTTTCTAACTCTTTAAGAACTTCTGTAGAAGCTTCTCCTTTATATTCTTCGAAAGTATTTTTATTTTCAATTGCTTTGGCTAGCTCAATATCTAAAAATTCTTTAACTTTAAAACTCTTAGAAAGTTTATTTATTTCTGGTAAATTTTCAATTAGTCTTTCGTCTCCTTGTTCTGCAAGAGAAAGTAAATTTATGAAATCATCTGCGCTATTGCCTGTAAACTCATTTGAAAGTTCTAAAGATTTAGCTAAGGAAAGCACTATTTCTTGAAGATCTTCTTCTTCGTTAACTAACTCCTTACCCTCTCCATTTTTGGAGTTATATACAATGGTAGGAATATTATTTTTTATTAGTAGAGTTACGTTGGGATACATAGGTAATTATAGCATTTTAGGCATCTGCGAGAAGCTTATCTTTACAAATATCCTCCAAGACTTCTAGAAAATCAAAGCCTGATGGAATTTGAACTCGTAATCCTCCTTCTTGTTCAGTTCGTATAAAAGCCATAATAGGAGCTACATCATTTTGATTATCGTTAGCTCTTGTGGAGAATCCATAGAGGGTGGAATTATCGACTACTGCATAGCCATTTTCGCCAGAGCCAATAGGTGCTGTTGTTATATTAAAAGATGTATTTTCAAATTCCAAATAAATAACAGAATCCTTATTAAGTTGTTCTATTGTTCGAGAAAAAGAATAGGATCCGTAACAAAACATTTGGTCTGATTTGACCAAATTAAGTTGATCACCGTTTGTGGTTGTGAGCATTTGTTCAAATTCATTAATTCTTTGCATCCCAAAAGCTCCTAGTTGATTTTGAAACTCTATATTTGCATCATGGATAACTATTTCTAAATTCAGACTATCTATTCTTGCAGTTAAATCTGCAATGCTTTCATATTGTTCATGGTAATCTTCAATTTGTGGGTTATTTGAGTTCAGATTTAATATAGTTACTAAGTCCCCTTCCTCGGTTTCTATTTCAGATGTACGAATATCATAAAAATATCCTTCTAAATCTAGAAATCCAACATTAAACCTTTTCATTGAATAGTTTAGATCTTCATTGAAAAGATACTGATCTGCTCTTTCTAGAATTGAGGATAAACTAACATTTAAAGAAGGAAGTTGTTCAATAGTTGGTTCTGCTGTAGGTATTGGTGTTGCCACGTGTATATATCGATCCATTGGTCTCCTCAGAAATATTCCAATTAAATCTGGGGTCATTCGCATAAATGGCTGGTGGCATGTTTGGTTCCATGCTTTAATTATACCAAAGTCATCCATCTATGTCGACGAATAGATGTAGTATAATGATATATAAGCAATATATGAGTCAAGAAAAAGTTAAAACAAAACATGGAAACATTGAATTACCTGCATTTATGCCAGATGCTACTTATGGATCTATTAAGGCGATTTCATTCCCAGATGCAGCTAAAGCAGGAGTTAAAGAAATAGTTACCACCACTTTGCATATCGAGCAAAAAGTTGGAAGTAAATTCATTAAGGATTTTGGTGGTGTTCATAAATTTTTTAATTGGGATAGACCTATTCTTACAGATAGTGGCGGATGGCAAGTTTTCTCTTTAATTAATGCACAGAAAAAAAGTCACACCAGTCAAAATATGATTACAGAACTTGGTTGTAGTTTTATAAACCCAGATACTGGAGAACATAGTTTGTTAACTCCAGAATCTTCTCAAGTTATTCAATACAATTTGGGTTCAGATATTGTTACAGTTTTAGACGATCCGATTATTGGGAATGCTAGTTTAAAAGCAAGAACAGAATCTGTAAGGTTGAATACTCTGTGGGCAGCTAGAAGCAAGAAAAAGTTTTTAGAACTACATAATATAACATCTGAAACTTTCGATGCGTATACATCGTTAAGTGAAGTTACACGACCACTTCTTGGTTGCGTTATTCAAGGAGCAGACGATTTTAAATTAAGAAAACAAAGTGCAGAAGAATTAATAGAAATTGGTTTTGATATTTATAATTTTGGAGGAATTCCATTAATGTCGGATGTTACATGGAAGACAAACCATCCCACAGGTTTTTATAAAGAAATGTTGCAATATGTTTGCGATTTAATTCCAAAAAATAAATTTAGGTATGCAATGGGTGTAGGACAACCTGAAGATATTGCGTTTTGTGTAGAGGCAGGTTGGCAACTTTTCGATACAGTTTTACCTACAAGAAATGCGCGACATGGATATTTATATGTTTCAGAAGGAAATGGAGATGTTTCTAAATCTTATAAATCTAAAAAATTTGGAGAAATGAATTACGATATTCAACATTTAAAAAGTGAAAGATATTCTAAAGATGTATTACCAGTAGATACTAATTGTAATTGTGAATGTTGCTCAACTGTTAGTAAATCTTATTTACGTCATTTAATTAGGATTAAGGAACCCGCAGGTTTTAGATTAGCCACAATTCATAATCTCTCGTTCTATTCAAGTTGGATGAATGAGCTACGCAAATTCAAAAGCACAAATCAAAATTAAAAACTCATCATTTATCTAAAAACAGTTTTACAATTAATTTCTAATTTTCAAACGTTCAGATTTGTCATTTTGCGTTTCAAATAACTACTAACAAATAACAAATGACTAGCAATAAGTCGCCATTTTAACTCTACCTATTGTTTCCAAATTTTTACCGAATCATGTTTTTCATGTAAACTATTTAAGCGTAGAATTGTTTAATGAGTATTCTCCATCAAGAACAAAAAAATGGTCCTGTTGTTTTAATTTCAATGGATGGAGTTGGTGTGGCTGCGCCTGGACCAGGGAATGCTGTAACACTTTCCGACACGGTAAATTTAGATAAATATTGGCCGCAATATCCGCATGGAATGCTTCAAGCTTCTGGGTTGTATGTTGGTCTTCCAGAAGGAACAGATGGGAATAGTGAGGTAGGACATATGACAATGGGAGCTGGTAAAATAATTCTTCAAGATTTACCAAGAATAGATAATGCTATAAAAAATGGAGCTTTTTTCGAGAATCCTTTTTTGAAAGACGCATTTGAACACGCTAAACAAAATAAAAGTAATGTACATTTAATGGGGATTGTTGGGAACGGAACAGTTCATGGTTCTATTGAACATTTATATGCATTAATTAATTTAGCAGTTAAGCAGAAATTCGATCCAGATAAACTTTTTATTCATGCTTTTACCGATGGAAGAGATTCTCCACCAGACGAGGGATTAAGTGTATTAACTAAAATTCAAGGATATTGTTTAGCAAATAATTGTGGGAGATTAGCCTCTATTGTGGGCAGAGCTTTTGCAATGGATCGAAATAAGAATTGGGAAAGAATTAAACTTGCATACGATATGTTAACTACTGGGAAAGGAAAGATTGTTGTAGATTGGCAAGCAGAAATGCAGACTGCATATAGAAAAGGAACTTCGGATGAATATATAGATCCAATTTGTATTGTTGAAAAACCAGAAGATAAACCTGCGACTGTTCAAACTGGAGATTCTATTATTTTCTTTAATTTTAGACCAGATAGAGCTCAGCAATTAACCAGAGCTTTTGAAGATGATAGTTTTGTTGGATGGGAAAGGGAAAAGTTACAAAATATATATTTTGTAGGATTTACCGATTATAAAAGTGGATTTCCTAAAAAACAGGCATTCCCTCCAGAAAGTATTACTAATCCTGTTGGGAAAGTAATTTCAGATTTAGGATTAAAACAACTTAGAGTTTCTGAATCTGAAAAATTTCCACATGTGACATATTTTTTTAATGGAGGAAATGGAACAGTCTATCCAAGTGAAGTATGGGTTGAGATTCCTTCTCCTAAGGATGTTTCCACTTACGATCAAAAACCAGAAATGAGCCAGCGTTGGGTTACAGATGTGCTTATTGAAAAAATGAATGCTGAGCATTTCGATTTTATTCTTATTAATTTTGCCGCTCCAGATATGGTTGCTCACACAGGAATTATAGATAAAACAATAAAAGCTATGGAAGTTTGCGATGAATGTATTGGAAGAATTGTAGATGCAACGTTAGAAAAAAACGGTGCTGTTATGATTACTGCAGATCATGGAAATGCAGAAGAAATGATTGATCTGCAAACTGGTCAACCAGATACAAAACACTCTGTGAATCAAGTTCCTATTTTAATAATTAAAAATGGATTAATGCCATTAGAACTTCCAATGGGTAGTTTGGCAGATATTGCGCCTACTCTTCTAAGTTTAATGAATCTTCAAATTCCTCCAGAAATAACCGGGAGAGATCTACTTAAGTAAGTACCAAATCACAAGCATCAAATAACAAAGAAAGAGTAAGCACCAAATCACAAGCATCAAATAACAAAGAAAAGTAAGCACCAAATCACAAGCATCAAATAACAAAGAAAGGTAAGCACCAAATCATAAGCATCAAATAACAAAGAAAGAGTAAGCACCAAATCATAAGCATCAAATAACAAAGAAAGAGTAAGCACCAAGTAACAAGCATTTAAATAACAAAAAAATGCGACAGGTAGATGGGGTAGCTATTATTTTCGTGATTTATTGTTTACTGATATAATACTAAATCTTTAGGGGTGTCATGGCCAAGTGGTAAGGCATGAGTCTGCAAAACTCTTACCCCGGGTTCGATTCCCGGTGACACCTTATAGTAAATTCAAAACTTAAAAATCAAAATAGAAGGTGCAAAAAATTTCATTCAATTTCTATTAATTCGATTCTAAAAATAGAAATCACATAGAATGCTCAATCCAATAAGATGCAACCATTAAGAACTTTATGTGAAATGATACTCTCACTCTTTTGTCATTCTGAACTTGTGGGTCTACCCCTTGGGTATTCAGAATATAGACCTGTTAATGTTATTTATACCCTGAAATGAATTCAGGGTGACAAGTTTTCCTTTTCGCATAAAGTTCTTACTAAATCTCTTTATCACAAAATCGAAATCCTTCCTCAGTAACGCATAGTGTTAAATTTTGCTCTTTTTTAGTTACAAAAACACCTTTTGGATCTATTTGCGGAATACTGTCTATAAAAATATCTATAATCTTCCCTCGTAAATTTCCATCTTGTACATCTTCTTGTACTCCTTTCCAGTTTGCAAAGCCGCCATTTAGCTCAAATCTAGAAAACATTTCTTCAGTTCTGTTCTTCTCCAAATCTCTATCTGTTACGTAAGCTCCATTCAAAAGAGCTATTTTATAAACAGTTTCGAAGTTCAAAAGAGCCATAAAATTCTCGAATTTCATAACTGGGCCGCCTATTTCCACATAATCTCCATAAATCTTGTATTGAGTGGGTTCACTCAAATCGTCCTGAGTTTTATCGTCTGGGTTAAATATTGAAACTAAAGGAGATCTGCCTCTAATTTGGGTAACTGTTACATCTGCATATGGTCCTTTTTCATCCGTTTTCTGAGCAGATATTGTTATTTCAGCTACTGCTGTCTCTTGTGTAAAAACTCTATAGGTCTTCAACCAGCCTAAAGCTAGGAATACAATAACTCCTAAAAAACACGCTACTACAAAGAGAAGTATTGAAATTATAGATATAGACGATTTAAATGCTATTTTCATATTTTATTTTAACAATAGTGGTTAGTATTTCCTACTTTTCAGTCAGAAGGTGATATATTTGGCAGAAATTCTGAAATTTACTCGCTATTAGTTGGCTCGCGAAATTATGAAATTAAAGTCCAATTGCTATTACCTATTACATATTGAGCTTTTAAGAGGTATAATAATTCATGGATCAAGTTTTAAGTAAAAAACAGATTAAAAAGTTCTTTAAGGGAGCTAGAAGGGGTAAAGATATTATTGTAATGCTGGAAAGCGTTCAATATGCCAGAAATGTTGCAAGTATCTTCAGAACCGCAGATGCGGCTGGGGTAAAAGAGATTATACTTACTGGGATTTCTCAAAAACCTCCATTTGGAAAAGAATTAAGAAAAACATCTAGAAATAAGGAAAAATCTATTCATTGGGAGTATTACGATACATCTCTTCAAGCTATAAAAAGATTAAAAAAAGACGGATATTATATTGTTTGTATAGAATTGACAAACGATTCTGAAGATATCTCTAGACTTTCTTATATTATAAGCGACAAGGAACGCGTATGTTTTATTTTTGGAAACGAGGTTCATGGAATGTCTAATAAAACAATTCAAGAAGCACATAAAAGTGTAAGTCTTCCAATGTACGGCCGAGGGGCTAGTCTAAACGTATCTACTACTGCGGGAATTGTTTTATATAGCTTCTAAGAAAGAAGAATAATTAAAAAAGAGGCCAAGCAATCTTGGCCTCTTTTAGTTTACCTAGAATGGTAAATCGTCTGGTTCTATCATTGTTTCTTCAGTTTTCTTATTTGCTTGTTTCTTTGGTGCAGGTACTTCTCCTTCGTTGGCTTCAGAAGTTGAATAATTTCCACCTCCTTGTCCTTCACCTTCATATCTAGCAATCAAAATTACATTATCAGAAACTACTTCTGTTTTGTATTGTTTTTTACCATCTTCTCCGTCCCAACTTCTAGTTTGCAATCTTCCTTCAACATATATTCTAGTTCCTTTTTTAATTCTTTTTGCTAAACTTTCTGCATTTCTCCAGCAAACAATATTATGAAAAGCTACTTCTTCTTTCCATTCTTCACCTTGTTTGTAGTTGCGATTTGTAGCAATAGAAAAATTAAGAACTGCGGCTCCACCAGGAGTAAAACGTAAATCTGGATCTTTTGTGATATTACCCATTAGAGTAACTCTATTAATATCTCCGAACATATATAAATTAATTAAAAATTAAAAGTGAATAATTAACGATTCAATATACACGAATATATCATAAAGATACCTAAATTAGAAAAAACTCATAAGAAAATAAGATCAATGTTAAAATTAGTTAATATTTTTGAATTTATGAGCTTACCTAAAGATTACCAAGGAATTGTTTATCAAATTATACGACCAACGGGATTACTAGATCCGGTTGTGGAGATTAGGCCGTCCTTACCCGAAACTTTTGAAAAATTAAAAAAAGAATTGGAAAGATGCGATTATACGTTTATGCCAGCTTACAGCGTAGAAAAATGGGAAGATCCTCAAATTTCAAATTTAATGAAAGAAATTAAATCGAATATTGAAATTTGTGAAAGAGTTTTAGTAACTACTTTAACTAAAAGAATGGCTGAAGATTTAGCAGAATATCTAATAGAAAAAGGCATAAAATCTAAATACTTACATTCGGACATAGATACTGTTGAGCGTGTAGAAATTTTAAGAGATTTAAGGAAAGGGATGTACGATGTAGTAGTTGGAATTAACTTACTTAGAGAAGGATTAGATCTCCCAGAAGTTTCTCTTGTAGCTATTTTAGACGCAGACAAAGAAGGTTTTTTGCGTTCGGATACAAGCTTAATTCAAACAATGGGTAGAGCTGCTAGACATTTAAATGGAAGGGTTATTATGTATAGCGATAAAGTTACAGATTCAATGCAAAGAGCTATAAATGAGACTTTAAGAAGAAGGAAAATCCAGGAAGAATACAATATAGAACACGGGATTACCCCTACTTCTATTAAAAAAGCTATTAGGGATCAATTAGAAAGAGCTCATGTTGAAAATGAAAAAGATAAAAAAGAAGAAGAGGATTTAAGAACACAAGCAGAAGGATATATGGCCCTTGGAAAAAGAGAAAAGCAAAAATTTGTTAAAGAATTAAAACTTAAAATGCAAATTTTTGCAGATATGATGGAATTCGAGAAAGCTGCAGAAGTTAGAGATATTCTTCAAGATTTAACTAAATAAGAAGTCTAATTCTATTTCATTGCTAATTGTTCATTTCTAATTTTTAATTGGACAAAGTAAAGCTTTGTCCCTAAGCAGTACCTTCTTTCCCTTTTTGAAATATAAATCCAGGTATTATTTCTTCAACAAATTCATCTATCCCATGTCTTTCTACCAAACGAATATCGTGGCTTGTTGTTGGGCAGATTAATCTACCTGCATTCACATCCAACTGCATTTTAATATTATCTGGAACTTCGTCTAATGCAAATCCTATGTGAATCCCGTTGAATGGTGCTTGTTCAGGCAGCCCTGTTAATCCGTCCCTATATAAATAAGTTACATTTTTAATATCTTTGTATTTTGTTGAAGCACTCCTAGCCATTTCCCATAACCATTGAATCCTTTCTATTGTATAAACTTTTCCTTCAGGTCCTACTGTATACCCCATCACCATTGCAAAATATCCAGAACCTGTACCAATATCTAAATATTTTCCTCCTGGCCTAACTTTTAACAATTCTGCTACATACGCTAGTGTTGTTGGTCTTGTTAGAGCTTCTCCATAACCAATTTCTAAATCTATATCTTCATATGCACGATGTTTGTATTGATTTGGGACAAAATCTTTTCTATCTACCTGTCTAAAAGCAGCAATTAATTTAGGGTCGGATACTGAGGGATTTTTTCCTGTAGTTAAAACTTTAAATAAATAGTCCCTTGTCCAAGTAAATATTCCAGCATTCCCAATACTTTGTAAATCCATTATTTTCATATGCAGAAAAAGCTTATTGTATATAGCTTATAGCAAAGAAGAGATATGATCAAGAAAATTGGCTTACGCATTATTTAATAATCCCTCCTCCCAAGCATTCTTCACCATTAAAAATTACTAAACTTTGACCACTTGCTACTGCGCGCTGAGGCTCGTCAAATATAAAAGTTGTAAGTTTATTAGCGTCATTCAAATTGCCAATTGTTAATTGTTCATTATTAATTCTTAATTGCCCTCTTTGTGGTTTTTGTCTGTATCTAATCATTGCACTTAAATTACTCATTTGTGTCAGTTTGAGTTTGTCTGCCTGTCCTGTAATTTCGAAAGAAATTAGATGTAAATTCTCCAATTCCACTTCTTTTTTAAATAATGCTGGGTGATTATCTCCATGACAAACATACAGAATATTTTTTTGTGAGTCTTTGCTGCAGACATAGTATGGAATAGATTGTCCTCCAATTTTTAACCCTTCCCTCTGCCCTATTGTGTAAAAGTAAATTCCATTATGTTCGCCTACAACCAAATTCGTATCTATGTCTCGAATTTCACCTTTTTTTTCAGGTATATTTTTCATTAAAAATTGAAGAACATTAATTTTGCCGATAAAGCAGATTCCTTGGCTATCTGGTTTTTCAGCATTCGGAAGTCCTAACTTTTTTGCAAGTTCTCTAACTTCGGGTTTTGTTAAATGTCCAACAGGAAAAAGAGTTTTAGAAAGCTGTTCCTGAGTAATATTATAAAGAAAATATACTTGGTTTTTATTATCATCTATCCCTGTCAAAAGTTTTGAGTTTTGGTTTCTGAGTTTTGAGCTTTGGGCTTTTTTGGAATTTGGAATTTGCATTTTGTTATTTCCAGAAAAATCTTCGATTTTTCTGGCATAGTGTCCAGTTGCAATAAAATCTGCACCTTCTTCCAACGCTTTTTCTAAAAAAAGTTTAAATTTAATTTCTTTATTACACATTACGTCTGGATTAGGAGTTCTCCCTTTAGAATATTCATCAAAAAAATAACTCACTACTGCTTCTCTATATTGTTTTTCAAAATTAAATGACCTAAATTCAATCTTCAAGTGCATGCATACAGCTTCAGCATCTGCTTGGTCTATTTCCCAAGGGCAGTCGGCTTGAATTCCAAAATCGTCGCCAGACCAGTTTTTCATATATACTCCAACAACTTCATATCCTTGTTCTTTTAATAGAGCTGCAGAAACAGCAGAATCTACTCCTCCTGAAAGTCCAACAAATACTTTTTTCTTTCCCCTTTGACTTGTCATGATCAATTATAGCACTGTTATATAGTGATAGAATATAGGTTCTTTAGGACTTTAATGATATTAAACTTTGTGTAAAATTTAACTTATTACCTTTTTTATGATTAGCTGTAATCGTGTACCCATTTCCTATCTACGTTATACCTATAGATTCTACATTCGAAATTCTGTATTCTAAAAGTATGAAGCTAAACGATATTATAGAATTTCTAAGAAACAATACACTGAAAAGTGTTGGGATATTCATTAATTTACTAATAGTTTCAATTGCAATAAATACCATTCTTCTTAGAATAGATTTGGGATTTTTTCAAAGTATCTTTACACTATTAAGTTTGGCAATAACAAGCTTTCTTTTTGCAGTTATTGGGTTAACGATTTTGTATAGTTTTGCCGGACAAAATGTACCACCTGCGAATAAAGAACATAAACCAAATAAAAATGAATTGCTATCTTTTTTTAATTATATAAATACTTTAGACAAACCGCTCGAAGCTTTTATAGAAAACGACTATATAGAAGTTAGATGGAAGCTTAAAGATGAGAGTTGGTACGATTTTTATATGGCTCAAGGAATAGACCTACGCTATGGATTGAAATTCTCAATTTACGATGAAAGTCATATTTATGTAATGGAAGATTTTATAAAAATAGATCCTGCTTTTTACCAAATAAATACTTTTAATGAAGGTTTAAGAAGAGGCTGGCCTCTAACCGATCATGCTTCTCAAATTTCAAATGTAGATATTATTGCTGCAACAGAAGAGCAGTTGTTTAATTTAAGAGTTGAAACAAAGAGTTTTAAAAATCCAATTATAAACGAAGTTGCTAGAATTGGCTGGACAATGAAGCCATGTTTTCTTTCGGTAAAAAAGGGAATCTAAACTTTACGTAGTAAAGAAATTACAATAATCAAGTATCAAAATCCAAAGAGCAAATTAAATTTTAAGTTTATTTAGTATAGTTTGAAAGATTTTAATTAATTGACTTGTTTCATCTTCTAAATAATCAAGTTCAACATTTTTATCATTGGTATGCTTAAGAAGAGTTATCCAATATTTTGTTTCTTTAGCTTCTTTTTTACTTAAACTTATTTTGTAAATTCTGTCTTTTTTAGTCACACATTCATTTGCTTCAATATAATTAGGACCTACAGATGTAGCAGATCTAATGATTTGTCTAAATATAATTTTATTTTCAATATTGTTTTTTAAAGTTTTGGATAATCTAATTATTGAAATGCTAAATTTTATGCATCTGTTTTCTAAGTCATAAATATTTTCTTTGATGCTTGGAATTTGAGATTTGGAATTTTTTATCATAGTAGTCTAATCTCCGCGTCAATAAACTCCTGAAGATTACCATCCATTACAGAATCTATATTTGAAGTTTCAACATCTGTTCTTAGATCTTTAACCAATTTGTAGGGTTGAAAAACATAATTTCTAATTTGATTTCCCCAACTTGCTGCAACTCGTACTCCCTTTACAGCTTTCATTTCTGCATCTCTTTTTTCTTCTTCTAGTAAATAAAGTTGAGCTTTTAATATTTTCATTGCTTCATCTCTATTCTTTGGCTGAGTTCTATGAATAGAACATGTAACTGTTATTCCAGAAGGTTTGTGAACAATTCTAACTTTAGTTGCAACTTTATTAACATTTTGCCCTCCTGCTCCTCCACTTCTTACTGCAGAAAAATCGATGTCTTCATCTCGAATTTCTATGTCTATTTCTTCATTAACTACAGGAATCACCTCTACTCCTGCAAAAGAAGTTTGTCTTAATCCTTGGGAATTGAACGGAGAGTTTCGAACCATTCTATGTGTTCCTTTTTCATGTTTTAAATATCCATATGCAAATCTTCCTTCAATTTTTAATTGAACTGTTTGGTATCCAGCTTCTTGCCCTCTTACTTCGTCTACAATACTTACTTTCCATCCTACAGAATTAACATATCTTAAATACATTCTAAGAAGTATTTCCGTCCAATCCATTGCTTCTGTTCCACCTTGTCCAGCTTTAATAGTTAACAATGCATCGGATTCATCGAATTTTCCTGAAAGAAAAGTGGTTAATTCTATGGAATTAATTTGAGTTTCTAAATTATTTAATTCATCTACAACTAGACTTTTTAAATCTGGATCTGTTTCTATTTCTTCTGTAATTAGTTCAGAAAGTCCTGCAGTACTTTCTTCTAACTTCTTTACTCTTTCGATTTCGTTTTTAATATCTCCAAGTCGTTGCATTACCTTTTGTGCTTTTTCTTGATCGCTCCAAAAGTTATTTGCAGAGGTCTGAATTTCCAATTCTGCTGTTTCAGTCTTCAGTTTTTCAACATCTTTCTTTTTAGCAATAGAATTAAATCTACTAATTAGCTCCTCGGATTTTTGTTTTATGTCGTAAAGTGTTTCCATAATTTTTAGCTTTTAGCCATTAGCGGTTAGCAGTTAGCTCTTTATTATATACAGTCAAAGTCACAAAATTGATTTCTAAATGCTAAGTGCTAATAGCTAAGTGCTTTAATTCTTCAATGCAGCTAAAAATGCTTCTTTGGGAATTTCTACACTTCCAAAACTTTTTAATTTTTTCTTACCCTTTTTCTGCTTTTCTAATAATTTCATTTTTCGCGTAACATCTCCTCCGTAAAGTTTTCCTATTACATCTTTTCTGTATGGTGCAATTGTTTCTCTTGCAATAATCTGCCCACCAATTGCTCCTTGAATTGGAACTTTAAAATTCTGTTTTGGGATTATATCTTTTAATTTTTCGCATAGATCTTTTGCTCTTCTTTCCGCAGTAGATTTATGGCTTAGATATGAAAGTGGTTCTACAATTTCTTCATTTACTAAAATTGCTACTTTAACAATTTCGCTTGTTCTATTCCCTATAAAAATATAATCCATAGATGCATATCCTCTACTTATAGATTTTAATTTGTCGAAAAAGCTCGTAATAATTTCTACAGTTGGGATTTCGTAAGTTAACATTGCGTGTTTTGTACCGCTTGTATTTTTTGAAATGTAATTCATTGAAACATAAATCCCACGGCTCTTCTGTGCTAATTCCATAATGTCTCCAATGTATTCTTCTGGAGAAAGAATTTCCATTTTTACCCATGGTTCTTCAACAGTATCGTATAAACTTCCATCTGGGAATTCAGCTGCTGTTCGTATAGTTGCAATATTTGTTTGCTCATCTATATTTGCAATGTTAATGTTTGGAACTTTTGAATAATCAAAAGTTGTTAAGTGAACTTTAAATTCTACTGTTGGAGTTGTACTAATTAAATCAATTCCGAATTCTCTATCCAATCTATCTTGAGTTATTTCTAAATGAAGCAATCCTAAGAATCCGCAAACAAATCCTGTTCCTAAAGCTTGAGAAAATTCTTTTTCATAAGAAAGTGCTGCATCGTTCAATGAAAGTTTTTCTAGTGCTTCTGCAAACTGAGGATACTCACTTGCTTCTACAGGATATAAACTTGCAAAAACCATAGGTTTCGGACTTTGATATCCTAAAAGAGGAGTTACTTCGGTATGTTTTTTATTATCCATGAATTTGGTTATTGTATCTCCAGTGTGCACTTTCTTTAAATCTTTTAGACCAGTTGCAATGTATCCTACTTCCCCTTCTTTTAATTCATCCACTACAATCATTTTAGGGCTTAGATATCCTAGTTCAATTGGGTCTACTTTAGTTTTAGTACCTCTCAAATACAATGAATCGCCCTTTTTTACAGATCCAGAAACAACTTTTACTAAGCAAACTGCACCTTTATATTCGTGGTAAAACGAGTCGAAGACTAAACATTTATTAGCCACTCTGTCGTGCTCGCTTTCAGAATCTGTTGTAGATAAATATACCAAAGAGTTATTTTTGTCTGGTGGAGCAACTCTCTCTACAATTGCGTCTAAAATTTCTTTTGTTCCAATTCCTGTTTTTCCAGAAGCTAAAATTATGTCCGATGAATCATAACTAAATGTATCCATTACTTCTTGTCTAACTCTATCTACTTCCGCATTTGGTAAATCGACTTTATTTAATACTGGAATTATTTTAAGGTCGTATTCCATGGCTTTATAAACTGTTGAAAGTGTTTGAGCTTGAATACTTTGAGATGCATCAACTAACAATAACGCTCCTTCAGATGCTGCAACAGATCTCGAAACTTCATAACTAAAGTCTACATGACCAGGTGTATCTATCAAGTTCAGAATATATTCTCCTTTTTCTGCCTTATCCCCATCGTATATATGTTTAAGCCTAGCTGTTTGAAGCTTAATAGTAATCCCTCTTTCTTGTTCTAATTCTAAAGTATCTAAAATTCTATCTTTAACTTCTCTTTTTGAAACTGCACCTGTGTATTCAATTAGGCGATCAGCCAGTGTAGATTTACCATGATCTATATGGGCAATAATACAAAAATTTCTGATCCTACTTAGGTCTGTCATAAATTCATTTTAACGTGTAATTATACCAGGAAAAGCCTCTAGCTGTGGGGAAAAGCCATGTGTTCTACCTTTGGCATGGGCTTTTCTAAATTAGAATTAGGAATTATCAATGAACAATGAATAGTAAATTTGAAGTGAGAGGTTAAGAGAAATAGTATTTGAAATTTGATGCTTGGGATTTGGAATTTAATATCGGTATACTTCTGATAAACTATTTTAGTAGTTAGTAGTTAGTAGTTAGTAGTTAGTAGTTAGTAGTTAGTAGTTAATTCCCTCTCTCGAGAGAGGGCTAGGGAGAGTGATTCTTAAAGTTATAAATTACAAATGAACGATCAAGTTATTTTAGTACTAGGCGCCGCTGTCATTGTTTTGCTTCTATACATTGCAGTTAAACTTCAAAAATCTGGAGATGGAGGTAGTGGGAAAAAAACTTTGGAATATTTGCGTTTTCAAGAAGATAAAATAGATAAAACAAGGCAAGAATTAAGTGAATTGTTGCTACGTCAAAACGATATATTGAACTCTCAAATGTCCGAATCGAACAAATCTATGCAGAATCAATTCGCAATATCCCAAAGGACAATATCCCAAACCCAAAGAGAAACATCGGACATTATTCGCTCTGTTACAGAAAAACTATCTATTGTTGAAAAAACAAATTCTCAAGTTGTAGACTTTGCGAAACAAATGGATAGTTTAGAAAAAATATTAAAGAATCCTAAACAGAGAGGTATATTAGGTGAATATTTTTTAGAAACTACATTAAAAAATGTTTTACCACCAGGGTCTTTCCAGATGCAATATAAATTTAATAATGGAGAGATTGTAGACGCAGCAGTTTTTGTTAAAGATAAAATTGTTCCAATAGATTCTAAGTTTTCTTTAGAAAACTATAATAAAATTGTTGTTGAAGAAGATCCAATTGCTAAAATTAAATTAGAAAAAGATTTTATAGCAGATTTGAAGAATAGAATTGAAGAAACTGCTAAATATATTCGTCCAGAAGAAAATACAATGGAGTTTGCGTTTATGTTTATTCCATCTGAGGGAATCTATTACGACTTATTAGTAAATAAAATTGGTGCAATTCAATCTAATACAAGAGACCTTCTTACATATGCATTTGCGGAAAAAAATGTAATTATAGTTTCTCCTACTTCTTTTCTTGCTTATCTACAAACTGTACTACAAGGTTTACGTGCATTAAAGATTGAAGAATCTGCTTTAGAAATTAAAGAAAATGTTTCTAAGTTAGCAAAACATTTAAAAGCATACGATGAATATTTCGATAAATTGGGCAAGCATTTAGGCACGGCAGTGAATACATATAATTCTGCAAATAAGGAATTAAAGAAGATAGATAAAGATGTGTTTAGAATTAGTGAAGATGAAATTGAAATTAATAGCGACACAATAGATGTTGCATTGTTAAGTGACGAAAATTCTTAATTTTCGTTTCTAAAACTTTTATTTGGATTTGAAAGATAATTATCGTATGCTTCGTCTTCAGTCATTAATTTCCGAATTCCTTCCCGAATCATTTGGGTTCTGCTCTTTTTTCGATTAAATTGTGCCCAGTCTAAATATTTTCTCTCTACTTCATCTATTACTAAATGAAATCTATGTCTTATAAAGGAATCTTCATATTTCTTTAAAAATGTCCGAATGATTTGTTTGTACGTAGATAAATCGTATTGTTTAATTTCTAAATAATCGGATTTTATTCCCTGAATAAAGCTTTTTTTCAAATATGTTTTTTTCTTTCCTTGGATATGCAAAACTAGAACAGGCATTTTCCTTTGTAGAGCAAGAGTCATTAAATGACCATTGCTAAAGCTAGAAACTGTATCTTCTGCAATTAGAACTTCTGCTTCGTAAAAAGCTTTTGTAGCTAATTGATAAACCTTTTCAGGACCATGATCTGAAGAAATTAGCAGCTTTTCTGGATGATTTAGCAAAGCATCCCTATAAATTCCTAACCAATCTCTAGTTAAAATATGTCCTTCTTCAACAAGAAAATCCCTTATAGCTAAATAGTATTCTTGGTATTTTAGAAATTGCGAAGTTGAGCAACCAAAGTAAATTTTCATGTTATTCTAATATCTATTATCTTCAAAAAGATGCTATGCATCTTTTATGCACATTATGTGCATAGTTTAACATGGATTTCAGTGATAAGATTCTATAACAATGCATTCTTTTACTCGTCAAGTATTTGGAAAGACCATGGGCTTTCCCTACACTTAATATTTTTTAACTTACTGTCATGTTAGAAAAAGAAGTTTGGTCGGAAATAACTAAAGATCTATACGAAGAGAAATTAAAAGAATTTACTAATAGTTTGGGTAAACCAAGATTTCAAAATAGAGTTGCAATACGAATGGGACATTCGGATAACATTGCATTGAATACTAGAATGAAAATTGATGATGGTAAACCATTTATTCTCCAAAAAACTGGAGGGTTAAACAATATGAACAAAAACGAAGTTGAATTAGCCTTACCTGAAGATTTAGATTATTTTGTTGAACTTTTTGAAATTATCAAAAATTTATTAATATATTCAGAAACTGGATTTATGCGATTACTTCAGTTTGAAAACGCACTTTTTAAAACTAAAAATTATGAGGTGAAGTTAACTCATCAATATGGCAAAACTGATATTTATAGTTTTGAAGTGGAAGTAAATAAGGAAGAATTCGATCCAGTTGCAATCTCTAAAAAATTGGGATTAGAGCCAGATTTATCTGTAAAAACAAATGAGTTTTGGATGAACTATAGTGATAGAGTAAATTTTAATATTAAAGATTGGACAATAGATCAATTAAAAGGAGAATTATCTAGATATTTGAAAAAGTAAAATTGGAATCCACCCTCATCCATCTCCTATCCTTCGACCCACCTGACTATGTTGTACTACGGGGGGCAGGCAGGCTCAGGATGACAATAGGTGAGGGAGTCATTGATAATACTAATTAATCACTGGTGGTCCATCTATTTCTTTTCCATCCTTCACATGTGTAACTATCCATTTATTTCTAAATGAAAGTTTAATGTGGTCGTTCGATTTAATATTATTTTCTAAAATTTGTATGCTTAGAAAATTATCGATTTCTCTTTGAATAGCTCGTTTTAAAGGTCTTGCACCAAACTGCGGATCGTATCCAACTTTCACAATTTGTGCATATACAGATTTATCGAAGTCTATTTCTATCTTTTGTTCTTTTAATAATTTCTTAGTTTTTTCTAATTCTAATTTTACAATCTGTTCTACATCCATAGGATTTAAAGCTGTAAACATTACAACTTCATCTATCCTATTGAGAAATTCTGGTCTGAAGTTTTTTTGCAATATTTCAAAAATACTGCCTTTTAACTCATCCCAACTTGGAATTTGTTCAGAAGCTTTTTTAAGTTTAACTAAACCTTCATCTGCTTCTGGTTTCCGCATTGTATCTATCATGCTGGTAACTTGTTGTGCACCTAAAGTTGCTAAAATTAATTCAGATCCTAAATTACTAGTTGCAATAATTACAGTATTTTTGAAATCGATTACTCTTCCCTTCCCATCTGTTAACTTTCCGTCGTCTAAAACTTGGAGGAGAATATTAAATACATCTGGATGAGCTTTTTCAATTTCATCTAGAAGTACAACGCTGTATGGTTTTCTTCTTACTTTTTCTGTTAACTGTCCTCCTTCGTCGTATCCTACGTATCCGGGTGGTGAGCCAATTAATCTTGTTATAGAAAACTTTTCCATGTATTCGGACATGTCTATTCGTATCATTGCATCTGCATCTCCAAACATAATTTCGGACAATGCTTTTGCAAGTTCAGTTTTTCCTACTCCAGTCGGTCCTAAGAATATAAAACTTGCAATTGGTCTATTTGGATCTTTTAGGCCGGTTCTGGATCTTTGAACTGCTTTTGCTACAAGATCAATAGCTTCCTTTTGTCCAACAACTCTTTCCCTTAGTTTATCTTCTAAATGAAGCAAATTTTCTTTTTCTTCTTGGTTTAAATCTGTAATTGGAACACCTGTCATTCTAGAAATTGTTTCTTGAATATCTTCTACTTTTACTTCTGGAGTGCCAGTTCCTCTTTTTATTAACCACTCTACTTCCAATGGATTTAATTGTTCTTTAATTTGCTCAATTTTAACTTTAATATCTGCAGCTTCTTTGTGCTGTCCTGCTCTTGTTAAAGATTCTCTTTCTAGTTCCAATTTATTTATTTCGTTTTTTAAAGTTAAAAGCTCTACTGGTTCTGTAGAAAATTTTAAACGAACTCTACTGGCTGCTTCGTCTAATGCATCTATTGCTTTATCTGGTAGAAATCTATTTTTTACGTATCTTTGAGAAAGTTTTGCAGCTGCTTCTAAGGCGTTGTCATGAATTTTTAATTTGTGGTGGGCTTCATAACTTTCTTTAATGCCTTTTAATATTGTTGTGGTTTGTTCGACCGATGGTTCTTCTACTAATACAGTTTGAAATCTTCTTTCTAATGCTGCATCTTTTTCGATATATTTTTGGTATTCGTTAAGTGTGGTAGCACCAATTACTTGCAATTCTCCTCTGGCTAATGCAGGTTTTAAAATATTAGAAAAATCTAATTCACCTTGTCCAGCACCAGAGCCAACAATTGTATGAAGTTCGTCTATAAATAAAATTATTTCTCTTTCAACTTTTTGTAGTTCATTTATTAATTTTTTTGCTCTTTCTTCAAACTCTCCTCTAAATTTCGAACCTGCAACCATTCCTGTTAAATCTAAAGCTTTTAATTTTTTATTTTTAAGAATATCTGGAACTTGCCCGTTAATTATTCTATGCGCTAATCCTTCCGCTATTGCTGTTTTTCCAACTCCTGGCTCTCCTATTAGAACAGGATTATTCTTTTTTCTTCTTGCAAGAATTTCTATAACTCTTGTTATTTCGTTATCTCTACCAATAACAGGATCAATTTTATTTTCTTGAGCAAGTTTTGTTAAATCTTTTGTGAACATATCTAATGTAGGGGTATCTCCTTCTTCACCAACTTTTTTCCCTTCTTTATCTCCTTCTCCTATAACCTTAACAACTGCTTGCCTAGCTTGTGGGTGTGTTAGTGCATATTTGCTTAAGATTTGTGAGGCTAATCCTTCATTTTCTAAAATTAAACCTAAAAAAATGTGCTCTGTTCCAATGTAGTTATGATTTAATGCTAAAGATTCTTGGTATGCTAATTGAATAACTTGTGCAGATCTTGGAGAAAAGTTGGGGCGAGTTTCAAAGTAATCGCCTTCACTCATTTGTTTCTCTAATAGGCTAATTAATTCTTCAGTTTTTATTCCCAATTCTTTAAATATTCTAGACATTACAATTTGATCTTTAGCTAATCCGAATAAAAGATGTTCAGTATCTACTGCTCGTTGATTTCTCTGTGATGCGGAATCTACCGCTATTTGAAGGGCTTCTTGAGTTCTTTTGGAAAAAAGATCTGAAATGTTCATTTTATTAATTAAAAATTAATAAGCTGTAGGCTCTAAGCTTTATGCAGTAAGCTTGTGTGGCTTAATACTTAACGCATAAAGCTTATTGCAAATATAACTAATATTATATTACAAATAACTTTTTAATTTTAGCACAACTTAGCAATTCAGTCATCTCTCTGCTAATTAAGTTGTTTGAAGCTATGTATTACATTAGAATGGTAGATAGAATCTAGAATATTGAATTTAGAATTTAGAGATCAGTTCCTATATTATGTATTCCAGATTCTATATTCTGAATCATGAAACCTAAAACATTAAACATAAAACCCGAGACCCAAAACGTTAAACGTCAAACATCAAACGTTAAACCTTCAGGTAAACCACCAATATTCATAATCATAATTTTTGTTTTATTTGGGTTTGCTGCAGTTTTTAACATTCTAAATTCCCAAGGGTTAAGTCCAATAGACTATGTAACTGCTGCAGTTAGAGATATTACTGGAAGACCTGCTTCCAATACAAGAGAAATAGTTTCAAAATTGAAATCAGGAAATAATGTTGTAGACACAACAGATAGATGTTTAGTTATAGATCCATATTTAGAAGATCCAACTCGAGTTTATGAATTAAAAGGAGGTGGAGAGTTGAATATTAGTGGCGAAAATATTGGAGGCTTAAATCAAGGTGTACCGATTGATAGTTATCAGACTGGAGATCAGCAAGAAATTTTCGATAAAGCTGTAGAGCTTGGAATGAGTTGGGAAATTGGAATTATTATAGAACCAACTTCTGCAGATGGTGCAATTAATTTTATTGAAGACGCTGAAAATAATGGGTTAATTCCAATTATTCGACTTTGTGTAGTTGGAACCTGTGGATTTCGAGGTAAAGACGATATTGTAGACTTTTATAGCGAAGTTGCGGACGGGACAGGCACTACATTTGTTGCAATGGTTGGGCCAAATGAGCCTGGAACTGGGGATGGTTCATATGAAATGGATCCATTTATTGGAAAAGGGTTTGGAACACGAACTGGTGATTATGCTGGAGATGCGGATTATCAAGCTATTGTAAATGTGGTAAATGGAGCTGCAGAAGAACTTTCAGATTATGAAAATATGTATTTGGCTCCAGGAGCTTTTAATTTAACAAACGGAACTAATCCAGATGCACAAAAATTTTTAGAGTTTGGTATTAATTTGGAGTACTTTGATTATTTAATAGGTAACTCATATGGCGATAGCACTAAATCTGCCTACCAATATTATGAAGAAGAATTAAAAGAAAAAGTAGACGAAGAAGGGATGAAAGCAATTCTAACAGAATTTGGGTTATTCGATAGACCTGCAGGTCAAGGCACTTTAGAACAAGCAAAAGAAGATTTCGATGCTTTTTGCGCAGATGGAAATGTAGATGGAGTAATGTTCTTTAGAGCTTACGATGGCTTACCAGAAACTATGGAGCGACATAAATTATTAGCAAACGAAATAGAAGATATAATAAGTGGATGTAATAGACCTCCAGAAGGTCCAACTAGAGATAGAGCACGAGGTGATAGAACTTCGAAAAGTCCAAAAGATTTTTCTTGGCAAAATTGTAATTTCGATTCTTGTGTTTATGAGTATACATACGACGATAAAGCGGAAGCATCACAATGCGGTGTTGAAGATCCTAAACCGGTAACAGATTTTAGAAAAGGTGCGTTATTAAAAATAAAATGTGAAGGAGGTGCATGTACTACAAAAAAAAGAAATACTGTTGAAGTATCTCTTCCTATAAAACAATTTGGAAGCAATACACCCGGGGGTACAACAAATAATGCCTATACACCCATATGTGCAGAAATCTTGGAACAGATTTCAGAAAAAGATGAAGAAGGAAATATAATAATTCCAGATCAATTTAATCAATTTGCGGCACCATTAACTAGTTCTAATGGTGGGCCAAGATATCCAATGCCTTGGTTAGGAAGTGCACTTAATTGTTCAAGTGAGTTAATAAAAGTACTTTTTGAAAATTCGGACATTGCTTTAAGAGCTAGCGAAGGAGGTGAAGATCCAACAATTAATTTAAATCCTGGATCAAATATTTCTCAAACTCTAGAAGAAGCTAAAGATGAATTAGAAAGCGAATTCACTCTTTCTGGAACTTCTAGTTTGCCGCAAGTAGACCCAGATAAAATTTTAGATGAAAGAGGTTTTTGTGTTGGAGATAACGAATCTTGTATAGATAAACTTAGAAATTCAGACGTAATTCCTGCTTATAATGAATTTAATCCGTTAACCGGTCCCAAGGGATACAAATTTCCAGAACAATGTGAAGATACAGATTTAGTTGTAAGAAGAGAAAATTCAAATTATATAATTGGACCAGAAGTTTATTTAGACCAAGAAAAAACATCTTGGAATGGGGGTGGGAGTGAAGTTTGTAAACTTTTTGCGAGAAGAGAAATAGTTGAAGACCCCTACCCTACTCCAAACGATGAGCGATTTTTTGGTGAAGGTACAATTTCATGTACACTTAGTCTCGCTCCAGAATGTGCTGGACTCACATGTAGAGATGGACGGCCTTTTTATAATCCAGATCTTCCGTTAGAATCACAAGCTTATCAGGGTGGAGATTGTTATATAGATGAAGCTTTCCAAGGGTGCTTACAATACAACTACAACGAAGAAGACAGTGTCTGGATGTACGACAAAGACTATCCTAAAATTCCTAACTACGATTTACCAGGAGTCTACGATTCTCTGTACGAAATGTACTCTAGACTTCAGCTTAGACTATCTGGAATGAGCCCAAGCCATAAATTAATAGTTAAAGATAATCTAGGATGGGAGATGCTAGTAAAAACAAAAGTTAGAGATGTAAATAGAGAATATGGAGAAACAGAATATGCTTACAAACAATCGCTAAGTGAATGTAGTGTTCCTACAGATCTGTTCGATAACGAATATTGGTTAGCAAAAAATAATCCAATTCGAGAAAAGAAAGTATATTTCGACTGGCTTGGATATTTAGATATTTTGCAAGAAATCCAAACTTTATATACAACCAACGACTATTTAGCTTCGGTAAAAATTGTAGATAATCCATATGCAAATTTGAATGGGATTCCAACTACACTAGATAAACCCTATATTTTAAGTTCAGGTGCATCAAATTTAGCTTTAAGATTTTCTATATTTACCTGCGACGACATTGAGATTGCTAAGTATGAAGGTAACTTGCCATCAGATTTTGAGTCTACATGCTTAGCGATGGCAGACGATACAAGATATAAAGATGAATTAATGAGTTTTCTAGTTTGCGATAAAGGATATTTATATGCAGATGGATCTGTTTTGGAATGCGGTGAAGAAGGAAATGGTTCATTACCAATTTGTCCTGCACCTACAGAACCACCAGAAATTGAACCAGTTGAACCAATAGAACCTATAGATGGCAGTGTTAAATTGATTTATCCAGTAGCTTCACCAAGCATTTCGGGGGAATATGGAGGTGGACAATATGGAGATGCATCTGCAAGACACACTGGAATGGACTTTGGTGGCTCTACAGGTGAAGATATTTATGCATCTGCAGATGGAGAAGTTATATTTGCTGGACCTGATGAAGAAAATTCTGCAAAGAGTTATCCAATTTGTCCTGGTGGAACTTCAACCTGTGGGCCTTATGGATTAATGATTAGAATTAGGCATGAAAATGGAATGTCTACTCTCTATGCTCATCTAAGCGAATCTAATGTAGAAGTAGGTGATCAAGTTAAACAAGGAGATGTGATTGCTCAAATGGGGTCAACAGGAAATTCTTCAGGTCCACATTTACATTTTGAATTGAGAAAAAATACAACATGTACATGGGATGGAAACAACTTAGGAAATTGCACCCTAGATCCTAAGCCATATATAACAGGTGAATTAATACTTCCCCCTGGAACACCTGGTGGAGGAAATGCAGGTTGTTCGACAAGAGGGCCAACACCAACCGAAGGAAGCCAAGAAAACTTTGAATGTTTATTAAAATTAGTCGCTCAATCTATAAATGAAGCAGTAGGATACGATGTTATAAATGCAGAAATTCTACTTGCAATATCTCAAATGGAGGTTTGGTCCAGGTGTGCCTTAACTCAAGCAGACTGGCATACAAATGTGCCAGCAGTATTGGAAACTATTGCCCATAGTTCAAATGGAGATCTTAGACCTATTAAATTCTTTGCAGATAAATGTTCTGGTAATCCTAATCAAACAGCTCTAATAGATCCTCAAGTAATAGATGGAGCAGGAAAAGGAATTGGGCAGTTTATGCCTGGAACGTTTAGAAGACAAGTATTTGGAAACACTATTTTCGAACAATGTGTAGAAGGCCTAGGTGTGGATTTAACAAGAGGATTAGAAAGTGTTGTTAATCCTGGAGATGCAGCAGAAGCTTATTTATACACTCCTGCGGAAATTGCAAATGGCGAAGAGAAATACAGTAGAATTCGAATTGGAGATTCTCTATGCGCAACTGCTGTAAAAATAATTGAGGATTTAAAAAATGCAGGAGGTAGGTCGGACTACAAACCACTTTCTGAATGGAACGACACCAGTCAAAATCCAAACGAAACTGGAGACGATTTATTCGATATCTTTTATAGATATTCAGGTAGAAATATTGACGATAGTTATAGCTATCATCAAACAGCAAGGGGGTATTATAATATTGCTAAAGAATATCTTTCTACTCTCTCTTGCTCTGGAGGAACTCAACCTGCTCCAAATGGTTCAACTATAGACTATTCTTCTAACGAATATCAATGCCCTTTAGCAACAGTTTCTGGGATTTCTCAATGGGGTCAAGGAGCTTCTCATTCTTTATGTGAATATAGATCTTTCTACGAAAGTATTTTCCCGGGTGCAACTACCCCCTATAGAGCTGTAGATATTAATGGAAGTGCAAATCAAGATGTATTTGCTCCAGTAAGCGGTAAAGTAACTGTGGTTACTCCACAAAACAGCGATTACACTGAATGTTTTTCAGATAGAACTATTTACGATGGAGGTGAAGTTGTGCTTATTGAAAAACCAGACGGACAAATATTTAGAGTAGTCCATATAGAAAATACACAAACTTTAAGAGCAGAAATAGATAGAGCAAGAGAAAGGGGTGAAGAATACAGGGTAACTAAAGGGATGAAGATTGGCGAAATATACGACGGAGTTTACGATGAAGATACGGCCTATAACGGTGCAGGAGGATGTTATAGATCTCCTACTGGTACGCCAAACTATCATTTGCATTTAGTAATTCCAAATGGAAATTCCGAAGCGTTTGTTAGTACAGTTTGCGAAGGAGCGGGATCTCCTTCTTCAGATGGAGGGTTTTTAACTGCAGAAAACACTTGTTGCACCAGCAGTAGTAATTGTAATTTACCAATTCCACCATATAGTGAATTTCAAAATTAGTTATAATTAAATATGGAATTTATAAACATAAAAACGCAATTTAGAACAATATTAATTGGATTAATATTATTCATTTTTTCTTTAACTATATATTTTTTGACTGTATCTAGAGATTCAAATAATCAGCAAATAAATCCACCGGGCATAGGTACTACAAATTATAAATATACTAAAATAGACAATACTTACTATGTGGATATATTAGATGCTGAAAGAGAAACAAGTATTAAACAACAGGCAAGTTCAGAAATAAAAAACGAAGATCCAGATGCAGAAATTATATATAACTATGCGGGAGCAGATTTTGGAAAACCGGAATCGTTTGTTAATCAAGAACAAAAGGAATATGAAGAATTAATAAGACAAGAAAGCCAGGAAACCCAAGAAACACCTCCAAACAATCATATAGATTTAGATTTCGAGTAGGAGTTATTTATTTAAGCGGCTGCGGGTTGAGGAGCAGCATTGGCTGCGTTTAGTTTGTCTAATTCTTCTTGTACAGTTTTTAATAGATCTTCAGGTTCAGTGTCTATTTTTACCCTATACCCTACTGCTCCAAGCTTTAAAGCTTCTTCAATTGCAATATCTCCTCCAATGTTAGTAAGCATTAAAACTCTAGGATTTCCATATTTAGCTGGATTAGCTTTAATCTCGCTAAGAGCCTGTACACCATCTTTTCTTGGCATTACAATATCTAACAAAATCAAATCGAATTTAGTAGCTTCGCATTTAGCTAGGGCATCTATTCCATCTACAGCTGTAGAAACTTCGTAGTTTGAACTAGTAGAAAACAAGTCGGAAAAAATTTCACGCTGATCGGGTTCATCGTCCACAATTAGTACCTTGTATACTTTATTTGAATTGTTTTGCCCTCCTTGCACTAACGAAGCTATTGGTGTCATTGAGTTATCACTCATTTGTTATTTTTCTATTATATCACTGATTATTATGATTTTTAAGAAAGAAGTCAAGGAAATAATAAAAGGGAGTTTAGAAAGTTTGAAGGTTAAAATGTTCAAAGGTTGCGTCCTATAAGCTCAATGATGTTATAATTTCGTATATACACAAACACCATGAAAGTCCGAACAAGAATAGCGCCAAGTCCAACTGGACCTCAAATGCATATTGGTAACTTCAGAACTGCACTTTATAGTTACATGTGGGCAAAGAAGAATGCAGGAGAATTTATACTTAGGGTTGAAGATACAGATAGAAAAAGATATGTGAAAGGAAGTGTTGAAGGATATATGGAGCTTTTTAATGCATTCGATTTGCATATAGATAAATTCCCAAGTGAAGATCAGATTAAGAAGCTGGATGAGGTTGATTATCCATCTATAGATTGGTTTCTGGATGAAAATACTTATTCAAATATAAACGATGAAGATTTTGAAGGGATATATATTCAAACTCAAAGATTACCATTGTATCTTAAATATGCTCAAAAGTTAGTAAACGATGGGCATGCATATTTATGTTTTTTGTCTGAAGAAGAACTTAAAAATTTAAAAGAATCCATGCCTACGTATCAGCCGTTCAGATCTCCCGATAGATTTTTATCTTCAGAGGAAAGAATGCAAAAAATAAAAGAAGGTAAACCATATGTTGTTAGATTGAATGTTGAAAACTTTATTAAACAAAAAGGAGACATACTTGAATACGAAGATTTGGTTTTAGGAAAGATGAAATTCGATTTGAATACAGTGGACGATCAAGTTTTAATAAAGTCGAATGGTATCCCTACATACCATCTAGCTGTGGTTGTAGACGATCAAAATATGGACATCACCCATCCTATTAGAGGTTATGGGTGGCTTCCTTCAACTCCAAAACAAATATTAATCTATAATATTCTAGGATGGGAAATGAAACCTTTCGCTCATGTAACCGATATTTTAGATCCCGCTGGCGGAAAACTTTCTAAAAGAAAAGGTGCAGTTTTTACCACAGAATTTATTAAAGAAGGATATTTAACAGATGCAATAATTAACTTTATTACTCTAGTTGGTTGGACCCCAAAAATTGAAAGAAAATTTGGAGAAAGAGAACGTGAAATTTTTTCTTTAGATGAATTAATTAATTTATTTTCTATTGAAGGGATTAGTAAAACCAACCCAATTTTCGATAGAGAAAAATTACTTTGGTTTAATAAAGAATACATTAAGAATTACGATAATTCCAAATTAAACGAGAAATTTAAGAAATGGTTAGAAAAATATTCAGAAGATGAATTAAAAAATACATTTTTTTCCGATGAAAATTTAGAAGCTAAAGTAGCTTTAGTTAAAGATAGAGCTAGAACTTTAAAAGAAATCTTAGAATCTATTAAATTTTTCTATGTAGCTCCCGAGAATATCGATTGGAATATTAAGCAGTTATCAGCAGTCAGCGGTCAGCTTTCAGCTATTAAAAGCGAGATCTTGGAAGTAATCCAAAAACTCGAAGAGAATTCATTGAGTTGGACGCATGAAGAATGGGAAAATGGTATGCGAGCAATTGGAGATAAGTTTGAAATAAAACATGGAGATGTATTTATGGTTTTAAGAATGGCAGTTGTTGGAGCACCGTTCTCCCCTCCTCTATTCGAGTGCCTTCAAATTTTAGGAAAAGAAGAAGTTCTAAAAAGACTTGGTAATGCATAATCTTCAAGTTAAAATCGCGAGTAGTATTATGAATTTATGTTAGACGATAATTTTTCAGATCTTCCTATTGAACAAGGTCATTTAAATTATGCCAAAGATTTCTTTAATTATTTTTATACTAAGATTAAAGATTTTTTAATTAGTTTTTCAATATCTTCTCCACTCGTTTCTGGAATTGTAAATGATGAAATTATAGATAGAGATGCACAACAGAAAGAATTAAGGAAAATAAAAAATTTAAATCCTGTTCCAAAAATCTTAACTTTATTTGATAAATTTGCAGACCTAAATTCTGTTTTTGAAGATTTACAAATTGTTCAAGATAAAATTCAAAGACTAAGTGAACTTATGGAGGAAAATACAAATAGGTGCATAGGCAAGTAGATTTAGTGAATGGTATTTTTCAAACAGTGTTTTTTAAAAAAGAAATTTTAATTAATCTTTTTGGAGAAGATACTTACTTTGAATTTTGTATATCTGTAATGGATACTATAAGCGATTTACCAAATCAAAATTGGCCATTGATTTATCTTTACAAAGCTAGGTTATTTAATAGTATTAGTAGCAAATCTGAGCTTAGTGCTAGGTCTGTGAACGGCAATATACAAATTGATTATTTCGCTATTAACTTATCGATCTTAACTTTTATATGTGACGATTTTGACGCTTCTATTTTAGCTGATTTATTCAAAAATATTAGGGGATATTGTAATAGAAGATCTAATTTTCTATCTAAAAATTAAATTTAGAAGCTATTAATGAAATGGCGAGAATTGAGGAGTTTGTCCAAAACTACTTACCTAGAGAATTTTTCTCGGATAATGAATCTTAAGGCCTATCTATAGTATAATTACGAATGTACTTTGTTTACATATTAGTGAATTCAAAAGGTAATCTCTATAAAGGGTTTACTACGAATCTATCTAAAGAATTGGTAAACATAATACTAACCAGGTTTTATCAACGAAAAATAAAGGTCCTTGGAAACTTGTATATTTTGAAGCATTTGCTAATATTCATGATGCAAAAGCTGAAGAAAAGTTCTTGAAAACGGGAAAGGGTCGAGAAAGGTGCAAATTTCTATTAAAAAATACATTGGTTCATTTGGACCCGCCCAAGGCGGGTTTCCGCCCAAGTCAATCTTCGTCCTTAAAGGCGAAGCCCGCCTTGGGCGGGAGAGGTACCCAAGTGGCTCAAGGGGAGGGTTTGCTAAACCCTTAGCAGGAGCAATCCTGGCGCAGGTTCGAATCCTGTTCTCTCCGTATTCCGGAACAAAGTGTGTGTTCAAGACTCTTATTATCTGACGCACTAATGAAATCCACAGGTTCGAAAATGTTTTTCTCAAAATTCTCCAAAATATCTATTTTCGAACTATTTATCTGTTTTATTGTATCTAATAAGCAGTAAAATCCTGGACGGATAATACATTTAAGTGATCCATTATGCAGATTCATTGATTCGATAAATACATTACACATTGTCCTTTTATAATCATCACTCGCCGCTCTATAGGTTGCCGATCCATACCTCGCTAACTCAAAAACCATTTCTCCAATTTCAGTTTGCTGTCTTAATACAGTTGATAATTTCCCCAATTTATTCTCTAGCTGCTCATGTTCTTCATTCAATTTACCCTTAGCTTTATTATACTGATCTTCATTGATTGTATGTCCTAATTTATCAATATAGGCTTCTTGGAGCATCTCTTCTATTTTATTCAACCTTGAAGTAATCTCAGATCTATTAACAGTTGAGAAATCAGTCTGCTTTTTGTTCTCCTCTATTAGTGATTCGGCTAACCATCTGTGTAAACCTTGTTTTTCAATTTTGAATTTATTGAATACCTTTAATAATTCTTCTTCTATTCTATCTTCTCTAGCACAGATAGTTTGTGAGCAATCACGATAATGATTACATCTACCATATGTATGACCTTTCTTGATATACCAAGAAATTGGTCCATCGCATTCACCGCAATTAACTTTATGCTTTCTTTTTCTTTTGATATTAAAGTTTCTTTAGAAAGAACAAAATAGAACCTCTTTAATTCTGCTTCTTGAACTAAATCAATAACATCAAACTTCTCATAGTACTCTTGTATCTTATGCTTATTGTAAAGCCTAATCTCTCTGAAGTTAGATACTATAATCCAATTGCAACCATCATACTATGTCGCATATAAATAAGCTTGCTCAATAGGGGTTAACTTTTCGCTTCCTCTATTTTGCTTTTTATCGAGCTGAGCTTTTGCATCTTTTAATTCAATGACCGCCCTAGTTACTTTTTTATCTTTCTCAAACCAACCTAGACTACCATCAGGTTCTTTGCTGTCGTTTTCAATCCTAGGATGCTGTATAAGCGTCCATTCCTCATTTCCTGTAGTTACATCTGAATAGCCTAAAATATCTTCAAAAAACGTACTGAGGAATTTACCTTGTACACTCTTTTCTTTAGTCCCTTCTAAGTCACTATCTTTAAGGGCTTTAACCCACTTTTCAAGAAGTAGTTTAGAGGCTGCCATTTTTTCAGCACTAGGAAATTCAAAAGTCGTTATCTTTTGCGTTAGTAGTTTTTTATTTATTAGATTCATTTTTATACTTATAGTTATTATTAAAGACAGTGCTTCTAATTTATTATTTCACTTTTGATTTTTCAATCAATTTCTCAATATCAGATTTCTTGATCATATATTTTTTCCCAACTCTAAATGACTCTAACTTGCCTTGCTTAATCCATCTGTAAACAGTTATATAAACCACCTTTAGGATTTCTGCTACCTCTTCAATTGTATAATATTGTTCTTTATCTTCCATAATTAAGTTCTTTCTCTTTGTTTAACATTATATTACATTTG
>Ga0163144_10001843_pt1 | contig 49640 bp, 42 predicted proteins | sample OliLak19BULKMAT1_FD_123175 | JGI IMG/M metagenome (GOLD analysis project Ga0163144, IMG submission 123175) | Freshwater microbial mat bacterial communities from Lake Vanda, McMurdo Dry Valleys, Antarctica - Oligotrophic Lake LV.19.BULKMAT1 | ecosystem: Environmental > Aquatic > Freshwater >... | reverse complement strand
GGTAAGGTTCTTCGCGTTGCGTCGAATTAAACCACATGCTCCACCGCTTGTGCGGGCCCCCGTCAATTCCTTTGAGTTTCAGCCTTGCGACCGTACTCCCCAGGCGGAATGCTTAATGCGTTAGCTTCGGCACGGCAGGGATCGATACCCGCCACACCAAGCATTCATCGTTTAGGGCTAGGACTACCGGGGTATCTAATCCCGTTTGCTCCCCTAGCTTTCGCGCCTCAGCGTCGATCTCGGTCCAGGATGCCGCCTTCGCCACCGGTGTTCCTCCAGATATCTACGCATTTCACCGCTACACCTGGAATTCCGCATCCCTCTCCCGAATCCAAGCCTTCCAGTATCAGACGCAGTTCCCAGGTTAAGCCTGGGGCTTTCACGTCTGACTTAGAAGGCCGCCTACGCGCCCTTTACGCCCAGTAATTCCGAACAACGCTTGCCACCTCTGTATTACCGCGGCTGCTGGCACAGAGTTAGCCGTGGCTTCCTCAACCGGTACCGTCAGTCTTCGACGTATTGGGTCGAAGCTTTTCGTCCCGATCAACAGGAGTTTACGATCCGAAGACCTTCATCCTCCACGCGGCGTTGCGTCGTCAGGCTTGCGCCCATTGCGAACAATTCCCCACTGCTGCCTCCCGTAGGAGTCTGGGCCGTGTCTCAGTCCCAGTGTGGCCGTCCGCCCTCTCAGGCCGGCTACTGATCGTCGCCTTGGTGGGCCATTACCCCGCCAACTAGCTAATCAGACGCGGGCCCCTCCTCGAGCGCCAGGCCTTGCGGTCCCCGGCTTTGATTTCCAGGTCTTCAAACCCAGAATGTCATGCGGTATTAGCGTCCCTTTCGGAACGTTATCCCCCACTCGAGGGTAGGTCACCCACGCGTTACTCACCCGTTCGCCACTCTACTCAGGACCGAAGTCCCTTTCGCGTTCGACTTGCATGTGTTAGGCACGCCGCCAGCGTTGATTCTGAGCCAGGATCAAACTCTCAAGTTAAAGTGATTGTCCTACGGTCGCCCTCGCGGACGACCATCGGGCATCTTCTCAACCAGAGGCGCTTGTTGGCCCTTCTGTTTGTTACGTCTTGTGTTGACTCACCTTCCACCTTCGCTTGCGCTCGGGTCTTGGCGAGTCGGCTGTCACTTGACGGGCTGGTTTCCGCCGTTGCCCACCGCGGCATCTTGCGATGCATCGGCGCACTCCGGCGGACTTGTGTGCACGTTCTATCTAGTTTTCAAAGAACCGAGGCGGTGCGCCTTGCGGCGTGTTCCCTCGTTGCGTCACCGCAACCCTCTTTAGGGGAACCTTGCAATCTTACCCCGCACTTTTCAGTCTAGTCAATCAAATAATCGACATTGAAGCGATTATTTTCTTGCCTTGCTGCGTCGCCTTGCAGAAGTGCTGCTGAGGGGCAATCGAGCGGTCACGCGGTCCCAGACCGAAGACAACGTGTCTAACCAGGCAATCTTATTACCTTGAAAAGGGACTGTCAACCCCTTCGCGAGATGCGATGCAAGATTCTGTGCAGTTTCGTGAATCAGCTCACGAGCCGGAGCACCCGGCGTTCGCGTTGGCCCTTGCGGAGCACCAACACGAGTCCGCCAATCATATCAGCTCTTGTGATCCGGTTCTCGGCCTCAGTGGCGCGCCGGTCGTTGACATACAGCCCGCCCTGCTTGATGAGCCGTGCGGCTTCGCCTTTCGACGTCACGAGCGATGCGCGGAGCGCCGCTTCGGCCGCGCTCAATCCCTCTCCGTCAAGTTCCGTTGCGGGCAGCTCGATCGACGGGACGTCGTCGAACACCATAAGGATGTCGGCCGGGTCGGCGTCGGCGAGCTTGCCGCCGAAGAGCACCGCTGACGCTCGTTCGGCGCGCGCGAGTTCGCCTTCGCCATGGACTGTGCGCGTGATGATGCGCGCGAGTTCGCGCTGCGCGTCGCGCTTCTGGGGAGCCACCTCGTGCATCCGGGCGATCGCGCCGATTTCGGGCTCGGTGAGCAGGGTGAACCACTTGAGGAACTTCACTGCGTCGCGGTCGTCGGTATTCAGCCAGAACTGATAGAAGCGAAACGGTGATGTACGCGCAGCATCCAGCCAGACCGTGCCGGCTTCGGTCTTGCCGAACTTCGTGCCGGCGCTCGTGGTGACGAGTGGCAGCACGAGCCCATGGGCCTTGGCGCCGCGCACGCGGCGAATCAGGTCGCACCCGGCCACGACGTTGCCCCACTGGTCACTGCCGCCGGCCTGCAGCCGGCAGCCGAAGCGATCGTGGAGCACGAGATAGTCGTAGGCCTGCAGAAGCTGGTAGCTGAATTCCGTGAACGACAGGCCGTCCTCGGATCCGAGCCGCCGCTTCACGGAGTCCTTGGCCATCATGGAGTTCACGGTGAAGTGCTTGCCGGTGTCCCGCAGGAACTCGAGCAGCGACATCTGACGCAGCCAGTCGGCGTTGTTGACCATACGCGCCGGATTGCTCGCGCTGGCGAAGTCAAGGAAGCGCTCGAGCTGCCGGTGGATGCCGTCGGCGTTGGCTTCGACCTGATCGACGGTGAGCAACGCCCGCTCATTGGCCTTGCCGCTCGGATCACCGATGAGCCCGGTACCGCCGCCGACGAGGACAATCGGCGTGTGCCCAAAACGCTGTAACCGCGCCAAGCCCATGATCGGCAGCAGCGAACCCACGTGCAGGCTCGATGCGGTGGGGTCGAAGCCGATGTAGGCAGTAACGGCGTCGGTGGCCAACACCTGATCGAGACCTTCAGTGCGGTCATACAGCAGACCGCGCCAGCGCAGTTCGTCGAGGACGTTCACGGGCTCAACTATACCGCCTCGCCCGGATGCGCCGCCGGGCCTGGGCTAACATGACGGCACGACTCAATGGCGATGGATTCCTGGCGTCTCACGCGGCGATCGGCGCTGAAGGGCCTCGTGGCCACCGGCGCCGGCGTGCTCGTGGGTCGCGTCGGATACGGCGTGCTCTACGAGCGGCATCAGATCACTCTGGAGCGGGCCGAGCTGCGGGTCGTGGGACTGCCACGCGCGCTCGACGGCCTGCGCGTCGGCCTCATCACCGACGTCCATTCGAGCGACGCGGTACCCGATGCTGACATCCGGGCAGCGGTGGAGCTGCTGCGGCGGGAGGCGCCGGACCTGATCGCCCTCGGGGGAGACTACGTCACCGATGCCAACATCAGGCGCGCCGCTCCGGTGGCCGAGTTGCTCGCGCCGCTGGCCAACGCCCCCTTCGGCTCGTTCGCCGTGCTCGGCAACCACGACGACGACCGCGTCGTGCCGGCCGCGCTGGCCGCGCGCGGTTTCTCGGTGCTGAAAGATCAACTGACGCGGATCACGGTTCGAGGCGAACCCGTGGACGTCGCCGGTCTTCGCTACTGGACGCGGAAGGTCAGCGACGTGGCGAAGGTGATCAAGGGCGCCGGGCCGACCACGCTGCTGCTGGCCCACGACCCGCGCCGGCACGCCGAAGCAGCGGCGCTCGATGTGCAGCTAGTGCTCGCGGGACACACCCACGGCGGCCAGATCGTGCTGCCCGGGATCGGCGCGGTCGCGGCGCGGCGATTCCCCGTGATCGCCGGCGCGGCGATCGAGCGCAACTGCACGCTCTACGTGAGTAGAGGCGTGGGCACGGTGGTTGCCCCCGTCCGCATCAATTGCCCGGCGGAGGTCACTGTGTTGACGCTGCGCACCCGGTCCGTCGTGTAGATGATGCGCCTCGGCACTCTGATCGCGGCCGGGCTCGGCGCATGGCTTGCGAGCAGCACGATCGGCGCGCTGCCAGGCGATCGGCTCCTCGGACTGATTTTGGCGCCTCCGCGCCCCGGACTGGCAGTTGCCGCCGCGGTCCTCTTGGCGTTCTGTCTCCGCCGGCGCACCGCCTGGCCGGCCGTGGCGCCGCTGGCGGTCGCCGCACTGCCACTACTGGCGCCATGGATGCCCGCGGCGTGGATCTATGCCGGCGATGGCGCTGGCGTCATCTGGTGCGGTGTGGCACTCGGTACCGCGTGGGCCGCACGGCGCCGCGATCGCGCTGCGCTGCCGGCACGGCGGCAGGCTGCCGCGGCCGTCATCGCTGGCGTGGCATGGCTCGGCGGCATCGCCGTGCTAGTGAGTCCGGTCGCGATGGCGGGGGACGCCCCGCACTACCTCACGACCACGCAGAGCCTGCTCACCGATGGCGACCTGGATCTGAAGAACAACTACGACGCGCGTACCTATCGGTTGTTCTATGGGGGGAGCCTCGAGCCGCGCCATACCAACACGAGCCCCTGGGGCGAGGACTACTCGTTCCACGGCCTCGGCGTGTCGGTCCTCGTCGCGCCCGGCATGGCCGCGTTCGGCATCGCCGGAGCGACGGCCACCTTGGTGCTGCTCATGGCCGTTGGCGGAGGCGTGCTCTGGGGCGCGGCGTGGGAGCTGACGCGCGACGCGGGCGCCGCCTGGTTTGCCTGGGGCGCTCTGATGGCGTCCGCGCCGTACGCCTTGCATGCCGCCGCCATCTATCCCGATGGCCCGGCCGCCGTGGCCATCGCGGCGGCGCTCTGGCTCATGGCCCGGCTCCACACGCGCGACCCGGTTCCGTTGTGGGCGCTCGTGGCCGGCAGCATGGGACTCGCGGCCCTGCCGTGGCTGCACGTGCGCCTCGCGCTGCCCGCCGGCGTCTTCGGCGTGACGATCCTGGCGGCAATCGTGCGGCACCAGCCCGATCGCTGGACCCGCGCCAGCTGGTTCCTGACCATTCCCATCCCGAGCGCCGCCGCCTGGCTGGCCTCGGCCTACGTCATGTTCGGCACGTGGAACCCGGCGCGGGCCATGCTGCAGCGCACCGCTCCCGGCCACTGGGACGCGGCCCCAGCGGGTCTGCTCGGCCTGCTCGCCGATCGCGAGTACGGGCTCTTTCCCGCCGCGCCGGTGATGCTCGCGGCCGTCGTCGCGCTGCCAGCATTCGCGCGCGCGTTTCCGCTCATCGGCGCCAGCACGGGGCTGGTGGCGGCCGGTGTGCTCGGGATGTCGAGCCTCTGGGTATGGTGGGGCGGCGACTCGGCGCCGGCGCGATTCCTCGCGGTCGTGTTGCCCGCGCTGGCGCTGTGGCTCGCACATCTGTGGTCAAGGTCCGGCGCGCCAGTTCGGCGCGTCCTGTCGCTCGCACTGGCGATCACGGCGACCATGACGGTGCTCTATGCCACCATCGACGAGGGCGGCAAGGCCTACAACTTCCCGGATGGCCGGGGTTCGATCTTCGAAGGTCTCTCGCGGTCGGTGGATGTCGCCCAGGCGCTGCCTTCATTGCACCGGCCCGGCGCCACAACGGTGAGCGAGTTCCCGCTCGCGCTGATCTGGCTGGGGGCGGTGGCCGGGCTGACGATAACGGTGATGGCCGTGCCCGCCCGCCGCGGCGAAGGCCCGGCCTGGGCACTCGGCAGCCTCGTCGTGGCCATCGGAATCGCGGCAGCGGTCGGCATCGGCTGGCGCTGGCGCGGCGGCGACCCGTGGACGCCTGGCACGGCGACCCACACGCTGCTGCGCGCGCTCGCGAAGACGGATCTCGCCCTCGCCTCGTCGGGCTGGCCACCCTCGGTCGTGCCAGCCGCGCGCCTGGCGCAAGGTCTGCGCGTGAGCACGCCCGAAGCCATGGTGCTGGAACGTCCGCTGCTGCTCTATGTGCCGAACCTGCCGGCCGGCGACTACCGCATGCACGCCGCGCCACGACCTGGCCGCGCGGGGGGCGCGATTCTGTCTCTCGCGCTGGGCCGCGACGCGTGGCCGGTCACGACCTGGACCGTCGGCTCGCCCGCGCCGTCGCTATCGCTCCTGACCGACCTGCACTCGATACGCGTGACAGGCGAGGCCGACGCAAACCTGTGGCTCGAGCCGATCACGCTTCGCACGCCGGCCGCGCCCGGGCAGGCGCGCCGCGTCACCCGCTTCGGCGAAGTCCTGATCTACTCGATGGACGACAACAGCTATGTCGAGAGCATGGGGGCGTGGATCGGCGGCAATCGCACCACGGACCTGCTGGTGGCGGCGCCGGCGACCACCGCAGTGAGCGCGCGTCTGGAGGCCGGGCTTGCTGCGGTGCATCTGCGCCTCGAGGGCGGATGGGGGGCGCGCGACCTATCGCTCGAGCCGCATGCGATAACCCTGGTCCCGCTGGACCGGGCGGCGGACGCGCCCGTCCGCTTGCGCGTCATCGTTCAGGGAGGATTCCCGGCGCGCGATCTCGGCGACCCCGCCGACTCGCGGACGTTCGGCGTCTGGATCACGTTCGACGCGCGGCCCACCGCCGTCCGCTAGGCCTCGACGAACGCCCGGCCGTCGACGCGCCACCCGCCCGCCAGCACGCGCGCGACCGCTTCGGGCAACAGCCGGTGTTCTTCCACGAGGATCCGCGCGGACAGCGACGCTGGCGAGTCGTCCGGATGCACCGCCACGCAGGCCTGACGCACGATCGGCCCGGCATCGAGCTCGGCGGTCACGAGATGCACCGTGCAGCCAGCCACACGCACGCCGTGGGTCAGTGCCTGATCCGGCGCATCCACGCCCGGGAAGGCAGGAAGCAAGGACGGATGCACGTTAAGCACTGGCCCGGAAAAGCGCTCGAGGAATCTGGCACTGAGCCGGCGCATGAAGCCGGCGAGGCACACGACATCGACCTGGCGCGCGTGCAGGGCCTCGGCGAGGTGCTCGTCGTAGTGTTCCCGGCTGGACCACTCGCGATGCGGGGCCACGAGCGTCTCGATGCCGGCGGCCGTGGCCCGGCCCAGCGCCGGCGCCCCGGCCACGTTGGAGATCACCAGGGCGATGGTCGCGTCGAGGCGGCCGTCGCGGATCGCATCGATGAGCGCCTGCAGATTCGAGCCGCGGCCCGAGACAAGCACGCCGATCCGGCGCCCAGCAGGCGGCGCCGGTCCGTCAGACATAGACGACGCCAGGCGTGCCCGCCACGACGCGGCCGATGTCATACGCCTGCTCGCCAGCCTGCTGGAGAGCGGTCATGGCGGCAGCTGTGTTCGTCTCGGCCACCGCAACTACCAGCCCGATGCCCATATTGAAGGCGCGGTACTGATCGTCGGTCGGCACGTCGCCGGCTCGCCCGAGCCACTGGAAGATCGGCAGCACTGGCCACGACCCGTGCCTGATCTCGGCGGCCATGCCGTCTGGCAGGATGCGCGGCAGGTTGTCGGTCAAGCCGCCGCCGGTGATGTGGGCCATGCCCTTGACCAAGCCAGCGGCCAGCAATGGCTGCAGCGCGCGCAAGTAGGACCGGTGCGGCCGCAGCAGCGCGGCGCCTACGGTCTCGCCCAACTCGGACACGTGGCTGTCCACCTGAAGTCTTAGCGTCCCGAAAGCGATGTGCCGGGCCAGCGAGTAGCCGTTGGTGTGCAGGCCCACCGAGGGCAGCCCCAGCAGCACGTCGCCGGGCACGAGGCCACGGCCGTCCACGAGCTTGGCCCGGTCCACAGCGCCCACGATGAAGCCGGCCACGTCGTACTCGCCGTCGGCGTAGAAGCCCGGCATCTCCGCGGTTTCGCCGCCGAGCAGCGCGCAGCCGTTCTCGCGGCACGCAGCCGCCAGGCCCATGACGATCTGTTCAGCCACGTCGGGAGACAGCCGGCCGGTGGCCAGGTAGTCGAGGAAGAAGAGCGGCGTCGCGCCCTGCACGAGGATATCGTTCACGCAGTGGTTCACGAGGTCGCGGCCAATCGTGTCGTGCACGCCGGCCATGAAGGCCACCTTCAGCTTGGTACCGACGCCGTCCGCGCTCGACACGAGCACCGGGTCGGACCAGCCGCCGCCCAGGGAAAAGAGGCCGCCAAACGATCCGATCTCCGACAGCACCCCCGGGGTGAAGGTGGTGCGCGCGATCGACTTGATGCGCCGCACCGTCTCATTGCCGGCGTCGATGTCGACACCGGCAGCCTTGTAGCTGGAACCGCTCATGCGACAGGTTCGGCTGGAGCAAGCGTCGCGCTCTTGCTGTCGAGCTTGAGCGCCAGTTGGAGATAGGCCTGCTGGTCACGCGGGAAGGCCACAGGATACCGCCCGGTGTAGCACGATGTGCAGTAGCGGCTGTCGTCAGGGGTCACCGCCTTCAGTAGCCCCTCGAGGCTCAGATAGGCGAGGGAGTCGGCTTCGAGGTACTTGCGAATCTCTTCGAGGGAATGCGTGGCCGCGATGAGCTCGCTGCGCTGCGGGGTGTCGACGCCGTAGAAGCACGGGGAGATGGTGGGCGGACAACTGATCCGCACGTGCACCTCAGCGGCGCCGGCAGCCCGCACCATCTTCACGATCTTGCGGCTCGTCGTGCCACGCACGATCGAGTCATCGATCAGGACCACGCGCTGGCCGCGCAGCAGGCTGCGCACCGGGTTGAGCTTCACCTTCACTCCGAAGTGGCGGATCGACTGTGCTGGTTCGATGAAGGTGCGGCCCACGTAGTGATTGCGGATGAGCCCCATGCGCATGGGCACGCCGGCCTGTTCCGCGTAGCCGATGGCCGCGCACACGCCCGAATCGGGGATCGGCACGACCACATCGGCCGGTACGCCCGTTTCGCGTGCGAGCTGACGGCCGAGACTCGTGCGTACGTCGCTCACGCTCTTCCCGAAGACCTCGCTGTCGGGCCGCGCGAAGTAGACGTGCTCGAAGATGCAGTGCGCGCTCGGCGCCGGCGGAAATGGCTTCACAGACCGCAGGCCGTCGGCGCCGATGATCAGCACCTCGCCTGGTTCGACGTCACGAACGAAGGTGGCGCCGACCAGGTCCATTGCACAGGTTTCTGAGCACACGACCCAGCCGTCGCCGAGGCGGCCCAGCGCGAGCGGCCGGAAACCATGCGGATCGCGCGCAGCCACGAGGCGGTCCTTGGTGATGAAGGCGAACGAGAACGCGCCCGTGAGTTTGGCGATCGACTCGATCAGCGCGTCGTCGACGGCGGCAGCCTGCGACCGCGCAAACAGGTGCAGCACGACCTCGGTGTCGCTGTTGGTCTGGAAAATCGAGCCCTGCCGCACGAGCTCGTCGCGAATCTCGCGGGCGTTGACGATGTTGCCGTTGTGGCAGATGCCGACCTGGCCGTGCACACACTCGATCAGCAGCGGCTGGGCGTTCGCCACCGTGCTCTCGCCGGCCGTCGAGTATCGGGTATGGCCGATGGCCACCTGTCCCGGTAGTGACGCAAGAGCCGGCTGCGTGAAGATCTCGGCGACATACCCCATCTGCCGCACGGCGCGCACGCGCACGCCGTCCGAGACGGCAATGCCCGCACTCTCCTGACCCCGGTGCTGCAGAGCATAGAGACCCAGGTAGGCCATCTTCGCGGCCTCAGCGTGACCATAGATGCCGAAGACGCCGCATTCTTCGCGAAACTTGTCGAACATCGCGAGTCCTCGTTCCGTTACGCGTGCCGGCTGCGCAGACACGGCCTCATGCCGCGCCCGCCGTCGTCTTGAAGTGTCGTCCAATCGCTGTCGCCCATACCGCTTCGGCGTCGGCGACGGCCATGCGCACGGCCGCCACGCCGGCCACGTCAATCCGGATCTCGGCACCGCCCGTGCGGCCGATCACGCGCGCTGGCACGCCGGCCCTCGCGGCCTGGTTCAACACCTCGGCCACCGAGCCGTCGGCGACCGACACCACGACGCGCGAGGCGCTCTCACTAAACAGCGTGGCCGCCTCAGCGAAGGCGCCGAAGGCGCCGACGGCCGCCTCGACGTTGGATTCCACGCCGATGCCGTCAGTGTCGAAGGTACACTCCGCCAGCGTGACAGCCAGACCGCCATCGGCACAGTCGTGAGCGGATTGCACGAGTTGCGCTCGCACGAGCGACACGACCAACTGCTGCAACGCGCGCTCGCGCACGAGGTCCAGCGCCGGTGGCTCGCCCTGCACGCGGCCCATCACTCGGGCGAGGAACTCGCTGCCGCCGAGCTCTCCATGATTGTCCCCCAGCACGATCACGGCGGCGCCCACCGAGGTGAACGCGCGTGTGACGGTGCGGGACGCGTCAGGTAGCAGGCCCACGACGCCGAGCACCGGGGTGGGATAGATCGCCCGCCCCTCGGTTTCGTTGTAGAGGCTCACATTGCCGCCGGTGATCGGCACGTCGAGCGCGCGGCACGCGTCGCCGATGCCCCGCACGGCTTCGCCGAACTGCCACATGATCTCGGGCCGTTCGGGATTGCCGAAATTCAGGTTGTTGGTCGCGCCAATCGGCTCGCCACCCGCGCAGGCCACGTTCCGAGCCGACTCCGCCACAGCCAGCATCGCACCGCGGTAGGGATCGAGATAGCAGTAGCGGCCGTTGCCGTCCACCGACACCGCGATGCCCTGGGCAACGCCCTTGATGCGCACCACGCCCGCGGACCGTCCGGGCTGCGCGATCGTATTGGTGCCGACAGTGGAATCGAACTGCTGGTAGGCCCACCGCTTGCTCGCGATGATCGGCGAGGCCAGCAGCGACTCGAACGCCGTCTGCGACGACGGCGGCGCCGGCAGCGCCAGCAAATCCAGGCGCTGCACCTCGGACTGCCAGGACGGGCGCTCCATCGGCCGCCGGTAGACCGGGCCTTCATCGGTCAGTGCGCGGGTGGGCACGTCAGCCACGAGCGTGCCGTGGTGAAACAGCCGCACCCGGCCGGTGTCGGTGACGTGGCCGATCCGCACGGCGTGCAAATCCCACTTCTCGAAGACCTCTTCGACTTCACGTTCGCGTCCGGCCTTCGCGACGAGGAGCATTCGCTCCTGCGATTCCGAGAGCATGATCTCGTAGGGCGTCATGCCGGTCTCGCGTTGGGGCACGAGCGACACCTCGACGTCCATGCCACTCTCGCCGCGCGAGCTCATCTCGGAGGTGGCGCAGGTGAGGCCCGCCGCGCCCATGTCCTGGATGCCAACGAGCGCGTCGGTCTTCATCACCTCGAGGCAGGCCTCCATGAGGAGCTTCTCCATGAAGGGGTCGCCGACCTGCACCGCTGGACGCTTCTCGGCCGACGACTCGTCGAACTCGGCCGACGCCATGGTCGCACCGTGGATGCCGTCGCGCCCGGTCTTGGCGCCCACGTAGTAGACCGCATTGCCCACTCCGGTCGCCTGGCCCTTGATGATCTCGTCGTGCCGCGCCAGACCCACACACAGCACATTGACGAGCGGGTTGCCGGCATACACCTCGTCGAACACGATCTCGCCGCCGATGGTGGGAATGCCGATGCTGTTGCCGTAGCCGCCAATGCCCGCGACGACACCCTCGAAGATCCGCCGGGCGAGCGGCGTCTCGAGCGACCCGAAGCGCAACGCGTTCAGCAGGGCAATCGGCCGCGCGCCCATGGTGAAGATGTCGCGGATGATGCCGCCCACGCCGGTGGCCGCACCCTGGTAGGGCTCGATGAACGACGGGTGATTGTGGGATTCAATCTTGAACACGGCCGCCAGGCCGTCGCCGATGTCGACCGCGCCAGCGTTCTCGCCGGGTCCCTGCACGACCCGCGCGCCGGTGGTCGGCAGCGTCTTCAGGTGCACGCGCGAGCTCTTGTAGCTGCAGTGTTCCGACCACATCACGGAGAACAGCCCGAGTTCGAGCAGATTGGGGTCGCGCCCCATCAATTCCTGGATGCGGGTGTACTCGCTCCCGGTGATGCCGTGCCGCTGGAGGAGGGGCTGGTCGATCTCGCTCATGGTTGGGAAGACGCACGCAGAAAGTAGATGCCAATGGCCCCGTCGACGACCGCCGCAATCGCAATCCCCGCCGTAGCCCAGCCGCGAATCCCGTCGCCGACCGGCAGCAGGCCGGCCCACGTAAGCGTCGCCATCACCAGAAGAGCGATCGCCGATCCCAGGATCGCCATACCGGTAGCGCGCTGGGCGTTGGCGCGCTGGACTGCTGGAGCCGGTGCCGGCGGCATGGTGGCCCTCACCTGACGATGGCCGGCCGGCCGGCGACAAGGCCTTCGGCATAGGCCTTCACCACGGACTGCAGCACCGCACGGCCATCGGCGCTGCCGAGCGCCGCCTCGCAGGCCCGTTCGGGATGCGGCATGAGTCCGACCACGTTCCGTTCGGCATTGCAGATGCCCGCGATGGCGTGGGCCGAACCGTTGGGGTTGGCGACGGCCGTGGTCTGTCCCGCGTCGTCCACGTAGCGGAACACGACTTGACGATTCCGCTCGAGCGTCGCGATCGTGTCGGGATCGGCGAAGTAGTTGCCCTCGCCGTGCGCGATCGGCATCCGCAGCACCTGGCCTTCGCTGCAGGAGCGCGTGAATGGGGTATCGATGGCATCGACGCGGACGGGCACGAGGCGCGACACGAACTTGATACCGCGGTTGCGCACCATCGCTCCGGGCAACAGGCCGGCTTCGAGCAACACCTGAAAGCCGTTGCAGATGCCGAGTACCGGACCGCCGCGCGCCGCAAACGCGCTCACAGCCGGCATGATCGGCGAAAACCGCGCGATGGCCCCGCTACGCAAGTAGTCGCCGTGCGCGAAGCCGCCGGGCAGGATGACCGCATCGGCCCCACCCAGATCGGTGTCCTTGTGCCAGACGAGCGACGCCTGTTCTCCAACCACCGCGGTGGCGGCGTGGTATGCATCCCGATCGGAATTCGATCCCGGAAAGACGATGACCGCAAACTTCATCCGTGTCCCCTGATCCCCGGTCCCTGACGCTTAGAGCACTTCCACCCGGTAGCTCTCGATCACGGGGTTCGCCAGCAGCTTGGCGGCCATCTCGGCCACGCGCGCTTCGGCAACGCCGCGATCGGCGGCCTCGAGTTCGACTTCGAAGAACTTGCCCTGACGCACGTCCCGCACGTCGTCATAGCCGAGAGTCTGCAGCGCGTCGGCGACGACCCGCCCCTGCGGGTCGAACACCGACGGCTTCAAGGTCACATACACCCGTGCGCGCATGGTCGTTCCGACTTTCTACGCGGTGGCGGTGCCGAACACCCGCGCGAAGATTGCATCCACGTTCCGCAACTGTTCGTTGAGATCGAACGCACGCTCGATCTCCGCCGCGCCCATCACGCCGGCGACATCGGTGTCGGCCAGGAGCAGCGTCTTGAAGTCGGTACGCTCGTGGAACGCCCGCATGGCGTTCCGCTGCACCCATTCATAGGCCTGCTCTCGCGAGATGCCGCGGCGCGCCAGTTCGAGCAGCACTTGCCCCGAGAACACGACGCCCCGCGAACGCTCGAGATTGTCGCGCATCCGGTCCGGATACACCACCATGCCGGCCACGATGCGCGTGAACCGGCGCAGCATGTGGTCGAGCGCGATGAAGCTGTCGGGCAGGATGACGCGTTCGACCGACGAATGCGAGATGTCACGCTCGTGCCAGAGCGCCACGTTCTCGAACGCCGCCACGGCATTGGCGCGCAGCAGACGGCTGAGGCCGACAATCTGCTCGCAGCCAATCGGGTTGCGCTTGTGCGGCATCGCCGACGAGCCCTTCTGGCCCTTGGCGAACGGCTCTTCCACTTCACCGATCTCGGTCTTCTGCAGGCCGCGAATCTCCAGCGCGAAGGTCTCGAGCGACGCCCCGGTGATGGCGATCGCGGCCATCAACTCGGCGTGCCGATCGCGCTGGATGACCTGCGTCGAGATGGCCGCCGGCTCGAGCCCGAGGCGCCGGCACACGGCCGCCTCGATCGACGGGTCGAGGTGTGCGAAGGTGCCGACCGCGCCCGAGATCTGGCCAACGCGGACCGCGTCGCGAGCCCGACCGAGGCGCGCCAGGTCGCGTCCGAGCTGGTCGTACCACAGCGCCAGCTTCAGGCCGAACGTCATGGGCTCGGCGTGCACGCCGTGCGTGCGGCCGATCATGGGCGTGTGCTGGTGCTCGAGGGCGCGCGCACGCACCGCCCCGCGCAGGCCGTGCACCAGCCGAAGAATGAGGTCGCAGGCCTCGACCATCTGCAGCGCCTGCGCCGTGTCCACCACGTCCGACGAGGTGAGGCCGAAGTGCAGCCAGCGCGCTGCCGGGCCGACGTGTTCCGCCACCGACGTGGTGAAGGCAATCACGTCGTGATGCGTGACCGCTTCGATTTCCTCGATGCGCGCCACGTCGAAGCGCGCGTTGACGCGCAGCTCGCGAGCCGCGTCGGCCGGCACGATGCCGGCCTCGGCCATCGCGTCGGCGGCCGCCAGTTCCACGTCGAGCCAGGTCTCGTAGCGGCGCTGCTCGGTCCAGATGCGCCCCATCTCGGGGTTGGTGTAGCGCTGAATCATGCCAGGGACAACTGTTCCGCCGCGACCGAGTGTTCGGGACCACCGCCGAGCACCGTGAGAGCCAAGGGGCCCGAATCGAAGACGCGATGAGCCACCCGCATGACGCCGCTCTCGGTGACCGCGTCAATCGCCGCCAGCATGCCGTCGAGCGTCTCGCTCTGGTCGCCGTAGATGTCCTGGCGGGCAAGATGCGACATCCGGCTCGAGGTGCTCTCGAGACCGAGCATCAGACTGCCCTTCAGATGATCCTTTGCGCGCTGAAGTTCGCCCGGCACGAGCGCTTCGGCCTTCAGCCGGCGCAGTTCGCCGACCACGACGTCGATCAGCTCGGGCACGGCGTCGTTGGCACAGCCCGCGTAGATGGCGGCCACGCCGGCATCACGATAGGCACTCAAGCTCGAGAACACAGAGTAGGCCAAGCCCCGCTTCTCGCGCACGTTCTGGAACAGTCGCGAGCTCATCGAGCCGCCGAGCATCGTATTGAGCGCCAGGGCCACATAGCGATCGGCATCGCCGTAGGGCAGGCCGGGCGCGCCGAAGCACACGTGGCTCTGCTCGAGTTCCTTGGTGCGCAGCACGACCTCGGCAGCGGTGGTCGGCGCCGTGTCGCGCATCGCTGAGCCGCGTGACCGCGTGCCCTCGAACGCGCGCGCGACGAGATCGCGAACGCGGGCGTGCTCGATGTTGCCGACCGCGGCGACGACGAAATTCTCCGCCACGTAGGCGTCCGCAAAGTAGGCGCTGAGGGTGGCGCGATCGAGTGCGGATACGGTTTCTGGTTGGCCCAGAATCGGACGGCCCAGCGGATGAGCGGGCCAGAACGACCCGGCGAAGATCTCGTGGACGAGATCATCGGGCGTGTCTTCAACCATCTTGATTTCTTCGAGCACCACCTTCTTTTCGCGCTCGATTTCAGCGGCGTCGAAGAGCGGCGCCGTCACGAGATCCGAGAGCACGTCGACCGCCAGAGGCAGGTGCTCATCGAGCACCTTGATGAAGTAGCCGGCGTATTCCTTGGACGTGAAGGCGTCGAGGTGTCCGCCGATCGAATCGACCTGCTGGGCGATATCTTCGGCCGAGCGCTGACTGGTGCCCTTGAAGAGCATGTGCTCGACGAAGTGCGCGATGCCTTCGTGCGCCGCCGGCTCATGTCGCGACCCTCGCGTGAGCCACACGCCGATGCTCACCGACCGGACGTGCGGCATCCGTTCGGTGACCAGACGAAGTCCATTCGAAAGGACTTCCCGTTGGATGGCGGTGTCGGACACGGTGGCGGGCAGACCTCTCCGGTTGCGCTTTCCGGGCAATCCCATATGATTGCTCGTAAGTGATTGACTGTGAAGGAATTAGGTTGAATCATATCACGCGTTGCAGGGGCGCGCAAGGGTGCGTCAACCAGCCTCCGGCAGCAGCGCAGGCGGGTGCTACACTGAGGGTTCCCGCGCACGTCTAACATGGCGTGGGAGATACCCGTGCCGCCCACCTCCCCGACCGATCTCGCCGACCTGACGCTGCCTGCACTCGAGGCCCTGATCGAGGCGGAGGGGCTGCCGCGGTTCCGGGCACGGCAGATCTTCCAGTGGATTTGGAAGCGCGGCGCCACTGACTTCGACGGGATGAGCGATCTCGGGCGCGATCTGCGCGCCCGCCTGGCTGCGACGTTTCGCATCGCCACGCCGGCCATCGTTCGCCATGAACACTCGGCCGACGGCACGCAGAAGCTGGTGTTGGGGCTCGCCGACGGCCGGCACATCGAGTGCGTCTACATTCCCGACACCCCGGCCCAGACCTTCTGTGTCTCCACGCAGGTCGGCTGCGCGATGGCCTGCGCCTTCTGCCTCACCGGCAAGATGGGCCTCGTGCGGCATCTGACCGCGGGCGAAATCGCGGGTCAGGTGCGGGTGCTGGCCGCCGCCACCGGTCTGCTCGATGCGCCGTTCAACATCGTGCTCATGGGCATGGGCGAACCACTGCACAACTACGATGCCACGATGCAGGCACTGGCGCTGCTCAACGACGAGCACGGTCTGGCTGTATCGCCCCGCCGGGTCACCCTGTCCACCGTCGGCCTCGTGCCCATGATCGACAGGCTGGCCTCCGAGCCGCTGATGCCAAATCTGGCCATTTCCCTGCATGCCACCACCGAGGAACAGCGCGCCGCTCTCGTGCCTCCGAGCAAGAAGTACGGGTTAAACGCGATCATCGAAGCCTGCAAGCGCTTTCCGGTCAGGAAGCGGAGCCGCATCACCTTTGAATACGTCATGCTCGACGGCGTGAACGACACGCCAGCCGATGCCCGGCGGCTCGTGCGCCTGCTGGACGGCGTGAAGGCCAAGGTCAACCTGATCCCGCTCAACGCAGCGCCCGGCATCCCGTTCGAGCGACCGTCGGATGACCGCGTGAGCGCCTTCGCGCGCATCCTCGCCGAGCGCCACGTCTCCGTGTCGGTGCGCAAGAGCCGCGGCCGCGACATCCGGGCGGCGTGCGGACAACTCATCGTCGCCGGCGGACGCACGCACAGCGCCGCGCAGGCACTGGCGGCCGCCCTTCCATGAGGCCCGACTCGCCCGCCCGCGCGCCGCGCATCACGGCGTGGCTGGTCACAGCGCTGTGCACCGCCGCCTGCGCCGGAGAGCCGCAGACCCTGAAGGCGCTGTTGCGCCAGATGGACGGACTCACCGATCCGGCCGCGAAGACGGCCGCCGTGGAACGCTATCTCGCCGCGCGCACCAACCCGGTCGTGGAGCAGAACTCGCGGCTCATCTTCTTCGTGCGCGACGACGGCACCGGCCGCACGCCGCGCATCGTCGGTGACTTCAACGCCTGGGCCATGACGCCGCAGGGCTACGACGCCGTCGCCGGCACGCCGGTCCGCATCGCCGGCACACCGTGGTCGTACCTCGAAGGCAGTGCGTTCGCCAACGCCCGGCTCGAGTACACGTTCCTCTTCGATAACGAAGCCGCGACCGACCCGCGCAATCCGCGCACCGTGCGCACGTTCACCGGCCCGCGTTCCGAGATCCGCATGCCGTTCTTCGCCAGCCATCCGGAAGTGGACGGACCCGTGCCCGCGCAGAGCGGTCGCGTCACCGAGCACGCCGTCGCGAGCCGGACCCTCACGGCCACACGGCGCGTGTGGACCTACGTTCCGGCTGGCTACGACGCGTCGCAGGAGCTGTATCCGACGGTGTACTTCCTTGACGGCGGCAATTACACCGATTGGATGGCCGCGCCAGCGGTGCTCGACCGCCTGATTGCCGCCAAACGGATTCCGGCCGTGATTGCCGTGTTCGTCGAACCCGCCCACCGACAAGAGGAATATTCGCGCAATCCCGCGTGGCGCGCCTTCGTCGCCGCGGAGCTCGTGCCCTACGTGGACAGTCAGCTGCGCACGTTTCCCGCCCCCGACCAGCGCGTGATCTTCGGCAGCTCGCTCGGCGCCTACGGCGCGCTCGACCTGGCCGTCGAGCATCCGGAGGTGTTCGGCCTGTGCGCCGCCATCGCCCCACCAGCGCAGGCCGCCACGCTGATCGCCAACCAGGCCCAGGGGCAGCGCGCCGTAACCGGAGTGCGCTTCTTCGTGCTGGGCGCCACCTACGACACCGACGTGAAGGGCGCGCGCACGCTGCGCACCGCCCTTGAAGAAGCGCGCGCGAACGTGGTCTACGAGGAAGTGCCGGAAGGGCACGCTGCCGAGACTTTCCGCGGCCACATCGGTGACGCGCTGAAGGTGCTCGTCCCTGCGCCCCCGCCGACGTGAGCGCAGCTCAGTTCATGGCTCCGCACGAGCCGGCCCTGGACGCACGGCACGGGCGCCGATGTCAGCCCGGCGCTGCACGCCGTCGAACGTGAGGCAATCTGCCGCGGCATAGGCAGCGGAGATGGCCGCGCCGTAACTTGCGGCGCGTCCTACGACCGTGAGGACGCGGCCGCCGGCCGTGACGAGACGGCCAGCGCGCTCGCCGACGCCAGCGAAACACACGGACGCGTCGGGATGTTCGATCCGCACCCGCTCCACCCCATGGATTTCGTGGCCGGCGTCCGGGGCATTCGGGTAACCGCGCGAGGCCAACACCACTCCCACCGCGACCTCGTCGGAGAACTCAGCCTGGACGGGCAGGTCAGCGCCGGTAGTGGCGGCTAGCAGCAGCGGCCCGAGCGGCTCGGCGAGCAGCGGCAGGACGACCTGCGCCTCAGGATCGCCGAAGCGGCAGTTGAACTCGATTACCCTGGGACCGCCGGGGGTGAGCATGAGCCCGCAGTAGAGAAAGCCTACAAATGGCGTGCCTTCGGCAGCCATGCCGGCCAGCACCGGCACCACGACCTCCCGGTCCAGTTGCGCGCGCAGGGCGTCGGTCATGAGCACGCTCGGCGCAAAGGCCCCCATCCCGCCGGTGTTGGGACCCTGATCGCCATCGAGCAAACGCTTGTGGTCCTGCGCTGACCCGCACGCCGCAAACCGCTCGCCGGCCGCGATGACGAAGTACGACAGCTCTTCTCCGAAGAGGCATTCTTCGAGCACGACCCGCGCGCCCGCTTCGCCGAAGGCGCTCTCGAGCATGGCGGCGCGGACGGCGGCCTCGGCTGACGCACGGTCGGGCGCGATGACGACGCCCTTGCCGGCGGCCAACCCATCGGCCTTCACCACCACCGGCCACCCGAGCGCACCGGCGGCGAGCGCCTGCAGCGCCTCGGCCGCCGTGTCACACACGATCGACGCCGCGGTTGGCACGCCGTAGCGCTGCATGATTGCCTTGGCAAAGGCCTTGCTCGTTTCGAGTTGCGCGGCCGCGCGGGTCGGTCCGAAGATCGGCCGGCCCGCGGCGAGGAAGCCATCCACGACACCGGCGGCAAGCGGTCCTTCTGGACCAATCACAGTCAGATCGGCGTCGATGGCATCGGCCAGCGCGAGTATCGCCGCTGGCTTGGTAGCGTCGACGGGCATAACCGGCACGTCGCGGGCGATGCCGGGGTTGCCGGGCGCACACACGACGGACGAGCCGGGTTCGGAGGCCAACTGCACCGCCAGCGCGTGTTCGCGCGCGCCGGCGCCGACAACGAGGATCTTCATCCGATTATCTGCCGTTTTTGCAGTTACTTACAGGAAGGTTGCGCAATCGTGCGCACCGGCAACTTTGGGCCGTCGACGGGCAAAACCGTGTGATAGCCTAGCACACTCACCCCCAGGGCTCGTGAGGGTCCAGGGGAATGCCAATACGGGAGGAGGTGAATTCGAGATGGCCGAGGTGAAGATACAGGAAGGCGAGTCCATCGAGTCGGCCCTGCGTCGCTTCAAGCGCAAGGTTCAGCAAGAGGACATCATCAAGGACATCAAGAAGCACTCCTTCTACCTGAAGCCCGGTGACAAACGCCGGGCCAAGCAGGCGCTGGCGCGAAAGCGCAACCGGAAGAAGCAGCGTCGCGAGGCGGAGTAGCGTTCTTGTCCGCGAGCGCGTCGGCGGCCGGAAGTCCGTTGACGCGGTCGAGGTATCGTAAGTAACATTCAGCGCCCTTGGATACCGAGCAAACGCTCGGTGTTCAGGGGCTTCACCATATTTGCCGGGTGCCACCGCCGCGCAACCGGCGTGAACACGATTGCGGAGGATGACGGCATGGAAATCGCCGAACGGAAAGTCAGCGACGTCACGATTCTGGATCTCACGGGCAAGATGACGCTCGGCGAGGGTGACGAGGCGCTGAAGGCTGCCATCAACACCCTGCTGGCCGCGGGCCACAAGAAGCTCGTGCTGAATCTGGGGAACGTGCCCTACATCGATTCGGCCGGCCTCGGCGAAGTGGTGCGCACCCACACCACCGTGAGCCGTCAGGGGGGCAGTCTGAAGCTCCTCAACCTCACCAAGCGGATCGAGGATCTGCTGTCGATCACGAAGCTTCTGACGGTGTTCGACACCTACGACTCCGAGGCCGAAGCCATTCAGAGCTTCTCGGCGTAACGCTTCTGATCGCGCGCGATGGCGCGTCCGATACAACCGGATCTCGAGATTGCGAGACGCCGGAACTGCGCGGGTAGGGGAACGGTCCGCGATGTCGAGCCTGGTGCGAACGCTACGGCCGGAGCAGTGGACCAAGAACCTCATTGTGTTCGCTGCCCTGCTGTTCGGGCAGAAACTGCTCGACGTCGAGGCCGTCGCCCGCACGGTGGCGGCCTTCGCGGTGTTTTGCGTGCTCTCGGGCGTGGTCTACCTGGTCAACGACCTCTTCGACCAGGAGGCGGACCGGCTTCACCCCACCAAGCGATTCCGGCCGATTGCTTCCGGCGAGTTGTCGCCGGGGGCGGCCGTGACGTGGGCCTTCGTGCTCGGCTCAGCCGCGCTCGGCGCGGCCGTGTGGCTCGGTCCCGTGTTTGCCCTGGTCGCGGCGGCCTACCTCCTGCTCTTCGTGCTCTACTCACGATGGCTGAAGCACATCGTGATCGTGGATGTGATGTCGATCGCGATCGGCTTCGTGCTTCGTACCGTGGCCGGGGCCGCCGTGATCAGCGTGCCCGTCAGTGACTGGCTCCTGGTCTGCACCGTGCTGCTCGCGCTGTTCCTCGGCCTCAGCAAGCGCCGCCATGAACTCACACTGCTGGCCGACAACGCCATCGGCCACCGCCGCATCCTCGATGAATACAACCCCTACCTGCTCGACCAGATGATCGGCGTCGTCACGGCCTCCACGCTGATGGCCTACATCATCTACTGCACGAGCCAAGAGACTATTGAGCGCTTCGGCACCCGCAATCTGGCACTGACCGTCCCGCTCCCGATCTACGGCATCCTGCGGTACCTCTATCTCGTCCATCGCCGGGACGGGGGAGGCAATCCTTCGGAGCTACTGATCACGGATCGCCCGCTGCTCATCTGCGTCGCGCTCTGGGGGCTCGTGACCACCCTGGTCATCTACCGGCCCCTGGGACTCTGATCGCGGCCCAATGAGCAAGAGCCAAGTCGCCATCCTTCGCACGTCACCGGCCACGGTCTTCAGCGACTACCACCGGCTGATGAATCTCGCGCGCTATCAGGACGTGCTGCCGAAGGACGTGGAGACGGCCCTCAAGGTCAACATCTCGTGGCACTTCTTCTTCCCCGGCTGCTCGACCACGCCGTGGCAGCTCGACGGCGTGATCCGGGCGATGGCGGCCGACGGCTACCGCAAAGACCTCATCCACGCCTGCCACAACCGCACGGTAGTCATCGACGCGCATCTCGGCGAACGCGAGAACAAGCAGATCAACGTCGTCGAGGCGCATGGCCTGAAGAACGTCCACCTCTACGAGGGCGACGAAGCCTGGATCAACATCAAGGACGCGGTCGGCGACCTGACGAAGCAGTTCCTCTGCCTCAATGACGTCTATCCCGACGGGTTCATGATTCCACGCCGCTTCATCGGCGAGAACATCCTGCACCTGCCGACGGTGAAGACCCACGTCTTCACCACCACCACCGGCGCGATGAAGAACGCGTTCGGCGGACTGCTCAACGAGAAGCGCCACTGGACGCACCCGGTGATCCACGAGACGCTCGTCGACCTGCTGATGATCCAGCGGAAGATTCACCGTGGCGTCTTCGCGGTGATGGACGGCACCTTCGCCGGCGATGGCCCGGGCCCGCGCTGCATGGTGCCACACGCCAAGAACGTGATTCTCGCCAGCGCCGATCAGGTCGCCATCGATGCGGTGGCCGCCAAGCTGATGGGCATGGACCCGCTGTCCATCAAGTTCATCCGCCTGGCGCACGACCTCGGGCTCGGGTGTGGCGACCCGCGTGACATCGAGATCGTCGGCGATCTCGACGCCGCCAGCGAGAACTGGCACTTCGACGGTCCGTTCCGCAAGATGACGTTCGCTTCGCGGATGCAACACCTGATCTACTGGGGTCCGCTGCGCAAGCCGATCGAGTGGTCGCTGAAGACCGTGCTTGCGCCGTGGGCCTACATCGCCAGCGTCCTCTACCACGACAGCTTCTGGTATCCGCTCAACGCCGATCGCAACATGCGCGACGCGTTGAATTCGCCCTGGGGCCGACTCTTCCAGAACTGGGAGACGTTGACCCCCGACGCCAATGGCTTCCCCACGGTGGGCAGCGCGCCCGCCGAGGCACCGCGCCTCGGTATGCGCGCGCTCGGCCAGTCCGTGGGCATCCTGGGCACGTGCATCAAGGAGGCGCCGGAGTTCGCGAGCCGGCGCCGGCACGCCACGCACGAGTCCAAGACCTAGGATTTTCACATGTCCGATTTTCACGTCCGTTCCGACGCCGTCGATGTCGAGCAGATCATGGAGCAGATCCGGCGGCGGGTCCGTGACAAGCGCGGCGTCGATTACACCGAAGAGCAGATTCGCGAGCTCGCCAGCGTGCGCCTCGAGAAATTCCTCGACCCGAAGAACCTTCGCTCGGATCTGCTCGAACAGTTCCGCAAGAGCCGGCCACCCGAAGACTCAACACTGGCACCAATCGACGCGCCCTACGAGTTCGAGGACAACACGCTCTACGACACGCACCGCGGTCTGTTGCGCACGATTCGACGGCTGCTCAATCCGCTGCTGAAGCTGTTCTTCAACCCCAATACGATCGTGCACGCCCTGCACCAGCAGGCCGACCTCAACAAGCACTTCGCGCGCACGATGGGCCAGGCTCGCATCGACCGCGCGGCCTGGAACTCGCTCTACTACGAGGTCCTGCACAACCTGGTGCTCGAAACCACCCGCTCGGGCATCGAACTCAAGAATCTCAAGATGCGGGTCGAAGCTCTGTCGAGCCGCCTCGACTTCTCGGAACGCCGGCTGCGCGCGCTCGAAGGCGTGGTGCAGTACCGGCCCGAGGCGGTGGCCCCACGCGAACGCCGGCCCGACCCACCCGCACAGGGTGGCAGCGTGGAGCCGGCCGGAGTGCCCGGCCCCGCGTCCGCGACGCCTGGGGCGGACACCAGCGGACCGAACAGCGAGGGCCGCAAGCGACGGCGGCGGCGACGTGGACGACGAGGACCGGGGATGGCCGGCGGGCCGGGCGAGGGCGGCACCGACACTGAAGCCGGCGACGCCGGCGATGCGGGCGACGACGGGGGAGACGATTCGCCCGAAGGCGATGCGCCCGTGTCTGACGCGGGCGCGCTGCCCGATACCGATCCTCAAGCATCGTGAAGATCGCCGTCGTCGTTCAGCGGTACGGCGCCGACATCAACGGCGGCGCCGAACTCCATGCCCGCTATCTCGCGGAGCATCTCGCGCGTCACGTGCAGGTCGAGGTGCTCACCACGTGCGCGCAGGACTACATCACGTGGCAGGACGCGTTCCCGCCCGGCACGTCGACCGTCGGCGCGATTCCCGTGCGCCGGTTCCCGGTGACACGGCCGCGCGACCCGCGGACGTTCGGATCCTGGTCTGCGCGCGTGTTCGCGGACCGGCACTCGGTGAACGACGAGCTGGCGTGGCTCGACGCCGAGGGGCCGACCAGCCCCGATCTGGTGCGCTACATCGCCAGCCACCAGGCGGACTACGACTACTTCCTGTTTTTCAGCTTTCGCTACTACCACGCCTATCACGGCGCGCGGGCCGTGCCCGCCAAGGCGATCCTGGTGCCGACCGCCGAGCGCGACGAAGCGCTAGGACTGGGCATCTTCGTCCCGGTGCTGCAGGGTGTGCGCGCGTGCATGTACAACTCCCCCGAGGAGCAGGCCCTGCTGCAGGCGGTGGCCGGCACCGAGAACGTGCCAGGCGTGGTCGTGGGCATCGGCTCGGAGGTGCCCGCGTCGTCGAACCCGGCGCGGTTCCGCCAGCGCACCGGCCTTCACGAGCGCACGGCGATCTACATCGGCCGGATCGACGAGAACAAGGGCTGTGCCGAGCTGTTCGACTACTGGAAACGCTACAGCGAGATCTCGCCTGGCGGGCTCACGCTGGTGCTCATCGGCACGCCGGTGTTGCCGGTACCCGACCATCCGCGCATCCGGCACCTCGGCTTCGTCAGCGACCAGGAGAAGTACGACGCCCTGGCCGCCGCCGAGTTCCTGATCATGCCGTCCTACTTCGAGAGCTTGTCGATGGTGGCGCTCGAGGCGTGGGCGCTCGGCAAGCCGGTACTCGCCAACGGCAAGTGCGATGTGCTGCGCGGGCAGGCCATGCGCAGCAACGCCGGCCTCTATTACGACAACTACGCGGAGTTCGTCGAGGCAGTGCGCGTGCTCGAATCGTCCTTGACCGTCACGTCGGCCCTCGGACGCAATGGCAGCACCTACTTCCGGACCAACTACAGCTGGCCGGTCATCGAGCGGAAGTACCTCGACATGTTCGATCGCCTCACGCGTGACACCGGCACCGCCCGCGCGATGGCGCCGGTGCCAGGGTGGTGGGGCCGGCGCCAGAAGTCGCTGGCTCCCGCCCGGGAAGTGCTGGCGGGGCTGCCGACCGGGCCGGTCACGAGCGCCCGCGCCGCGCGCGCCGACGCATCGCCGCGCGTGGCCGACACCCGACCGCCCCGACGCGACGACGGCCGTCCGCGTTCGGAGCGCCCCGGCGATGGCCGGTCTCCTGATGCCAGGCCACGTGAGGCCCAGACGCGTCCGCCACAGACGCGCGACGGTCAATCACGCGACCCGCGCTCCCGTGGCCGTCAGCCGCGCGACGGGCGAGGTCGCGACTCACGGAGCGGCAACGGTCAGCCGCGCGAGAGTCGTCAGAGCAGGCCCGCCGACCCTTCCTCCACGGCATCACGCCCGCCGACGCCGCCCGCCGACGCGCCGGGACCAGCGAGCGGACGCGGATCCAACCGAGGCCGCAGGTCCCGCCGACCACCGGGACGCTCGCCACGAAAGGACGGCGTGTAGTGCCGCCAGCGGTGCATCAGGTGCTGGCGACGCTCGGCTACGGCGACGCCATCGGGCACGAGGTGCTAGGCATCCGGCGGGTGCTGCGCGCAGCGGGCTACGACTCCGAGATCTTCGTCGAGACTGCCGATCGGCGGCTGGAAGACCTCACCGTCGACTATCGCGATCTCCCCGATGCCAGCCATCCCGACAACCTGCTGATTCACCATTTTTCGATCGGCTCGCGCGCCTCGCGCGTGGCCTACGCCTTGCCCGATCGCATGGCGCTCGTCTACCACAACATCACGCCGCCCGAGTTCTTCGTGGACGTGCATCCGTTGCTGGTGCAGCTCTGCTTCCTCGGCCGGCGCGAGCTCGGCGCCTATGCCAGCCGCGTGGAACTCGCGCTGGGTGATTCCGAATACAACCGCGCCGAACTCGAAGCGCTTGGCTTCCCCGCCACGGCAGTGTTGCCCGTGGTGCCCGACTTCACCCATCTCGGCGGCGAGCCCAACTTCATGCAGGCCGGCGCGTTCGACGACGGGTGGGTCAATCTGCTCTTCGTCGGACGCATGATTCCGAACAAGCGCATCGAAGACGTGATTCGCGCCTTCCACGCCTACAAGCGGTGGTTCAACCCCCGCTCGCGTCTGCTGCTCGTGGGCTCCCACGGCGGCTTCGAGCGCTACCTGGCGATGGTGCACGACTTCATCGCGCGTATTGGCGCGGCCGACGTGCACCTGCTCGGCCACGTGAGCAACGAAGAGCTCGCTGCCTACTACCACATCGCCGACGTGTTCCTGTGCGCGAGCGAGCACGAAGGCTTCTGCGTGCCGCTCATGGAGGCCTTCCACATGGGCGTGCCGGTGCTGGCCTATGCCGCCACGGCCGTGCCCGCCACGATGGATGGCGGCGGCATTCTCTACCACCGCAAGGATCCGATCGAGATTGCCGCGCTGGTGGATGCCGTGGTGAGCGATGCGGCACTGCGCGAGGCCGTGATCGATCGCCAGGACGCGGCCCTCGCCCGCCTGCTGGGCAAGGATTTTGGCGGCATGCTGCTGCGCTTCGTGGACCAGGCAGTGCACGCGCCGCGCCGCCAGGCGCCGCCCGTGGCCTTCGATTTCTGGGATCAGGTGCGTCAAGCGGAAGCACTCGAAGAGATTCGCAGCTATCGGCCGGCGGCGTACCAGGCCCTTCCTGACGAGGCGGCGCGTCGATGATCGTCAACCAGTGGGTGCCAGCCGCCCACAAGGGCGATGCCATCGGCGACTCGGCACGCCGCGTAAGGGGCCTGCTGCGCGAGATGGGGCACGAATCCGACCTCTTCGCCCTGACCATCGACGACGATCTCGTCGACGACGTACGGCCGTTCGCGGATCCAGGCGCCACGCGGGGCGACCTGACGATCTTCCACTACGCCGTGCCGTCGCCGATGACCGAGGCATTCGCCCGTCTGCCGCGCGGCCGCGTACTGCAGTATCACAATGTCACGCCAGCGCACTTCTTCGCCCCGTATCACCCGGGCATCTTCAGAATCGCGCAGCTCGGCCGCCACGAACTGGCCACGCTGGCGGGCCACACCGACCTGGCGCTTGGCGACTCCGAGTACAACCGCGCGGAGCTCGAGCAGCTCGGCTTCGACAACACCGGCGTCTTTCCCATCGCCATCGACGTCGAGCGGATCACGCATGCGCCCAGACGTCCTGCGCTGGAGAAGGTGCTCACCGACGGGCCGCTCAATTTCCTGTTCGTCGGGCGCATCGTGCCGAACAAGCGGATCGAGGACCACATCAAGCTGGCCGAGGTCTACAAGCGCTACGTGGATGTGAACTACCGCTTCATCTTCGTCGGGCGCACCGACGGGATCCCGCGCTACTACAACATGGTGCGGGCGCTCATCGCTGAGTACCAGATGCCGGCCGACCGCTTCTGGTTCACCGGACCGGTGCCCGACGAGGACCTGGCGACCTACTACCGCACGGCCAGCGTCTACGTGTCGCTGTCGGAGCACGAAGGGTTCTGCGTGCCACTGCTCGAAGCGATGGCGGCCGACGTGCCGGTGCTGGCCTATGCGTCCACGGCTGTGCCGGACACGCTCGGCGGCGCCGGCGTGCAGTTCCACCCCAAGGATCTCGAAATGGCCGCCGAGCTGCTCGGCGAGCTGGCCTACAACGACACGCTGCGGGCGCAGGTCATTGCCGGCCAGCGCCGCCGCCTGCGGGACTTCGGTGACGCCAGGATCCGCGAGATCCTGGCCGACCTCGTGGGCGGCCCCGCCGCTTGCGCCGCCACGGAATCCTCGCGTCAAGACGGAGTGACATCGTGAAGATTGGTTTCGTCGTACAACGCTACGGTGCCGAGATCCTGGGCGGATCCGAGTACCACTGCCGGCTCATCGCCGAGCGGCTCGCCACCAAGCACGACGTTGAGGTGCTGACCACCTGCGCCCGCGACTACATCACCTGGCGCAACGAGTACCCCGAGGGGAACGATCGCATCAAGGGCGTGACGGTGCGGCGCTTTCCGGTGGCCGCCACGCGCGACATCGACGCCTTCAACCAGTACTCGGACTGGATTTTTCACCATCCGCATTCGCGGGAAGACGAACTGAAGTGGCTCGAGCTGCAGGGCCCATGGTCGCCGGCCCTGCGCGACTATCTGAACAAGCACCACAAGGCCTACGACGCCCTGATCTTCTTCACCTATCTCTACGCGCCGACCGTGCTCGGCCTCAAAATCGATCCCGCGCGCAGCATCCTGGTGCCGACGGCCCACGACGAACCGGCCATCCACCTCGGTATCTACAAGGAGGTGTTCCGGCTGCCAGCCGCCATCGCCTACAACACCGAGGTGGAGCGGCAGTTCCTGAAAACACGGTTCGAGATCACAGCCGCGACGGAGGAAGTCATCGGCTGCGGCGTGGATCTGCTGCCGGGCGGCGATGCGAGCGGCGCGGCCCAGGCACGCGACGAGCGCGGGAACGATCGCGGCCGCGCCTCCGCCGTGGCGATGGCGCTTGGCGAGGCGCCACCGGCCGACGACGAGAGCGACGAGGAGCCCCTGCCGAGTCACCTGGCCCAGCGCGGCGCCCGCTTCCAGCGCCGTCATCGCCTGCACGGCCAGTTCCTGCTCTACGGCGGCCGGATCGATCCCGGCAAGGGCTGCGAGGAACTGCTCGAGTACTTCACGAGCTACAAGGAGCAGGCCGGCGACGCAGACCTGGTGCTGATGGGCGTGAAGCTCATGCAGCTGCCCGAGGTGCCGTGGGTGAAGTTCGCAGGCCTCCTGTCGGAACGCGAGCGCCTCGAGGCGCTCGAGGCCGCCACCATCGTGGTGGTTCCATCGCCCTACGAGAGCCTGTCACTGCTCGCGCTCGAGGCCATGGCCGTGGGCACGCCGGTGCTCGTGAACGGGCACAGCGACGTACTCGTGGAGCACTGCCGGAAGAGCAATGCCGGATTGTGGTACGACAACCGCGACGAGTTCGTGGACGCCGCGAAACTGCTGCTGGCCGATGACCGCTTGCGCCGCACCATGGGCCGGAACGGCAAGGAATACGTGAAGCGCGAGTACCGATGGGATGCCATCCTGGCGAAGTACGACCGCCTGCTGATGGCCGTGCGGCAACGCTGACTGCCAAGTTGCCGTCGGATGGACGCGGCATCCGCCCTCCGTCTCACCGTCGCTCCGCGATGGCGGGACGTCCTGCCGCGGAGACGGCGTTGCACCCGGGCGACAGGGCGGATTGCCGGGGCGCAGGGGAGCGGGCGCGATCACAACCCGTTCGGCTTCAGCGTGTGGCTGGCCGGCGGCGGCATCGACGAGACGATGATGTCGGTTAGGTTGGACCGCAGCTCACGCCCACGATAAAGCACACGCGACGGCCCGCTATTGTCTGGCACTCCACTCTGATCTGGCACGCATTCGGAGTTCGACCTACATTCGAGGTGAGAAGCGGTATCACGCCACGTGGGGAAGCCAGTCTGCGACGCGACAACCCATGGCGGCTCACCAGGTGTGGCGGCCGGCGCCGCTACTTGAGTTCGACGGCGACGGTCAGCTTGGCCCCGGCCGCCACCGAGAACGACGCCTCGTCGAAGTTCGGCGCCCGCATGAGCGGACGCGCGTCGTTCGAGACGCCCCACGGCTCGGTGGGCATACCCAGGAAGTTCGTGTCGGCCCGCCCGTTGCGATTGGTGTCCAGCAGGACGGCGACGGCGTAGGTGCCAGGCGCCACGCCGCCGAACGTGCAGGTCGTCGCTGCCCCGTGTGCGGGGTGCACGACGCCGCGGCTCTTGGAGGCGGCATCCGGGAACCCCGCCGCGCTTGCGAAGAGCGCACACGCGACCTCGCCCTCTTCGACCGGGTGTGACACCTTCACCGTGATGACCGCGCGGGCGCCGCGCCCGCCTCCACGTGTGGTCTGAGGGGCCTGGCCGCGCGTGCTCACCACTGTGGCCAGGGCCAGCACCGCCACGGCAGCCGCGGCGAATCGCCACCGGACTCCCGCCGTGCTCGTGATCGTCGGTCCGTACTCGGTCATGGCCACCTCGAGCGGACGCGCGCGCCGCTCTACCGATGATGTCAGAGACTGCGCCAGTTCGCGAACTCGGCAAGGCCGAGTTGCATCCGGCGCGCCTAAGGCGCGGCAGCGACTTGACGCTGAAGCGCTTCGGACGCGACTCCCGATGCGCCCGCTGGCGACGCCAGGGCAGTTCCTGGTGGACCTGCTACGCGACTGGCAGGCGCGTTACGCCGCCGAGCACTACGTCCACGGCACCGGGCCCGACACGTTCCCGCTTGACGCCGTGACCACGCTGTCGGCTGGCGACACGTCGTGCCTGGCCGACGGTGAAGGGCGCAACAGCGTGTTCCGCCGTGAGCGTGGCGCTCACTGCGTATTCCGGCCATCGTGATCGCTCAGTCCGGTCATCGTGATCGCCGCGTTCACCACATTCGAAACGAGAACTGCGACAACTCGCGGGCGCAGGTCGAGCCGGTGGCCGAGTCGACCTTCACGTTGTCGCCGCGGACGACACCGGCCTCGGGCCGGCAGTGAGCTGAGCGGACCCGGCGATGCCTACTGCGCGAGCAGCCCGCGCAGCAGCACGAACGGCGATGGCAACTCGTCGCGCGGGTGCATGTCGGTGTTGACGGCCTCGGGGTCATAGACGCCAAGCGGAGGCAACGCGGCCGCACCCTTCTCGAACACCGGGGCCATGAGCTCCGCGATATTCAGGCGACCGCGGGCAAAGTAGTCCTGCACCGCCGGGTCTTGCAGGCGTTGGCGTACTACCGGCCAACCGACGTCAATCGGCGTGTCCGACCCGAGGGCCACGAAGTCGGCTAGATAGACCACGTGCGGAAAGACGCGCCGCATGGTCTCGAGCACGCGCGGCGTCGGCACCCAGGTCGCCGACAGGCCGCCGGGACGGAGCTTCGAGCGCACCAGCTGGAAGAACTCGACCGAGTAGAGATTGCCGGCATAGCTCGACGTGGGACGCAGCGCGTCGGCTTCGATGACGTCGAATCGATCGGGGTTCGCCAGCAGTGCATGCCGGCCGTCGGCATGCGTGATGGCGATGCGTGGATCGCGCAGAAACCAGTCAATCGACTGGTCGGACGTGCGCACGGCGTACTCAGCCAGAAGCGCCCCCTGGCTCTCCATGACCTCCCAGGCGACGATGCGCTCGGTGTCGCGCCGCGCGCTGGCTCCCCAGAGCGTGCCGCCGGACCCGAGGCCGATGATCCCGATGTGGCGGGGGTGTGGATGGACGAACGTCGGAATGGCCCCTAGCAGGACATGCCCCGAGTCGCGATGCCGCGGGAGGACGCTTTGTCCGAGGCCGTTGGCGAACACGGTGGCGTTGGCCGACTGGCGTGAGTCGAAGCGGATGCTCGAGACGCCCGAGGCGTCTTCCCGGTAGAGCAGGCGACCCGGCCCGCTCTGGCCAGCCAGCACACGCCAGAGATGGTCCTGCGCCGGCACGCCGGCCACGCTCGCGACCAGCAACCCCGCAGCGAGCCCCGGAATCCAGCGACGGGTCGTTGCGCCGGCCCACCACACGCCCGCGTAGACCACGCCGATCGCCGCCACGGCCTGCACCGAGCCCGACGTGCCGAGCCACGGCAACGCCACCATCGTCGTGAGGGTGGCCCCGGCCACGCATCCCAGGATGTTGACAAACTGTACCCAGCCGAGGCGCCGTCCAACCGCGGCGAAGGAGGTCTGGAGCAGCTGCTGGGACAGACTGAAGCCGCACCCCATCAGCACGGCGGGCACGAACAGCACCAGCATGGGCAGCAGCAGGTAGTTGGCCAGCACGATGCCACGCCCGCCGTTGCCGTCATAGGCGGCAAGCGCCTCCAGCCAGGGGCGGGCCACGCCCCAATGCTCCAGCGCGTAGATGAGAGCCACCAGACACCCGGCGATCCAGATGTACAACGCGGTCTGCGAGGCCAGGAACACCGTGCGGCGGTGGGCGCCCAGGCGGTGGCGCAGGCGGTCGCCAAGGAGGCCGCCAAACGCCAGCCCTGCCAGGAAGACGCCCAGAATCACCGCAAACGTCTGCGCCCGCGACTTGACGATGTTCTCGACGACGCGAAACGCCAGTAACTCCCAGGCGATGCCGGTCAGGCCGGCCGCAAAGGCGTGCGCGAACCAGCCCGTCCACCACAGGCGCGATGGCTCGGCGCCCTCTGGCGCCGCCGGCGGCTTGCGGGCGAGTCGATGCGCGTGACGATCAACGGCCACCGGCGAGGCCGACGTCGCCGCCGGCGCGCTGAGCAGACCCATGCGGTGCAGCAGCAGCAGCGCGCCGGCGGCGCAGAGCACGTTCAGGGCGGCGCCGACCCGGACACTGCCGTCATAGCCCAGGGTCCCCACCAGGAGCAGCGCGGTCAGCACGGCGGCCACGGCGCCGCCGAGGGTGTTGGCGAAGTAGAGCCGCGAGATGAACCCCGACTGGTCGAGAAGCGTCGGCCACTGGATCGATCGCGACAGGATCGGCAAGGACGCACCCATGAGGAACGTCGGCGGCAGCAGCAACACGAGCACCGCCGCGTAGGTGCGTGCCGGCGCCTCCGGTCCCAGTCCGCCGACGGTTGGAAGCCACCCGTGCAGCAATGGTCCACTGAGAAGCGCCGCGACGGCGATTCCCGTTTCGAGCACGGCGAAGGTGAGCACGGCTTGGCGCGGCTGCAGGCGGTCGGCCCAGCGCCCGCCGACGAGATAGCCCAAGCCGAGCCCAGAGAGGAACCCGGCCACGATGATGCCGATGCTGACGGTGGACAGCCCCACCGTGTAGACGAGCCAGCGCTGCCAGACGACCTGGTAGAGCAGCGCGGCAGCACCGGACAGGGCATAGATCCACAGAAGTAGGTGCGCCATCAGTGCAGATGTTATCGCGCGAGCCCAGCGCGACCCTCGAAACGGCCCACCCACGTGCCGTATCGGGCCACCGGCGCCGAGGAGAAACGACGGCCTCCGCAGGCCCGTGACCGTGCGGTTGGCAGGGCCGGCGCACGGGCGCGCCGACCGCGGGGTCACCGTACGATGCGCTGTATCGCGACCCTGTTCGTGTTACGTCGGCCTGTTATCGTTGGCGCTTGCGCTGGAGAGTGTGATGACGAATGGATTCAGGCGATTCGCTGACATAACCGGGTCCGTGGTTGGCTCGCCGTGGGCCTTCACTGCGACGGTAACGCTGACGGCCCTGTGGCTCGTGCTCGGTCCGGTCTTTCAGTTCTCGGATACGTGGCAGCTGACGATGAACACGGCCGCGTCTCAAGTGACGTTCCTGATCGCGTTCCTGCTGCAGAACGCCCAGAACCGCGACACGCGCGCACTCCAACTGAAGCTCGATGAGCTCATCCGAAGCACCACCGGAGCGCGGCCACAGCTCATTCAACTCGAAGGGCTGGACGACGACGCGCTCGATGCGCTGAAACATGAGTTCGAGCGGGTGCGCCAGCGTCGAGGTCCAACGGCTGGACAGTAACCATGCAGCTCGAAGCGTCCTTCGCCCTGTGGTTCCTGCCGGTGATCGTCCCGGTCGGCGCGGTGATCTGGCGAACCAGCGAGCGTTCGCGGCAGCGCGTGGATGTCTAGTACGGCTGCGGTGGCTGGTCGGCGGGGATGTTCGACATCAGCGCGATTGTCGGCCACCTGGGGCTGAGGCGAAGCCTTCGGCCGCTTCGAGCACGCCGGCGCAGGCGTCGAGCGCCGCTGATACACTCGCGCGATGCTCGGGTACCAGCGCTGATGAGCCTCGACCTCGCGGTTGGCGATCGCCGGCTCGCCCTTCGGCATCAACGCCTCGGCTGGTGGTCACTGGCCCTGTTCGCCGGCCTCGGTCTGGCCCTCGAGACCCTGCACGGCCTCAAGGCCGGTCTCTATCTCGACGTGTCGAACGACACCCGCCGGCTGCTGTGGACCCTGGCGCACGCGCACGGGGCGCTCCTGGGGGTGCTGCACGTGCTGTATGGCCTGACGCTGCACACGACACCAGGCTCGCCGTTCACCTCGAGGTGCTTGATCCTCGCCGGGCTGCTGCTGCCGGCCGGCTTCTTCCTGGGCGGCATCGACGTCTACGCCGGAGACCCTGGTCTGGGCATACTCCTGGTGCCGGTTGGCGGCGTGGCGCTCGTGACGGCGCTCGTGCGGATGGCGCTCGCGACCCAGGTGGCAGTCGTCGCGGTCGACCGTCGTGGTGCGGGCGCCGACGCCGCGAAGCGTCGATAGCGCGCTATTCGCGCAACAGCATGCGCCGGTTGTTGCGCTGCCGGACGAGCCGCAGCATGGCGTCGACCTGCAGCCTGCCCTGAGGGCTGACGAGCACCGCGGCGCCATCGACCGGCGCGGCCGAGCGGGGCCGCGCGTCCCACGCCCGCATCGCCTCGAGCTGTCGCTGCCGGCGGGCCCGCGGACCGGCCACGAAGTCGAAGGCGAAGCCGTCGAATCCCGGCAGCGACGCCAGGGCGCGGCCGGCACTGAAGCGCACCGCGTCGTACGGATCGTCGAGCAACTGCGCCAGCGGCGGCGCCATCCACCAGGTGCCCGCCACCTGCTGCGCCGGTGACCAGCGGAGCGCCTCGGCCGCGATGACGCGCTGTCCGGCGTCGCCCGACAGCGCCATCAGCAGCACGAGCGACACGCGCTCCTGGTCATCCGTGAGCGTCGCTGGCGGCTGGCCGTACCAGCGGCCGAGCGCCGCCGAGGTCCAGCCCAGGGACCGGTCCACGTGACAGAGATTGCACGCGTTCGGGCGGCCTGACTCGGTTGTCTCGGTCAGAGACGGGCTGCTCACCGTGTGACTGCGCATGGTCTTCAGCAGGCCATAGGTGGTGTAGGGCATGTGGCAGTTGTAGCAACTGCTCCCGCTCGAGTCCGGCGCGTGGCGGGTATGGCGCGGCAGCTCGGCGCCGATCGCCGGATGACAGCCGATGCACGCCGCGTTCGACTGCATGCCGGCGCCAAGCTGGTCGTTGGCCCACTCGGTCACGGCGCGTGGGTCATCGGGCCGCTGGTGCATCGTGTGGCAGCTACCGCAGGTCAACGTGCGATCGGCGGTGGTGGCGTTGACGAAGCAGGGCGACTCGATGAGCCCGTTGTACTCGCGTCCCGACACGCGCACTTTGCCGTCTGGCCAGAAGGAGTCGCGCACGAAGCCGGTATCGGCGGCGAGCAACGTCTGCATCGCCGCGGAGCCGCCGTTCACGGTCGGCTGCGCCACGAACCGCGACGCCGCCAACTCGTCGCCGGGCCGGAACGGCAGGCCTTCGGCCGCCGCTCGACGCTCGGCCGCGCCAGTTGCGAACTCCCAGATGCCGTGGCACTGGCCGCAGACCTGTGCCGCCCGCTTCGGATCGAGCCGCGCCGGCTGCACGATCGTCGCATCGGCGGAGCGGCTGAGGTGCAGGCCGTAGCGACGCCAGGGACTGCGGTTCGCCGCGACGTGCGTTGCTCCGGGCCCGTGGCAGGACTCGCAGGCGATGCCGAGTTCGACGGCGGTCGAATCGGCCACCAGCCGCGCCGTGGGCTCGGTGCCGAGCGGGGCGCTCGTCTTGGCCTTGCCGTGCGTCGAGTGGCAATCGATGCAGACGCCGTTCCAGTGGCCCGTCTCGGAGTACACCGGGTCGCCCGGCGGATGCAGCACCGCCATGCGGCGCGGAATCCAGCGGCGTTCCGCGATGAGATAGGCGCCCGGCAACTGTCCGAGCAGGCGCTGACGTCCGGTGGCATACCAGTAGATCTGCTGCTGATGCGAACCGGTCGTCATCACCACCTCGCGATCGATGCGCGGCGGGGTGCCCTGGCCATCCCAGTCGGGGTCGTCGAATGCGGCCAGGAATCGGCCGTCCTGCCGCGTCAGGCGCATCGGCCGACCATGGACAGCGGCGACGGTGACGTCGTTGAAGTCGGCGCGCACGGTGCCCGGCGCGGCCACCTGCGTCATGGTGCGGTGGAACGAGCCGGCCCAGGAGGCGTATTGACCGGGATGGCAGGCCCGGCACGTGTTCGACGACGAGTAGCCGTCCTCCGCGACCTGGACCGGGCGATTCGTGACGGCGGATTCAGGCGGCACGCGGCCGGAGGCCGCCACGACGGCCCAGACGAGGCCAGCGGCCAGAGCCGGCGCGACGAAACGGATCACCCTACCGAAGCCCTGCCTTCGGTGGGCCTCCGGCGACCTTGATGGTCACGCGCGTGTCGCCGGTGGCAGCGCCATCGTCGGCGGTGGCGCGCAGGATGTAGTCGCCGGGCACGGTGAATCGCGCCGTCGTCTCGGTTCGGCCCGCCGCGGGTACGGCATAACGCGGTTCGAAGCGTACGTCGGCCGGGCCGCGCCAGACCGCCCACGTCACGACCATCCCCAGCGGGCGCGCGCCGGCGGCCCCGGGCGCCGGCGCCGCTTCGCGCGAGGCAATGAGCGGCACGTTCACGGGCGCAGTCGTGCCGCCCTGCAGGGTCGGCGGCGTTTCCTGGCCGACCGCTGGCTTGGGCCTCGGCCGCGGCTCGGGCAGCCCGTCGTCGATGATCGCACCGACCAGCGCGACCGCCGTCGACACCTGCGCCGGGGCCGGCAGTGCCACCGTGATCGTCGGCGCCTTGTTGGCCACCCGCTCGGCGCTGGTGTTGCCGCCGCCCGACGCGCCGCCCACCGGGTCGATCTCCCATTCCGGCTGCCGCCAGCCCACGGCTCGCTCGGTGCGGCCGTTGAAGGTCACCGTCCACACCAGCTCTTCGCGCGGTCCCCAGGTGGCCGGCACGTTCACCGTGAAGAGATTTCGATTGGTGCGCGCATAGAAGAACGTCGGCTGCCCGCGATCGGGGCCGCCTGGCTCGATCCGGTTGCTCGGGCCGACGACGACCTCCGGCTGCTCCGCGTAGTTCCGGTTCAGATAGCCGAAGTGCATGTTGACGCTGCGATCGGGCGCCCACGACCAGCCCTCGAAGATCGGCTGGATCGATTGGCCGCGGTTGTACTTGAAGTTGTTGACGAACTCCTGCGCCTGCGTGTGCGCACCTGCAGCGGTCAGCATCACCAGCATGCTGACCCCGATCCCACATGCCGCCCGGAAGCCGATCTTCATGTGCACGTCCCCCTGAGTGACCGCGCCGCGATCGCGGTGCGCTGTGTCCAGATCGCCGGCGTTCAGCGGGGCTGCGGCGGCGTCTCGGTCAGACGCTGCTGCTGCGCCTTCCTCGCGGCGAGTTGCTCGGCGTACTCCTGGTCGGTCAGTTCGACCCAGCCGATCCAGAAGAAGCCCATCTCGTCGATGGTGCGCTGCCCGTCGCCGACCCAGTTCTTCGGATCTATGGCCCTCGGGTTGGCTGCCGTGTTGTCGTGCCACTGGATGTTGTGCAGGATGGTGCCCGCCGGCAGGAGCGGCTGCTCGGCCTCGTCGTAGTTGTAGGTGAGGTGCCAGTTGTTGTTGAAGTCGGCGCAGTTGAGCATCTCGGTCTGCGTCCTGGTGCCCGACGTGGGATAGATCGCCTCGAGACATTGCCGCTTGCCCAGATTGTGCATGTGTGGCTGGAACGCGAGCAGCCTGGCCGGCTTGTGCAGGATGGTGTAGCCGTCGCTGCGCGTGATCGTGCCGGCCGGAATGTCGATCGGCGTGGTCGGCTGTGCCAGCTGGCGCGACCAGCGGATGTGCTTCGGCACATACCCTTTCGGGTAGAGCTTGATGCCGATCTCCACTTCCGCCTTGGTGGCCTCGCCGATCGAGTGCAGGTGGTAGCTGAGACGCGCCCGCTGGCCCTTCTGCAGCAGCACGCCGGAGCCCTCGGGGTAGACCTCGGCGTTCTTGCCGGAGGCGTATTCGACCAGGAACTGCCCTTCGTCCATCGCCGCCTGCTCGCCTTCGGGGGACGCCACCGAGTAGGACAGCGCGTGATGCACGACCTTGTGCGACTGCGGGGTCGCCGATCGGGTCTGGATAGCTTGGATGTAGCGGTCCTCGTCGATCGCAATCGGCGCAAACAGATCGCCGAACAGATCCGGCCCGGCCGCGGCCACGTCGTAGGCGGGGAACTTGATGACCAGGTCGGGCTCACCGATCTGCCAGTCGCCGGTCTTGGCGAACGTGGCCGCCGGCGGCAGGTCGGCCGGGTTGCCCTGTGGCGCCCCGGCGTCGACCCAGCGGCTGACGAGCGCGATCTCGGCGTCGCTCAGCGACGGGTCGTCCTTGAACGCCTGGATGCCGATGGTGCGATCGACGTGGAACGGCGGCATGTCGCGCTTCACGACCCGCGTCTTGATCGAGCGCGCCCACGGACGCACTTCCCGATAGGTGGTCAATGCCATCGGCGCGATCTCGCCCGGCCGGTGGCACGACTGGCACGACCGCTGGAGGATCGGCGCGATGTCCTTCGAGAAGGTGGGCGATGCCGGGGTCTGCGCGAGCGCGGGCGCTGACAGGAGCAGCACGGTCACGAACGCGCCGCCGTGGAACCGAAGAACTCGACTGGTCATGTCAGGTGTCTCCTCACAGGTGGTGACCGGGCGCGGCCCACACACCTCCAGCCGGGATATTAATCCCAACTGGCCCACGCCGGATACCCAAAACCTGGTACCGACCTCAGACCATTGCTACGGCACAGGTTGTCGCCGCTCAGAACTTCACTGCATGGCCACCCGCACCAGCCGCCCCCGCAGGATGGTGAGCGGCTGGCCGCTGGCCGCGCCGAAGACTTGCGCGGTCGGGGTCAGACCCCTCTCGCTGCGGCGCGTGACCATTCCGCGAGCGACTGTGCCCGCTCGACCCACGCCGGCGACGCCTGCCACTCGTCCACCGGCACGGGCACGCGCCAGGTCCAGTTGGCGTCGTTCACCGTGGCTGGCGTGTTGATGCGCACGTCCCAGCCGAACACGTCTTGCAGCGGCACCATGACGTAGCGGGAGGCCGATCCCAGCACGCCCCGCAGCAGCGTGTCGCGCACCTGCGGCACAAACGGCGAATCGGCGTGGACTGGACCAGCATGCATGCCCGGCAGGGCCAGCAGCCCGGCACGTTCGGCCGACGGCAGCTCGCGCCACCACTGGGCGAGGGACTCGGTGTCGTGGGTGCCAGGCAGGGCCACCGAGTCGTCGGGATACGACCCAGGGTCGATCAGCGGCTGCCCGGGCTGGTGCCACGCGCGTTCCCAGCGCAGCACCTTGAAGCCGGGCACGCCCAGCCGCGCCATCGACCACCGCACGAAGTCGGGCACGGTGCCGAGGTCTTCGGCAATCACCTCGACCCCGCTCTGCAGGTAGATGCCAAGCAAGGTTGCCCCGAGCAGACTCTCGCTGCGCTCGTCGGGCGGCGCAAACACCACGGGCAGCGCGGCGTCGATGGGCCGCACGTAGATGCGATACAGGCCCACCAGATGGTCGATGCGCACGCCGTCGAAGAGCGCGGCCGTGCGCCGCGCCCGCGCGCGCATCCACTGGAAGCCGGTGCCCTGCATCACGTCCCAGCGCCACGGCGGAAGGCCCCAGTCCTGTCCCGTCTCGCTGAAGGCATCGGGCGGCACGCCCACGGTGGCGTCGAGCATGAACTCGTCTTTGCGCGCCCACACGTCGGGGCTATCGCCGGACACCATGAACGGCAGGTCGCCGAACACGCGCACGCCCGCCGCTGCGCGCGCCGCCTGCCACTGCCCCTCGGCAATCCACTGCAGGTAGGCGTAGTGGATACGGGCGTCGGCAAACGTGACATTGGCCTGGCGCAGCGCCTCGGCGTCGGCGTAGGCGAGGCCCGGCGGCCAATCCCACCACGCGCGCTCCTGTTCGGCTGCATGGATGGCGCGGAACGTGGTGTAGGCATCGAGCCACCACGACTCGCGCGCGGCGTAGGCGCGAAACGCCTGCGCCCGCGCCGTGTCGTGGGCCAGCTCTTCGGCGCGAAACCGCGCGAACGCCGCCGCGAGGCAGTGCGTCTTCAACGCGCGCACGTCGGCATAGCGCACGCGCGCCGCGGTGCGCACCGCGGCCAGCACGGCCCGCTGCGCGTCGCTCAGCACCGCGTTCCCACCGAGCGCCTGGTAGTCGGGAACGTCGGCCACACGGATGTAGATGGGATCGAGCGCCATGGCCGTCATCGATGAATACGGTGACGTCTCGCCGGGCGAGATCTCGTTGAGCGGCAGCAACTGCACATAGCGCTGCCCCGCCGCGGCACACCACGAGCCGAAGGCCGGCAGATCGGCGAACTCGCCGATGCCCCAACTGCGCGACGACGTGAGCGAGAAGAGCGGCACGCCGATGCCGCTCTGACGCGGGGCGCGTGCCGTCATGCGTGCCCTCCTGACGACCCGGTGGCCCGCGCCAACACGCGCGCGATGGCGGGATCGAACACCCTGGGCTCCACGAGCAAGCTCACGACCACGAACGCCTCACGCGGAAAGTCGAAGAAGTAGCCGGGCTGCACGAGCACGCCGTCCTGTTCGAGGAGTGCCAGCACGAGCGCCTCTTCGCTCACGAGCGACGGTACCTGCAGCACCGCGCACCATCCGCCCGCCGGCGGCAGCAGCGTCACGGCGGGCACGGCCGCCACGGCTGCGGTCAGCGCCGACAGATTGCGGGCCGTGCGCTCGCGGATGGCATCGCGCACGACGGCGCCGTGCATGAGCAAGCGCGGCAGCGCCACTTGCGCCGGGGTGGACACCGATAGGAAGGTGTCAGCCACGATCTCGAGGCCGGTGAGCGCGTCGGCCACCAGCGCGTCGGGTCCGTGCACCGCGATCCACGCGACTTTCACCTGCGGCAGCCCCACGGACTTCGACAGGCCGCCGAGCGCAAACGCCAGGGCGCGCGACTGCTGTAGTACCGACACCGCCGGCCCCCCGCCATCGAGCCGGTAGTCGGCAAACACCTCGTCGCCGACGAGCGCGACGCCGCGCGAGGCGCACAGGTCAGCCAGCTCCTCGAGTTCGCTGGACTGCACGACCGACCCGGTGGGGTTGTTGGGCGACACGACCAGCACCGCCCGCGTGCGCTCGTCGACGTTCCGGGCGATGGCGGCGACATCCAACCGCCAGTCGCCGTGCAGATCGAGCGCGTAGGGCACGGCCTGCACGCACTCGAGCGCCGTCAGGTGCTCGAACAGCGGATAGCTGGGCTGCGGCACGAGCACCCGGTCGCCCGGGTCGCACAGCAGCTTGAAGAGCAGCCCGTAGGCCTCGCTCGTGCTCGCCGTGAGACACACGCGATCGGGCGTGACCGCCACGCCCCGGCGCGCGAAGTCGGCCACGACGACCGCCCGTGCGCTGACCAGGCCGAACGGCTCTGGTTCGTACGTGAGGCCCGCCGGATCGGCCAGCGGCGCCAAGAGATCGAGGGGGTACGGGAGGCCCGCTCGCGTGGGATTCGAGAGCGTCAGATCGGCCACCGGCCGGCCCTCCGCGCGCGCCCGCGCCACCGCCGCGGCGAGCGGATTCGGCGTGAGGTCGCGCGGCAGACGGGAGGAGCGGATGCTCACTGGGGCGGCGCGTCCACGAGTTCCACGCGCGCCATCACATCGCCCTCGAGCACCGTGTCGGCCACGTCCATGCCTCGCTCGACGACGGCAAACACCGTGTAGGCGTGATCGAGGCGGGGCGAGTCGACCAGGTTGATGAAGATCTGACCGTCGCCGGTGTCGCGGCCGCGCGTGGAGATGCCCACCGTGCCGCGGTTGTGCGCCACGCCGGGCTCGTCGCGCATGTAGGGTCCGTCGCCCATGTACTCGTTGGCGCCGGGGCTCCCGCCCTGCAGCACGAACGTCGGCTCGACGCGGTGGAAGGTGAGGCCAGTGTAGTGGCCGCGCCTGGTCAGCTCGGCCACGCGCAACACGGTGGCCGACGCCTCGTCGACCAGCAGACGCAGTTCGATCACCCCGCCGCGCGCCATGGTGATGCGCAGGTGCTGGCGGCGCAACGGCTCGAGCGCCGCGGCGTCGGGCGGCACGGTCGGACGCAGCAACGGATCGACCTCGCGCACGGTGCCGGTCCACTGCGAGATGGCCTGGGCGGCCAGCTCGGCCACCTTCGGATCGAAGTCCCTGAGATACGGCGAGGTCGCGGCGGCGTCGGCAACCGCACCGGTTTCAATCAGCCGCGTCATGAGAGCCACGCGCGGATCGCGCGACGTGTCGCGACCCTCGCGCGTGATGCGGGCCAGAGCGGCCAGCAGCGCGACCGTGGCCTTGGCCTTGTCGGCCTCGGCCTCGAGCGCGCGCGCTGCCGTGATCACCAGGTGGTAGTCAGGACGCATCAGCGCGTCGTAGGCCACGGGCAGCGCCTCTGGCCGCTTCAACCGGGCCAGCTCCTCGAGGGCGGCCTCGCGCACGTTGTCGTGCGCATCGCTGCCGAGGCGCACGAGCGGCTCGATGGCCCCCGACTGTCCGGCCGCGCGCGCGGCATACATGCGGACCTGCCATGTGGGGTGCCCCACGAACCTCGGCAGCAGGGTGCGCACGTCGGCCGGCGACGCCACGGCAAGGCTCACCAGGGCGTGCGCCGCGCGGTGCCACGTGGCGCCCGAGGGGGGCAGCGCCTCGGCCTCCTTCTGCAGCAGCGGCGACACGGGATCAGAGGCGGCGCACCCGGCCCCCAGCAGGTCGAGGGCCTGCAGCGCCACATGCGCGCTGCGGTCGGCCACGGCCGCGAGCACCGGCTGGCACGAACGCGCCTGCAGGTGACGGCCCCAGCCGCGCACCGCCTCCAGCCGCACCCGCGGCTCGACATCCTTCAAACCCGCCGTGAGCACCGTCTCGCGATCGGCATCGCTGATGAGCGCCGCGTCAGCGACGACCGCCGCCGCCGCGGTGAGCACGGCCAGACGCCGTACCTCGTCATCGGCGTCCTTCGCGGCGACCCGGGCGAGCGCGCCGTCGACGGCCCGTGCGTTGCGCAGTGCCGACAGCGCCAGCCGGCGCGTACGGGCACGTGAACGGGTGCCTGGCGCAGCGGGCGTCTCCACCACGGTGGAGAGACGCGCGCGCGTGTCGGCCGAGAGCGGCGCCACCTTGCCGTTCACGCGCGTCAGCGCTTCGAGCCCGCGCGCGGCGCCTTCGATCTTCGGCGCATCAGCCGCGCGTGCCAGCCGCGCTCCCGCACGCGCCCCTGGCACAGACGTGATGGCCGGCAGGCCAGACGCCAGCGCCTTCTCCACCCGCGCGAACACCTCGGGCGTCGGCATGCTGAGGCGGCCGAGTTCGGCGGCGAACACGCCCCAGTTGGCCGGCACGGTCGTGTCGAGGGCGGCGAGCAGGGCCTCGATCGACTGGCCCGGGAAGATACGCGCGGAGCCGGCCGTTGCCACCGCGGCCCAGCGCCGCACGTCGGCGTTGGCATCTGACAGCAGGGGCAGGATGAGCGTGAGCAGCGCCGGCGTCTCGAAACGTCCGGCCGCGCGCACGGCCCGGGCCCGCACGCGTGGGTCGGTGCTCTTCATGCCTTCGGTGAAAGCGGCCTGCGCGGCGGTGCTCAGTTCGCGGGCGTCTTCGAAGGTCAGCAGCCGGGCCGAGAGCGCGTCCTGCGCGGCGGCGGGTGAGGGAGCGGCGAACGTCACGACCAGCAACGCGCGGGCCAGCACGCGCAGGGAGCGGGCAAACGAGTAGGACATAGGCGTCAAGTGTGACCCAAGTGACGTTCCCTTGTCGTCTGAGCGGCGGGGTCAGACCGTCGCGGCTTCTTCCGGTGGGCACGGCGCGTTGCTGTAGCCCGAACGGAACGCCTTGACGTCGCCGGTGGCGGGCTCGAAACGATGCCGCCACACGCACGCGGTGTCGTTGGCCAGCAGGTGAATCGACACCGACGGCACGTCCGACACCGTCTTCACGTAGTGGATGTCGTCTTGCGGCGGCAGCAGCGCGTAGAAGTCGCCGGTCTCCATCGTGCTCGCGCGCGACACTTCGAGCGACGCGTGGGCATCATCGCCGCCGTCATCGAGCCGCCGATAGACCGTTTCGTGCTGACGTCCGCGATACACGCCAATGAGGCCCCAGGCCAGGTGGTCGTGCACGGGCGTCTCGGCGCCGGCCGGAATGACCAGCGAGAACAAGGTGAGCGAGCCGTCTTGGGCGCGGTAGAGCGCGTACTGCCCGATGCCGCTGCCCATGCCACTCGTGAGGTCGGGTGCGCCGTATGCCTCGGGCAGCCAGCCCTCGGCCGCGAGCAGCGCGGCAAACGCCGGCTTCAGCGCCTCCACGCGCGCGGCCGTGTCGGGCATGGCCTGCGTGAGCCGCTGCGTCTCGGCGATGAGCGCGCGAATCTCGGGCACGTCCACGAGGAAGCCGTGGGTGGCATGCGGATGGTGATGGCCGAAGTCGCACATGACGCGATTCTAGTCCCACGTGGGCGCGCACACGCGCTATCGCGGTCGCCGAGCACCACCTGCTCCGGCATCACCTGCGTGGCATCAATCGTCGTGCCGCCTTCTTCCGGCCGCGTGAAGAACTGCCGCGATTGCGCGCCAGGTGCCGAGCCAAGAGCTACCGCTTCCCTCGTCCAGCAGAGTTCATCCAGTAAGCGAACTCCGGCATGTGGCACACGCCCTCGAGGTCGTTGGCGCGCTCCTGGAAATACGCCTGCGCGTCGGCAATCGCCTGGTTGTAGACGACCGCGCCAATCTCGGCCACGCAGAACTCGAGCAGCAGCGCAGCCTTCAGATCGCCGATCTCTTCGTCGAGGTTCTCGGCGACATAGCGCTTGATGGACGCCTGGAGCTGCTTGGTGTGGTCGGGCGAGAGCGTGATCGGCATGACGCAGCCGATCGTAGCCGACCCGCGGCGCGAGGCGGCACCGCCGTCTCCTCCTACGCCCGCGCGCGCCGCTCCGCCGAGTACTCGAGCATCTGGGTCGCAAAATCCAGGCAGTACGAGATCTGCACGTCCACGATCTGGCCGCTCGCCTCCGCCACCGGGGTGAGCGTGGGCATCACGAACGCCGTGTACGACGGCAGGTTGAGCGCCTCCACGCGGCGCACGATCTGATTCCGCAGCTCAGGGTCGAAGTGCACGCCGTAGGTCTCGAACAGCGCCTTGGCGGCCACGTAGTCGCCTTCCGACTTGATGCGCTGCACGTCGCGCAACATGACGCCGACCCCGGCGCGGAAGCGCTCCACGCTCTCGACGACGTGATACGTCTTGCCGTCGCGCACGCGCACCGACAGTGCGTCGGTGTTGGCGAGCAGCCAGTGCACGATCGCCTGGCGATTGCGCATGTGATCTTCTTCGAGCTGCGTGCCCTCGCGCACGCGCCGTAACTGCACCAGCGCCGCGCGCGCGAAGGCCTCGTATTCGGTGCGGATGACCTCCGCGTGCTCGTCGGCCGGCACGATGCCGAGCTCCACCAGCCGCGGGTCGGCGCAGAAGTACAACGCCACCAGGTCGGCGCGGGTCTCTTCGAGCGCCGAGTACTGCTCTTTGAGCAGCTCCTGCGGCTGCGCTGTCACCCCCGCCGCCATGCGGCCGGAGCCGTGACCGAGCACCTCGTGAATCTCGGTGGCCAGCTCGCCGGCCACCACGCCCCAGCGTTTGGCGCGCGTGAACTCGTCGTCGTCCCACGCAAACTCGTGGCGATACTCGTCGGTGGTGCTGTTCTCGTAGGCCTCGGTCACGTTCGAGAGGGTCACCGACTTGCTGCCGTAGGCCTCGCGCACACGCTGATCGTTGGGCAGGTTCACGCCAATCGGCGTGATCGGGCCGGCATCGCCGGCTTCCACCACCACCTCGATGGCCATGGCCGTGACCCCCTGCACCACCGGCTTGCGATAGGGCGGATCGATCGGCATGTGGTCTTCGAACCACTGCGCGTGCTCGGCCAGCGCCTGGATGCGCGCCGTCTTCTCGCGGTTGATGTAGTAGACGATGCCTTCCCACGCGCCCTTGATGCCTCGGGCGTCCAGGTAGACCTCGGTGAAGCCGTTCATCGTGTCGACCGGTGAATCGGTGGCCTGCACCCAGGCCACGTCGAACGCCGTGCGGTCGACTTCTTCGCCCGTGCGGTACCACTGGATGAGCGCCGTGAGCGCCGCCGCAAACCCCGGCGTGGCGTATGGGATGGCCGCCTCCAGGTGGTGCACGACGCGCGCGAGGTACTCGCCGTAGAGGCCGCCCACCCGGTAGACCTCTTCCTCGAGACGGCCATCGCGCTTGACCAGCCGCGAGGTGAGCGGATACCGCTCGACGAAGCCGTCGAGGTCGGCCATCGACACGCCGCTGTAGAGGTTGTTGGCGCTGTCACGCAGCAGGTCGCCGTCCGTACCAGGGGTCTTGTTCGTCACCATCGGATCGACCGTGGCATCGAGCAAGAGCGGCGCCAGGCGATGCGCCAGATCCGCCACGGTTTCGCCCGCGCGCAGACGAAACGCCCCGCCGTGCGCGGCCACGGACTGGGCCGCCGCCACCAGGGCGTCTGGCGTCAGCGTCATCACGAACTTGCGGGCCGTAAGGTTGTGGTAGCTGCCCGAGTTGATCCAGAAGAGCTTGGTGTAGCGCCACACCTCGCGGGCCACGCCGTCCGGCAACGCCGCCTCCTGTAGCACGAGCGTTTCGAGGAAGTCGCGCAGCTCGAGGCCATGACGATGCCGCTGGTCGTAGTAGATGTCGCGCCCGGCCAGCGCCGCCTGATAGAGATGCCAGAGCAGCACCTTCTGGTCGGCCGGCAGGTGTGTGAAGCCGTCGGCATACAACTGCACGATGGCGGCCTCATCCACCCGCTCGAGCAGGTAGCGGCGGGTCGACGTAGTGGGAACGAAAGTGGTCACGGGCTTCTCAACGGGATGAAGTCGGCTGCCGATGGCGCGCTACAGGGGGATCGACACACGGTCCCCGTGTCGCGGTATTTGCACGTTCCAGGCCAACTCCGATTCGATTCGGGTTTTGAGGGTGTCCTGGGCGGACGGCTCGCCGTGCACCAGATAGGTGATGCCCGGCGGCTTGGGGAACGTGCGCAGCCACTGCACGATCTCACTCGCATCGGCATGCGCCGACATGCCGTTCAGCTTCTCCACGCGGGCGTGCACGGGAACGAACTGCCCGAAGATCCTCACCTCCTGGGCGCCCTCGATCAGTTGACGGCCGCGCGTGCCCGCGGCCTGGAAGCCAACGAAGAGCACGGTGTTCCTGACGTCCGGCAACCCATGAGCCAGGTGGTGCAGAACCCGCCCACCCGTAGCCATGCCGCTGGCCGAGATCACGATGGCCGGGCCGGCGCGTTCCACGACGTCGCGCGATTCCTGGGCGGTCGCGACCGGCGTGAACCGCTTGGTGCAGAAGGCCGACACCTCGCCCCGCCGCCGCGCGATGTCGCCATCGAGTTCGTCGGTCCGGCGCTCGTAGAACCTCAGCGCCTGGATGGCCATGGGGCTGTCCACGTACACGGGCAGGGCCGGCACGGTTCCGGCATCTTCCAGCGTCTTGATGGCGTAGAGCACCTCTTCCACTCGGCCGATGGCAAACGACGGGATGATGAGCTTACCCCGCCGATCGGCGGTCTCGTTGATCAGCGTCGCCAGGCGCGCGGTTTCGTCATCAGCAGGATGCAGGCGGTCGCCGTAGGTGGATTCGACGAGCAGCACGTCGGTGGCCGACCCAGCCGACGGGTCGGCCAGAATCGGCCGGTTGTAGCGCCCCAGGTCGCCTCCAAACAGCACCGTGCCGGCCGAGCCGTCCTGCCGGCGCATCCGCACATAGGCCGCCCCGAGCAGGTGCCCCGTGGGTAGGAACTCCACCTCGAGCCCACTACTACCCAGGGGGAGGGGTCGTAGATACCCCACGGGCTGCAGGCGGGACAGGGTGACGACGGCGTCGTCTTCGGTGAAGAGGGGCTTGGCCGGGCGGTGTTTCGTGTAGCCCTTCCGGTTGGCCCGCTCGGCCTCCTCTTCCTGCAGGCGTCCGGCGTCGGGCAGCACCAGGGAACACAGGTCCTGGGTGCCGGGCGTGCAGTAGATGCGCCCCTTGAACCCTTGAGCCACGAGCCGCGGCAGCATCCCCACGTGGTCGAGGTGGGCGTGCGTGAGCACCACCGAGTCAATCGACGCCGGCGGCACGGGCGGGTTGGCCCAGTTGCGCAGGCGCAGCTCCTTCAAGCCCTGGAACATGCCGCAATCGACCAGCACGCGGTGTCCCGCGGATTCGACCAGATACCGCGACCCGGTGACGGTGCGGGCCGCTCCCTGAAACGTCAATGTCGATGCCATGCCTTCGGGACTCTACCAGACCTGCTAAGCTGCCGATGCGCCGGCCGCACGCTGCGGTCCGTCTCGAGGGAGCACAGCATGCGCGCGGCCGTCGCCATCGGCGGCGGCAACGTCACCGACTGGCGCTACGACAAGACCTCGGTGGTGAAGGCGGCCAAGCACCTGCACGGTAGCTCACCTATGCTCGTGAAGCACATGCGGCAGACGATGTTCGCCTTCACGCTGGAGACGCTGCTTGCTGCGCGTCCGGCCGCGACCACGCGCGACGCCGGTCAGGCGCGCCGCTGAGACGCGCGTGAGCGGCATGCCTCAGGCGCCGCGCGTCTCAGACGCCGCGGTCGACCGGTTGTTTGCGGAGGCCGATGGGGCGCGCTGGGGCCTTGCGCGCGAGGTCTTCGCCGAGGCGGTGCGCCGCGGCCTGTCGAAGGTCGCGCCTGGCACGCCGGCACGCCACGACGTGGCGGACACGGCCGTGGCCGCGCTGCACGGGCGCGATCTGGCGCTGGCGCTGGCGTGCGCGGAGGGGCACGGCGCCGCGTGGGATCACTTCGTGCTCACCTACCGGCCGGAACTCTACCGGGCCGCGCGCGCCATCACCGACGAGGCCACCGGCCGGGAGCTGGCAGATTCGCTCTACGCCGATCTCTTCGGGTTGTCGGAGAAGGACGGCGTGCGCCGGTCGCTGTTCCGCTACTACCACGGCCGGGCGAAGCTCTCCACCTGGCTGCGCAGCGTGCTGGCGCAGCGGCACGTCGATCTGGTGCGTTCGCGGCGGCGGATGACATCGCTCGACGACCCGGACCGGCCGGCCGACGGGGTGCTGCCCACGCCGCCAGCCGAGCAGCCGATGCGTGCTGGCACCATGCGCGTGGCGGCCGAGGCCGTGACGGCCGCGCTGGCCGTGCTGGCTGCGACGGACCGCGTGCGCCTCGCCTACTACTATGCCCACGGGCTCACGCTGGCCCAGACTGGCCGGCTCTTCGGCGAGAGCGAGGCCACCGCCAGTCGCAAGCTGGAGCGCGCGCGCAAGAACCTGCGCACCGGCATCGAAGCGGAGCTGACCGCGCGACGGTTGTCGGTCAGCGACGTCGATGATTGGGTGGCCGTGTCACGTCAGGCGTGGGACGTCGCTCTGGCCGACGCGCTCGGGGTGCCCGCGCCGCAAGATCCCGGCCCCCCGCCGTTCAGAGGAAAGAGGACGCCGTGAGTCTGCCCACCGATCCGCTCGCCGATCTAGTGCCCGATCAGCATGCTGACCCGCTCGTGGCGTCGGCCGTGCGCGCCGCCGCCGACGTGCCCGCGGCCGGCTGCCCAGACGCTGAGCTGCTGGCGCTCTATGCGGAGCGGGCATTGAGCACGAGCGACCTGGCGCTGGTGCATCCGCACCTCGACGGCTGCCCGCGCTGCCAGGCGATCGTGGCGGCGTGCGTGCGCACGTTGCCCGAGCCGTCCGAGACGTCGTTCGCGCCCGACGGTGCGCTGGCCGCTGGTCGCTCGTGGTTCGCCGGCTGGCGCTGGCTCGTGCCGATCACGTCGGTGGCGGCGATGGCGCTGGTGGCTGTGTGGATTGGGCGGAATCCGTCCGATCAGGTGGCCAATCGGGCGGTCGAACCGCCGGCCGAACAGGCGGCCGCGCAGGGCCGCGGCGCGGAACTGGCCCGTGAGGCCGCGCCGGCGGTTGCACCGACGCCGGCGGCCACCCCGGCGGAACCCGCGTCGCCAGCGCGTCGGCTCGACAGCGCGCGCGACATGGCCGCGCAAGCGCAGCGCATCCCGCCGCGAACGGGAGCCGAGGGCAAGGCCGAGGCCGATCGTCAGGCCGATCGCCAGGCCTTCGCGTCGCCGGCAGAGGCCGCGGCCCCGGCCCGGCCCTCGGCGGCTGACGAGCGCCTGGGCGCCCGTAGCGACGAAGCCAGAGCCAAGGCC
>Ga0163144_10001841_pt1 | contig 49667 bp, 48 predicted proteins | sample OliLak19BULKMAT1_FD_123175 | JGI IMG/M metagenome (GOLD analysis project Ga0163144, IMG submission 123175) | Freshwater microbial mat bacterial communities from Lake Vanda, McMurdo Dry Valleys, Antarctica - Oligotrophic Lake LV.19.BULKMAT1 | ecosystem: Environmental > Aquatic > Freshwater >... | reverse complement strand
TGGCTCGCCAATCCATCACGGACGCACGCACGTCCGCCAAGGCAGCCGCGACCGCATGCGCCAACGCTGCCATGTCAGCAGTATCGGCCAGCCGGTCGATCTCCAAGTGCATGAAGGACTCGGCCGTGCCTTCGCCCACCGCCAACAGAACGCCATCGCCATCACGGCTGATCGGGAACACCGGATGCACCATGCCGTGCAGGGTGATACCGCGCTGTGCCAGCACCATGCCCACGGAATCGACCAGAAAAGGCATGTCGTCGTTGACGATCTGGATGAGGGTGTAACCAGTCTCGATGCCGTCGCCATCCCCGGGATTGAACAGCCGGATGGTCGCCACGCCCGCCGCGCGCTGGCCGGCAAAGCCCAGATTGCTGATGGCGATGCTGGCCCAGTTGCCGGCTGTACGCAGGGCCAACTCGTCATCCGGCAACCGAGCGTAGAAGCCCTTGGCAAAGGCCAAGGCCTGCGCCTGTCCGGTGCCCGGCACAAGCTGCTGCACGGCGGCAAGGATGGAATCGAGGGACACGGAAGGCAGAGCTTGAGCGTTCATGAAACGCGATCTCGCAGATGGCTGGCTAGTGCGAAATTGTACCGTTTCGGGGCTGACTGGCGGAAATGGCGGCGGCCTCACCGTTACCACCTCTCCACACGGTAGCGGATGGTGTCGACCGGGTTTTAACCCGATATCGCCGTATACCGACCAGTAAAAAAACTACACGGAATTGTCTGCCGAAGTCATGGGTGGGGGAAGCGTTTTTCAACAGCACAGTTTGTCCATGCCGAAAATACAGGATCATTTTTCGGCCGGCCGATTTGTCGAAACCTGAGGGTTCTCATCAAGTCCTCGTCACTCAAACACAAATGAAAACGCCCCACGAAGGGGCGTTTTCATTTCTGGCGGAGAGAGAGGGATTCGAACCCTCGATAAGGCTTTTGACCCTATACTCCCTTAGCAGGGGAGCCCCTTCGGCCACTCGGGCATCTCTCCGAAACTCTTGTGTTGCCTGATGCTCGGGCACGCCCTTGCAACAGCCGACAGGATACCGGTTCAACCGCCCTTTGGTAAACCTTCTTCCGCAACTGGCCGATTTGTGGCCGCTGATTCCTTGCCGAGCCGCTGGAATATTTCCTCGCGGTGGACAGCAACATCCTTCGGCGCAGTGATGCCGACCCGCACCTGATTCCCTTTCACTCCCAGAACGGTGACCGTGACCGCGTCACCAATCATCAGCGTCTCCCCGACGCGTCTGGTCAAGATCAACATGGCTCCCCTCCCGATACATCCGTGCACCGGTCCGCAGGCTTGGCTGCGGCGCCCCTGACCGCGAAGTAGCGGTCAGGCCGATGGTAGAGCGGCGCCGGCCCCAGCGCAACGCAAGGGCTGGGCGTTGTCGGGCTTACTGCAACCGTTGGAACACCCAGTCGTTGACGCCCGCCAGTGCCGCGATCAAGGCCGGGCCGTCCGGGCCGCCGCCCTGGGCCATGTCCGGGCGTCCGCCGCCCTTGCCGCCGATTTGCGCGGCGACGTGGGCCAGCAACTCGCCGGCCTTGACCTTGCCCAGGGCCGAGCCCTGTACGCCCGCGACCAGAGAGGCTCTGCCGGCTTCCGCCGAGGCCAGCACGATGACGGCGTCGCCGAGCCTGTTCTTGAGGGTATCCATGGCATCGCGCAGCGACTTGGCATCCAGGCCTTCGATGCGTGCGGCAACGACCTTCACGCCAGCGATGTCGGTGGCCATGGTCGCCAGTTCGGCGGTGGCGCCGGCGGCGGCCTTGGCCTTGAAGGATTCGATTTCGCGCTCGAGTTTTTTCTGGCGGTCGAGCAGCTGGCGCAGTTTTTCCACAATGTCATCGCTGCGGCCGCCGAGCAGTTCCGCCGCCTCGTCGAGGCGGCGTTCCTGATCGGCGAAGAAGGCCAGAGCGCCAGCGCCGGTGGTGGCCTCGATGCGGCGCACGCCGGCGGCAACGCCACCTTCTGACAGGATCTTCAGCAGGCCGATATCGCCAGTGTGGTGGACGTGGGTGCCGCCGCACAATTCAGTGGAGAAATCACCCATCTTGAGCACGCGCACGCGCTCTCCGTATTTCTCGCCGAACAGTGCCATGGCGCCGAAGTCGATGGCTTCGGCCATGCCCATGTGGTGGACCTCGGCCTCAGCGTTGCGGCGGATCTCGTCATTCACCATCTTCTCGATGCGCGCCAGTTCGGCGGCGGTGATCGGCTGGAAATGCGAGAAGTCAAAGCGCAGGCGATCCGGCGCGACCAATGAACCCTTCTGGCTGACGTGCTCGCCAAGCACGTTGCGCAGCGCGGCGTGCAGCAGGTGGGTGGCGGAATGGTTGAGCACGATGGCCTGGCGGCGCTCGCCGTCGACACGCGCAGACAGCTTTTCGCCGACCTTCAGCAAGCCCTTGGCCAGCACGCCGACATGGCCGTGGAATATGGCGGAAAGCTTGCCCGTGTCACGCACGTCAAAGCGATCACTGCCCGGATTGAGCAATACGCCGGTATCGCCGACCTGGCCGCCGGACTCGGCATAGAACGGCGTGCGATCGAGGATGATCACCGCCTCGTCGCCCGCCGCGATGGCGTCGACCGGCTTGCCGTCCTTGATGATGGCAACGATCTTGCAACCATCCTTCTCCAGCGTTTCGTAGCCGAGGAATTCGCTGGCGTGAAGGGAGGCGATCAACTCGGCGGGCAAACCGACGCTGCCGGAAAACTTGCTCGCCGAACGCGCGCGTACGCGCTGCTGGTCCATCAACGTGTCGTACTGGAACTGCGCACCCTCGGCCAGAGCCGAACCTTTCTCACGCAGGATGTCGACGATGAGGTCGGGCGGACAGCCGTAGGTGTCGTGCAGTTGAAACAACTGCTCGCCGTCAAGCCGACCGCTGCCGGAGATCAGCGCGCTTTCCAGTCGCTGCATGCCGGCATCGAGCGTGGTCGAAAATGCGGCCTCCTCGGCCTTGAGCGCCAGCTCAATGAAGCCCTGCTTGGCGCGCAGCTCCGGATAGGCCTCGCCCATCATCTCAACCAACGGCTGCACCATGCGCCAAAACTGGCCCTCAGCCTGCAGCGTGTTGAGCTTCCAGAAATGGCGGACGGCGCGGCGCACGATACGACGCAGCACGTAGCCGCGGCCTTCGTTCGAGGGCAGCACGCCGTCGACGATCAGGAAGGAGCAGGCGCGGATATGGTCGGCGATCACGCGCAGTGATTTGTTGTCGAGGTCGCCGGTGGCGGTCAGCTGCGAAGCCGCCTTGATCAGGTGCTGGAACAGGTCGATCTCGTAATTGCTGTGTACGTGCTGCAGCACGGCTGCGACGCGCTCAAGGCCCATGCCGGTGTCCACGCAGGGCGCCGGCAGCGGCAGCAGCGTACCGTCGGGCTGGCGGTCGAACTGCATGAAGACGTTATTCCAGATTTCGATGAAGCGATCGCCGTCCTCGTCGGGCGAGCCCGGTGGGCCACCCGGGATATGCGCACCGTGGTCGTAGAAGATTTCCGTGCAGGGGCCGCAGGGACCGGTGTCGGCCATCTGCCAGAAGTTGTCGGAGGCGAACGGTGCGCCCTTGTTGTCGCCGATGCGGATGATGCGCTCGGCCGGCAGGCCGACGACGGTGTTCCAGATGTCGAAGGCTTCGTCGTCGGCGTGGTAGATGGTGACCAGAAGCTTGTCCTTGGGCAGCTGCCAGACGCCGGTCAGCAGCTCCCACGCGAAGATGATCGCGTCGCGCTTGAAATAATCGCCGAAGCTGAAGTTGCCCAGCATCTCGAAGAAGGTGTGGTGGCGGGCGGTGTAGCCGACCTGGTCGAGGTCGTTGTGCTTGCCGCCAGCGCGCACGCAGCGCTGCGAGCTGGCTGCGCGCGTGTAACTGCGCTTCTCCGCGCCCAGGAAAACGTCCTTGAACTGCACCATGCCGGCATTGGTGAACAGCAGGGTCGGGTCGTTGCCTGGCACCAGCGGGCTGGAGGGCACGATGGTGTGGCCCTTGGAAGCGAAGAAATCGAGGAAATCCTTGCGGATCTGCGCGCTGGAAGGCGTGGCACTGGTTTTCATGGTTCGGGCATCAACCTTGGCAATGGCGGATCGCGGGAGACAACAGGACGCAGCCCCAAACTGCGGGCAGCGGCTGGAATTCTCAATCGAATCCTCGGGATGCCTAGATTATCAGGCCGGGGGTAGTCTTCGGCAGGGTGGTTCGATGTTGCGATCCCGCGCTTGGAGCAAGGATACAAGGCCGGCCGATCGAAGGCATTGGCGGCCCCATCATTGCGATGGTCCATAAGGTCTTCGGGCTCGGCTGCAGAGTCCCTCATCCGAAGCTTCATGCCTCCTTCCCAGCTTTGCAGTCACTTTGGGCGCCCGCTGGAGAAGACAATACCGGGCGGTGGCAGGGGAGTATCCCAGCTTGAGGCTAATCTAAATCCTGACAATCGATGTCGTTTCCGTTGCTCTTGACGGCGGCGAAGGCCATTTTCTGGTCGAACCCGCGCCTGAGCAGGAAATCCACGGCTTTGCGCCGCAGGGCTTGGTCGGAAAGATCCTTGCCGCCGTAGCGCCGGGCCACCAGGCCCTGGGCGCTGGCCTGCCAGTCGGCTTGGCAGGCTTCCAGTGCCGCCTCCACGAGGTCCCGGCCGATGCCGTGGCTTGCCAGTTCGGCACGGATTCGGCTCGGGCCATGCGCGGAGCCGGCACGGGTACGCGCCAAGGCTTCAGCAAAGCGCTCGTCACTCTGGAATTCCTGACGGCACAGTGTTTCCAGGACGACATCCATGTCATCGGTCGCCACGCCCTTGGCGCGCAGCTTGCGCGCCAGTTCCTTGCGTGAGTGCTCCCGCCTGACCAGCAGGCCCAGGGCCCGCTGGTAGGCGGAGGGCCCGCCGGCATCCTTGTCGGGCCGGCTGGCCACATCAGGCCTCGATTTCTTCCGGCGCCTGCGGCTTGACCACGCGCACCGGGGCCAGCTTTATCCGCAGCTTGGCTTCGAGGTCGGCAGCCATCGAGGGGTTATCCTTGAGGTACTGGCGGGCGTTTTCCTTGCCCTGCCCGATCCGCTCGCCCATGCAGCTGTACCAAGCGCCGGATTTTTCGACCAACTTGTTGTCCACGCCCATATCGATCAGCTCGCCCTCACGGGAAATGCCCTCGCCGTACAGGATTTCAGTGACGACGACCTTGAACGGCGGTGCCATCTTGTTTTTAACCACCTTGATCTTGGTTTCGTTGCCGATGATCTCATCGCCCTTCTTGACCGAGCCGATGCGACGGATATCAAGGCGCACCGAGGCATAGAACTTCAACGCATTTCCGCCCGTGGTGGTCTCTGGATTCTGGCCTGGCATCATGTTGCCGATCTTCATGCGCAGCTGGTTGATGAAGATGACCATGCAATTGCTGCGCTTGATATTGCCAGTCAGTTTGCGCAAGGCCTGGCTCATCAGGCGCGCCTGCAGGCCGACCTGCATTTCGCCCATCTCACCTTCGATTTCGGCGCGCGGCGTGAGTGCGGCGACCGAGTCGATGACCACTACGTCCACAGCGTTGGAGCGGACCAGCATGTCAACGATTTCAAGCGCCTGTTCACCGGTGTCAGGCTGGGAAATCAGCAAATCGTCGAGATTCACGCCCAGCTTCTGCGCGTAGCCAGGATCGAGTGCATGCTCGGCATCAACGAAAGCCGCTGTGCCGCCTGCTTTCTGGCATTGCGCAATCACCTGCAAGGTCAGCGTGGTCTTGCCCGAGGATTCCGGGCCGTAAATCTCGACGACGCGGCCTTTGGGCAGGCCACCGATGCCAAGTGCGATGTCGAGCATCAGCGAGCCGGTGCCGATGACCTCATGGGCCTCGACCGATTTGTCGCCCATCAGCATCACCGTGCCCTTGCCGAACTGCTTGTCGATCTGGGCCAGGGCGGCAGCCAGGGCGCGTTTCTTGTTCTCGTCCATCGTCGGGATTCCTTGGTTCGTGTTTGTAGGGTTAAGTAGGCGTGGAAGCACTGTAGGGGGTGGTGGTCGCACCAACTGAGACAGCGGCGCGTGTCCAGAAGATTAAATAACGAGGTGTGGCAAGGACGAGTGGAGAAACACCCTGCGTCGTGTCGGCAAACACCGCACAGCCGGGTAGGAACTCCGTGCACGCGCGCCCATTCATCGACTCGGCCGCACAAGACCGCAATAGAGCCCTTCGATGGCGAAATCCTGGCCGGGCCTGATCTCAATCGGCGCGTAGTCAGGATTGCGCGGCAGCAGCCTGATACCGTCCTTGGTGATCTTCAGCAGCTTGATGGTGATTTCGTCGTCGATGCGGGCGATCACGATCTGGCCGGAGCGGGCTTCTCGTGTCCGGTGCACGCCGACCAGATCACCGTCGAAGATGCCGTCGTCGCGCATGGAGTCGCCCCTGACCTTGAGCAGGTAGTCCGGGGATGGGAAAAACAGGCAGCGATCCATCAGCACGACTTCGTCGGAGCCGATGTCGGCGCCAATGGGCAGGCCGGCAGCAACCCGACCCAGCACGGGCAAGCGCAACGCGTTGTCGTCGTTGGCTGCGGCTCTGGACACAAGCGGTGGCGAAAAATCGTCTTCAGCCGGTTCCGGTTTGCACAGGCGAATGCCGCGTGCCTGCCCAGGGATGCGCCGGATGGCGCCAGCCTGCTCGAGTGCCTCGATGTGGTATTGGGCGGCGCGAACGCCCTTGAAACCAAAGGCCTGGGCAATTTCGACCTGGGACGGCGGCACGCCATCACTGTCGATCCGCTCGGTAATCATGGCCAGGATGGCCTGCTGGGTACTGGTGATATTCATTAGTATCAATACTACTAACAAACCCTCCCCCGCTGTCAACCCCCGGCCGGCTCGCCATCCGGATCCACGGGCAAGTACTGCCGCAACTCGCTGATATCACTGTCAATCCGCCCCTTGAGGCGACCTCGGCAAAGACCATCAAGCTGCTCCGGGCGCATGTCGCCCAGGGTCCACACTTGCTGCTGACAGGCCTCGGGCCGCGTCGCCTTGTGCGCCAAGACCAGCAGGGCTTCGTCGAAATCGGCCAGGTCCGTCGGTTCCCTCGCCGGCTGCCGGTGGCCAGTCGGACGGCCATCGCGTAGCGCGTTGGCATGAAGACGGTAGGCGTCGACGGCGCTTGCGTGATAGCCATCGATCGCTGGCATCAGGTCGTCAGCGCCGCGGGCCATGCAAAAGGTATTCACCGCCTGCAGCTTGGCGTACTTGCCCAGCACCGCCTCCGCCAAACCCGATGGGAATCGGAACGCTGGGTCGATGGGCTGGCATTGGCACTCGTCAGGCAGGCCACTGCCGCCTGACCACCGCTCCATGATGCTGCACCCACCGCGCCTGTTCGCGACCAGATTGAGAATGGGTTGCTTCTCGATGGGCGTGTCATTGACATTGCCGCCACGCGGCACGACCACCAAGGTGGACGACGTCAGGAAATGGTCCGTGGGAACGACCAGGTCGTACAACGCACGTTGGTCCTGGCGCCGTGCCGATGCCAGTATCGGCTGGGCACGTTGCTGCAATACGGTGGACCAGGCAGGCGTCGTGAAACGCGCCAACGGCGTGTGGTTCCGGGCCTGCAGGCGTGCGCGCGCTTCGGCCACATGGGGACTTTCCGGGTACTCGAACAGATAAGCCTGTATCGGGCCCGGATCGCTTTGGGTGGAAACGAATTTCCAACGGCTTTCGGCATTCCAATGGGAGCTTTGTCCGGCCACGGCCAAGGACGGAAACAGGACCAGCAGAACTATCAGGCATCGAATCCTCATTTCTGGGATCGCCTGGTTAAAGACGTCGGCTTGCGCCAGGATCAGCCAGCCAGCGCCAGCAGGCCACGCAAGGCCGCCGCCACGGTTTGCCGACGCACGGACTCGCGGTCGCCATCGAAGTGGAAGATCTTGGCCTGCGGATAACCGCCTCGGCGTTTCCAGCCTATCCATACCGTGCCGACCGGCTTGTCGCTGGTGCCTCCGGTGGGACCGGCGATGCCCGTCACCGCCACGGCGATGCTGGCACCGGAGGTGATCAGGGCGCCGGAGACCATTTCGGTCACGGTTTCCCGGCTGACCGCGCCGTGTTCCTCGAGCGTCTGCGGGCGCACACCCAGCAGCGCTTGCTTGGCTTCGTAGCTGTAGGCCGCAAGCCCGCAGTCGAACCAGTCCGAACAACCCGGGATATCGGTGATCATCTTGGCAATCCAGCCGCCGGTGCAGCTTTCGGCCGTGCACACCATCAGGCGTTGCGCGCGCATGGCTTGGCCCACCAGCTCGGCGAGCGCATGCAGGGCGTTGTCATCGTGCGCCGCGTCAGCGGCAAGATCGTTCGTGGGTGCAGGAGTCATGGGCGCTAGACTATAGGCCCGCCCTGCCCTTTGCCATCCGGAATGTCGTCTCCCGAAGCTGCCCAGCACACGCCGCTCATGCGCCAGTTTTTTTCGGCCAAGGCGGAAAACCCCGACGTGCTGCTGTTGTTCCGGATGGGCGATTTCTACGAAATGTTTTACGACGACGCACGCAAGGCCGCGCGTCTGCTCGACATAACCCTGACCCAGCGCGGCAACTCCGCCGGCCAGCCGATCCCGATGGCCGGCGTGCCGGCACATGCGATGGAAGGCTATCTGGCGCGACTGGTGGCGCTGGGCGAGTCGGTGGCGATCTGCGAACAGATCGGCGATCCGGCCTTGGCCAAGGGCCTGGTCGAGCGCAAGGTGGTGCGCATTGTCACGCCGGGAACGGTGACCGACGAGGCACTGCTGACCGAGCGCCGCGACACCCTGCTGCTGGCGATTTCCCGTCACCGGAACGGCTATGGGCTGGCTTGGGCGGATCTTGCGGGCGGGCGTTTTCTGGTCAGCGAAGCCATTGGCGAAGACGCGCTCACGGCCGAGCTTGCCCGGCTGGCACCGGCCGAAATACTTATCCCCGACGAAGACGGCTGGCCGGCTGCGGTCAATGCGATGACTGGCCTGCGCCGGCGCGCACCCTGGTATTTCGATGCGGATACCTGCCGGCGTCAGCTGCTGAAATTCTTCGGCCAGCACGACCTGACGAGCTTCGGGCTGGAGGACAAGCCGCTGGCGATTGGCGCTGCCGGCGCGTTACTCGGCTATGTCGAGGAAACCCAAAAGCAGCGCCTGCCTCACCTGACGGCGATCGCGTTTGAATCGGCCGACGAGGCCATCGCGATGAATGCCGCGACGCGGCGCCATCTCGAACTCGATGTCCGCACCGACGGCCGCATCGAACACACCCTGCTCGGCGTGCTCGACAGCACAGTCAGCCCGATGGGCGGCCGCATGCTGCGGCGCTGGCTGCACCGGCCACTGCGCAATACCCGCATCGTCAGTGAGCGCCACCATGCCGTGCAGACCCTGATCGACAGCGGCGTGGAGCTGAGTTTGCGCGAACGCTTCCGCGGCGTCGGCGACATCGAACGCATCCTCACCCGCGTGGCGCTGCGCTCGGCGCGGCCGCGCGACCTGAGTACGCTTCGCGATGGGCTGGTGGCGCTGCCAACGATACGCGACGAACTCGCGCCGCTGGATTCACCGCGACTGCACGAACTGGCCGCCGAGTTGGGCGAGCACGCGGGTAGCGCCGGTCTGCTGGCGCGCGCCGTGGTCGAGCATCCACCGGTGCTGCAGCGCGACGGCGGCGTCATTGCGAAAGGCTTTGATGCCGAACTCGATGAACTGCGCGAACTGTCCAGCAACGCCGATCAGTTCCTGGTCGATCTGGAAGCGCGCGAAAAGGCCGCCACCGGCATTCCGACACTAAAGGTTGGCTACAACCGCGTGCACGGGTATTTCATCGAGATCAGCAAGGGCCAGTCCATACGGGCGCCGACCCATTACACGCGCCGGCAAACGCTGACCGGCGCCGAGCGCTATATCACCGAAGAGCTCAAATCCTTCGAGGACAAAGTGCTGAGCGCACGCGACCGCTCGCTGGCGCGTGAGAAGCAGCTCTACGAAAACCTGCTGGAAGAGTTGAACCTGCGCCTGGAGCCGCTCAAACGCTGCGCGTCGGCACTGAGCGAACTGGACGTGCTGTGCTGCTTCGGCGAGCGCGCACTGGCGCTGGACTGGACGTGCCCGCGGCTCAGCAACACGCCCGGCATCCGCATCGAGCGCGGCCGGCATCCGGTAGTCGAGGCGGTGCGCGATGAACCGTTCGAACCCAACGATCTGGTGCTCGACGAGGACCGGCGCATGCTGGTGGTCACCGGCCCGAACATGGGCGGCAAATCCACCTACATGCGCCAGAACGCGCTGATCGTGCTGCTCGCGCACATCGGCAGCTTCGTGCCGGCAAGCCGTGCCGAGCTCGGTCCGATCGACCGCATCCTCACCCGCATCGGCGCCGGCGACGACCTCGCGCGCGGACAGTCCACCTTCATGGTGGAAATGGCCGAGACCAGCTACATCCTGCACCATGCGACCGCCAACTCACTGGTGCTGATGGATGAAATCGGCCGCGGCACATCCACCTACGACGGCTTGGCGCTGGCCGAAGCCTGCGCGCGTCATCTTGCGCACAACAATCGCGCCTACACCCTGTTCGCCACCCACTATTTCGAATTGACTGCGCTCGCCGAGCCGGGCAGCGGCATCGCCAATGTGCATCTTGATGCCGTCGAGCACGGCGAAAAACTGGTGTTCATGCATGCGGTCAAGGACGGCCCGGCCAACCGCAGTTTCGGCCTGCAGGTGGCAGCGCTGGCCGGCCTGCCGCGCAGCGTGGTCAATCAGGCGCGCAAGACACTCAACGAGCTTGAGCAACGCGGCAAATCCCATGCCGCCGAACTGGCACCAGCCGCGCTGGACCAGCCACAGCAATTTGGCTTGTTCGCGCAGCCCTCGCCAATAGCGGAAGCGCTGGCGCAGATCGACCCCGATGAACTGACGCCCAAGCAGGCGCTGGAAGCTTTGTATCGCCTGAAGGCACTCCGCTAGTGCTTTGTTTCGCAGTCAATCGGGCTTGTGTACCGCATCTTTCCGCGTCTGCCGGCGCTGCGCCCGCTCGCCAAGGCACCGTCATGCCTGGTCGGCGCGCCTTGTCAGCCATGCAAATCCACCTGCATGAAATGTCCTCTGACTACGAAACGCTGCACTAGTGGTCAGAAGTCAGGAAGCGGCCCGGACGCCTTCCACCCGATGTAACGAAAGCTGGAATCTCAAAACGAATCCAGATCGCCCAAGGCCTGTATCAGGCGACGCGCACGCTTGTCGGGCTTGGTTTCCGGCGGACGATAGCCGGCGTTGGCGGCGCGCCGTTCGGCCGCTTCGCGCAGGCGACGCTCGCGGGCTTCGTCGGGTTCGCGATACAGCGTTTGCGCGATTGGGGCGGAGCCGCGTTTTTCGCTCAGCAGCAGCACTTCGATCTCGAAGCGCTCTTCGCCGCGGCGAACCTGCATGGCTTCGCCCACGCGCACGGCGCGCGATGGCTTGACGGCTTGGCCGGCGACTTCAACCTTGCCGCTTTCAATGGCCTGCTTGGCCAGGGCGCGGGTCTTGTAGAAGCGCGCGGCCCAGAGCCAGATATCGAGGCGGACGGTAACGGGCGTCTGGTTCATGGCCTTAAAGCAAAACGGCCACCGCAGGGGTGGCCGTCTTGACAGATGCTGCAGTTGATTCAGACGGCCTTGCGGGCGCCCAGGTCTTCCTTGATGCGCGCCTTCTTGCCTTCGAGGTCACGCAAGTAATACAGCTTGCCCGAACGCACCTTGCCGCGACGCTTCACCGACACCGAGTCAATGATCATGCTGTGGGTCTGAAACACGCGCTCGACGCCGAAACCGTGCGAAATCTTGCGCACGGTGAAGGCGGAGTTCAGGCCGGCGTTCTTGATCGCAATGACCACGCCTTCATAGGCCTGCACGCGCTCGCGATTGCCTTCCTTGACCTTGACGTTGACGACAACGGTATCGCCGGGGCCGAATTCCGGGAACTGGCGCTGGATCTGTTCGGCTTCGAATTTCTGGAGGAGGTTCATGGGTGCACCTGGTTCCTGATGGATAGGAACTGATGGATCAGTTCCGGATCTTTTCTGTAGTTCTTGGACGCCGCTCTGGGGCGGGTAGCCCGGCATTATAAACAGCGAAGCTCATGATTGGCTAGGGTTTTATCAACTCTCCCCAGAGTCTTTCCGGGAGCCATCCCCGCGCCCAGCCCATTCCGTCTGGAAGGCCGCCAACAGGGTCGCATCCTGCTTGCCCAGTTCCAGCCGGGCCAGCAGGTCCGGGCGCCTGAGCCAGGTCCGACCCAGGCTCTGCTGCCGGCGCCAGCGACGGATGGCGGCATGGTCGCCCGACAGCAGCACCGGTGGCACGCCCTCGGTGCCCATGCTGTCGGAACGGGTGTAGTGCGGGCAATCCAGCAGCCCGCCCTCGAAGCTGTCCTGCGCCGCCGATTCGGCATCATTCAGGGCGCCATCCTGCAGCCGGCCGATGGCGTCGATCAGCACCGCTGCGGCCAGTTCGCCGCCGGAAATCACGTAGTCGCCGATCGACAGCTCCTCGTCCACCTCGCGATCGATGAAACGCTCGTCTAGTCCCTCGTAGCGACCGCAGACCAGCATCAGGCGCGGGATCGCCGCCAGCTGGCGGACTTTTTCCTGCGTGAGAGGCACGCCCTGCGGACTGAGGTAGACCACCCGCGCCGGCTCGGGCGCGGCGGCGCGGGCCGCCTCCAGGCAGGCGCTCAGGGGCTCGGGCAGCATCACCATGCCGGGGCCACCGCCGAACGGGCGATCATCGACGCGTCGGTAGTTGTCGGTGGCGTAGTCGCGCGGGTTCCAGGCCTCGACGGCGAACAGGCCGCGCTCCAGCGCGCGCCCCACCACGCCAACCTGCACGCACTGACGAATGAAATCCGGAAACAGCGTCAGTACGTCAATGCGCATCAGAAATCCGCGTCCCAGTCGACGACGATTTTCCTCGCGTCGAAATCCACCGACATGATGAAACGATCCATCAGGAAAGGAATCAGGCGCTGGCGCTCGCTCTGGACCACCATGACGTCGTTGGCCGGGGTTTCAAACAAATGGGAAACCTCGCCGAAGGCCACGCCTTCGAGGTTGGTCACCGCCATGCCTTCGAGGTCGACCCAGTAGTACTCGTCGGGTTTCGGTGCCGGGAGCCGGCTGCGCGGAACCCAGACTTCGGCGCCGGCCAAGGCTTCGGCAACATCGCGGTCGTCCAGACCCGGAAGAGTGACCGTCATGCCCTTGGCAGTCTGGCGGCCACGGGCGCCGGTGATTTCGCGCTCGCTGCCGTTGTGCACGAACACCCAGGGCTGGTAGTCCATCACCGCAGCGATCGGATCAGTGAACGACTGCAGTTTCAGTTCGCCACGAACGCCAAAAGCGCCGATGACCCTGCCCAGCAGGATTCGGCGCTCTTGTGTCATCGCGTCAGCCCTCGCGTCAGACACGCGAGGAACGGTCTCAGGCGGCGGCCTGGACCGAGGCTTCCTTGACCAGCATGCGGACCTTGTCGGTCAGCTGCGCGCCGTGGGAAACCCAGTGCTTCACGCGCTCGGTGTCGAGCACCACGCGCTTCTCGTTGCCGGCGGCCACGGGGTTGTAGTAACCCAGGCGTTCGATCGAGCGGCCGTCGCGCTTGTTGCGCTGGTCGGTGACGATGATGTGGTAGAAGGGGCGCTTCTTGGCGCCGCCACGGGTCAGGCGAATCTTGACCATTTTCGGTGTGCTCGTTCTGTAGTTCTGGGGTGTCTATCGGCGTGCCCCGGGACCAATGGTCTTCGGGGAGCCAGAGAGTATAGCCCTTTGGATCGTCTTAGAAAACCCTGGACGGCCTCGGCATCAGGAACAGCCGCTGAAATCAGCGCCGGAAACCGCCGGGAAAACCGCCCCCGCCCATCAGACCCTTCATGCCGCGCATCATGCCCTTCATCCCGCCTTGGGACAGCTTGCGCATCATGCCCTCCATCTGGTCGTACTGCTTGATCAGCTTGTTGACCTCGGCCGGCGTTGTGCCGGCGCCCCTGGCGATTCGCGCACGGCGTGACCCGTTGAGCAGGGCCGGATTGCGCCGTTCCTTCTTGGTCATGGAATTGATGATCGCCACCATTCGCGGCATTTCCTTGCCGGTGACCTGGCCCTTCACGTGGTCCGGGATCTGGCCCATGCCCGGCAGCTTGTCCATCAGGCCGGCCAGGCCGCCCATGTTCTGCATCTGCTCAAGCTGGTCGCGCATGTCGTTGAGGTCGAACTTCTTGCCCTTGGCGACCTTGTCGGCGAATTTCTGCGCTTTTTCCTGATCGACCTGCGACTGCACCTGCTCGACCAGAGACAGCACATCGCCCATGTCGAGGATGCGGCTGGCAGCGCGATCGGGATGGAACACGTCCAGACCATCGGGCTTTTCGCCAACGCCGGTGAACTTGATCGGCTGACCGGTGATGTAACGCACCGACAGCGCGGCACCGCCGCGGGCGTCACCATCGGTCTTGGTCAGCACCACGCCGGTCAGCGGCAGCGCCTCGCTGAAGGCCTTGGCGGTGTTGGCCGCGTCTTGGCCAGTCATCGCATCGACCACGAACAGGGTTTCGACCGGATTGATCGCGGCGTGCAGCGCCTTGATCTCGGCCATCATCGCTTCGTCGATGGCGAGGCGGCCGGCGGTGTCGACCAGCAGCACGTCGACAAAGCTCTTGCGCGCATCGGCAATGGCGGCACGGGCGATGTCGACCGGGCTCTGGCTGATATCGCTGGCAAAGAACAGCACGTCCACCTGTTTGGCCAGCGTTTCCAGCTGCTGGATGGCGGCGGGACGGTAAACGTCGCAGCTGACCACCATCACCTTCTTCTTGCGCTTTTCCTTCAGGTGCTTGGCCAGCTTGGCAACCGTGGTGGTCTTGCCGGCGCCCTGCAGGCCTGCCATCAGGATGATCGCCGGCGCCGGCACGTTGAGGTTCAGGTCGCTGGCCTGCGAGCCCATCACCGCCGCCATCTCGTCGTGCACGACCTTGATCAGGGCCTGGCCGGGCGTGAGGCTGTTCATCACTTCCTGGCCAATCGCCCGGGCCTTGATGCGTTCGATCAGGGCCACGACCACAGGCAGCGCGACGTCGGCCTCGAGCAGCGCAACGCGCACTTCGCGCAGCGATTCGCGGATGTTGTCCTCGGTCAGGCGGCCGCGGCCGCGCAGACGCTGCAGGGTGCCGGACAGGCGTTGGGTCAGTGATTCGAACATGGGTCTGGCGCCGGATTTCGTGGTGACGAAGTATAGCGCGGTGCCGGCTCCGGCTCCGCGTTGTCGAGAACGGTTCGCATCCACAGTGGCGTGTGCGAAACTGCCGCCATGCCTGATTTGCTGATGCCCCTGCTTGCCGCCCTCGCCTATGGCATCGCCGCCACCCTGCTGGTGGCTGGGCTGCGTCGTGGCAAAAGCGAAAGCAGGCCGGCGCTGTGGCTGCTGCTGCCGGCCCTCGCCCTGCATGCCGGGACGCACATCGCTGGCTGGATGCACCTGAAGGGGCCTGACCTGCATTTTTTTTCCGCCCTGTCGCTGGTCGGTTTCGGCATGGCGGCCCTGACCACGCTGGCCGCACGCAGCCAGCGCGTGCAGGCACTGGGCGTGGTCGTATATCCGATTGCCGCACTGATGCTGATGCTCTACCACTTCTATGGCCACGGCCAAGCCAAGACCATGGACTGGCCGCTGCAGCTGCACGCCTGGCTGGCCCTGCTGGCCTATGCGACCCTGGCCATCGCCACCCTGCTCGCCCTGATGCTGTGGCTGCAGGAGCGCGCCCTGCGCCGTCGCCAACTGCACGGCTGGCTGCGCATCCTGCCGCCGTTGACGCAGCTGGAAAGCCTGCTGTTCCGGTCGCTTGCGGCGAGCTTCGTCGTTCTCACCCTGGCGCTGGTCACGGGCGTCGTGTTTGTCGAGGATCTGCTCGCCCAGCATCTGTCGCACAAGACGGTGCTGTCGGTGTTGAGCTGGATCGTGCTGGCCACGCTGCTGGTTGGTCGCTGGCGCTGGGGCTGGCGCGGCAAGCGTGCGGTGCAGCTCACCCTGGTCGCAATGGCGCTGCTGGCACTGGCCTATTTCGGCAGCATGTTCGTGCGTGAGCTTTTGTTGCAAAGCCCCTGACGCGCAGGAGCGGCTTCATCCGCATGACTGCCTGAAATCCACATGAGGCGAGTTGCCTCGGCTGAAGCTCCGCCCATAACTTAGCTGCTGTTGCAACGCCCGCAACACCTACATTGCGGCGGCGAGCGCTTCAGCCAGCCGCTCCACGCCAATCACTTCCATATCGCCAACGCGGCCCTTCTTCGGTGCATTGGCCTTCGGCACGATGGCGCGCTTGAAACCGTGCGTGGCGGCTTCGCGCAGGCGCTCCTCGCCGTTCGGCACCGGGCGGATTTCCCCGGATAAACCCACCTCGCCGAACGCCACCGTTTTGTCCTCCAGCGGCTTGTCGCGCAACGATGACAGCACCGCCAGCAGCACCGGCAGGTCGGCGGCGGTTTCCTGCACGCGGATGCCGCCAACAACATTGACGAACACGTCCTGGTCGTAGACGCCGACGCCGCCGTGGCGGTGCAATACCGCCAGCAGCATGGCCAGGCGATTTTGTTCGAGCCCCACCGTCACCCGGCGCGGATTCGACAGCGGACTGTGGTCGACCAGAGCCTGCACTTCCACGAGCAGCGGACGCGTGCCCTCGCGGGTCACCATCACCACGCTGCCCGGCGTTGGCCCGGCGGCACCGGACAGGAAGATCGCCGACGGATTGGGCACTTCGCGCAGGCCCTTGTCGCCCATGGCGAACACGCCCAACTCGTTGACCGCGCCGAAGCGGTTCTTGAACGCACGCAGCACCCGAAAACGGCTGCCGCTCTCGCCCTCGAAATACAGCACGGCATCGACCATGTGCTCGAGCACGCGTGGACCGGCGATGCCGCCTTCCTTGGTGACATGACCGACCAGAAACACACTAGTGCCGGTTTCCTTGGCGAAGCGCACCAGTCGCGCCGCGCTCTCGCGCACCTGGCTGACCGAGCCGGGCGCCGCCGTCAGTTGTTCCGACCACAGCGTCTGGATGGAATCGGCAACGATCAGGCGCGGCTTGGCTTTGTTTGCCAGCGCAAGAATTTTCTCGACGCCGGTTTCTGCCAATGCATTCAAACCGTCCAGCGACAGCCCGAGTCGCACCGCGCGCCCGGCCACTTGCGCGAGGCTTTCCTCGCCGGTCACATACAGCGACGGCAGCCGCGCCGACATCGACGCCAGCGCCTGCAGCAGCAAGGTAGATTTGCCGATACCCGGATCTCCGCCGACCAGCACCACCGAGCCTTCGACCAGACCACCGCCCAGCACACGATCCAGTTCGGCCAAACCCGTGGACACGCGCACCTCGGCGGCATCGCCCACATCCTTGAGCGCGGTGATCCTGGCAGCGTCCGCAGCACCGGCATAACCGCCGCGACGAATACCGCCCTTGGCCGCGGCTGGCTCGACCACGAATTCCGAGAGCGTGTTCCACGCGCCGCATTCGCCGCACTGGCCCTGCCATTTGTTGAAATTGGCGCCGCAATCGGAACAGACGTAGGCGGTTTTTGCTTTGCTCATGAGTATGTCGTTTCCCTGGCTGCTGTTACCGGAATCGTTGCCATCCCGGCGTGTCGCGAACGTTCAATTGTGCGGCTTTTTCAAGCGCATACGATCAATAATCGACCGGCAAAACGACCCGCGCCGAAACCCGAAGCCGTCGACAAAAAGACGAACCATAACCGCTGCCCACCGTATCAGAGCTGCCCGCTTGTCCCGTTTCGCCGCGCCTGATCAAGAAAGTTATAGGCCACGTCCCTGCCCGGCCAGGTCGCGGCCATAGCCACTCCAATGCGCCCGACTCTATCGGGCAAAGTTGATCGCCCCCTTCACCGCCAACCCATTTTGGGGGTATTGTTATGGCTGGCGCCTTAGTGGGCAGCTGCCTTCTCCGGCAGTCGCGGGCCGAGGCACGCGACGGCATCCAACCACGGGGGTTTTATGTTCAAGATCACAGCACAAGGCAAGTCCATCCTGACCCGCTGCATCCTGGCGGCTGCGATCGGAGTGGCCGCCAGTAGCGCGCAGGCCACGAACGTCATATACGCCGATCCAAATGATTGCGGTCACTCCCTGGATTCAGGGCGCTTGGCCGCGCTCGGACACAGCCTCAGCAATTTCAACCCCGATAACGACGGCTGGGCAAATGCGCTGTCCGGTGGCCTCGGCGAGGGCGTCATTGTTGTCGGCGAATGCCAGGCAGGATTCGAGTTATCTGGAGCTACCCGGACCGCGATCCAGAACTATGTCAGTGCCGGCAAGAAGCTAATCATAATTGGTGACCATCAAGGCAGCCTTTCCTTCCTCAATCCCACTTTCGGCTACGCCGCGAATCTTGTTTACGGCTGCAAGAGCGATGACGGCATCGCAGCAACGATCACCGCCGCCGCGGCGGGGACAATCTTCGCGAACGGCCCAAATGTTGTCCGTAACGCGTCCTGCACCTCGGGCCTGGAGTTGGCCAGCCTGCCTCCAAGCGCCAGGACCTTGTACGCCGGTGAGTCCTACTACGGCGGCGGCGACGACCGGCCTGCCGCCAAATCGACAGCCAACTCACCGCAGCTTGATATCTTGACCCCGACATCACTGGTCTGGACCAATGCCTATGGCAGTGGCACGCTGGCGTGGTTGGGCTACGATTTCTACGAGGGTGTCAATGAAACAACCAAAGACGACTGGTACATCGTCCTCGACAATGCCCTGCGCTACACCTACACCGCCTTTACCGGCTCGGCCAACCTGCGCATCAGCTTCTCCGGCTCGACGATCCCCGTTCGCGGCGGCTCCACCACCGCGGTCTACGCCCGTCTCGACAACTACGGGCGCGACAGCGCAGTCAATCCCGTGGTCGACATCAACCTCGGCAATCCAGTAACCAATGCCTCGATCGTCGCACCCAGCGGCTGGTCTTGCGCGCAAAGCGGTGGCGTGCAGCCCTCTTCCGCCATTCAAACGCCTGCATCACTGGCATTCCGCTGCCAGCGCGCCGGCAACATGAGCCGCGGCGGCACGGTGAATTTCAGGATCAACGTGGTCACGCCGAATTCGGCACCGAGTGGTTTCGTCACCATTGATGCCAGCACGTCTTCGGATTCCGTCGACCCCAACACCAGCAACAACCAGGCATCGTTCAAGCTCTATGTCCGGGCCGGATCGAACTCGTTGCCGGTGGTCGTAGCGCCGGTCTACTGAGGCTTGCTGTGCATGATGCCGGGCACGCCTGGCATCATCCCCATCATCAGGCAAACGCCACAAACAGCAAGGCCGCCCGAAAGGCGGCCTTGTTTCTTGCTGCTGGTGCCGTTGAAAGGAGTCGAACCTTCGACCTACTGATTACGAATCAGTTGCTCTACCAACTGAGCTACAACGGCATTGGAGGCCGAATTCTAATGGCGACGCGGGTTCCGGTCAATTTTGGCCGTCAATCCAGCAAGATCATGCGCAGTTCCCTGGGCAGGGCGAACACCATGTCCTCGGGTTCGCCGTGAAGTTCGCGCACGCTGCCGCAGCCGAGCTCCTGCAGGCGCGCGATTACGCCCTGCACCAGCACTTCCGGCGCCGAGGCACCGGCGGTGACGCCGATGCGCTGCTTGCCGTCCAGCCACTGCGGCTCGATGAATTCGGCACCGTCGATCAGGAAGGCGGAAGCGCCCTGCTTTTCCGCCAGCTCGCGCAGTCGGTTGGAATTGGAGCTGTTGATCGATCCGACCACCAGCACCAGGTCGCAATCGGCAGCCAGTTCGCGCACAGCGTCCTGACGGTTTTGCGTGGCGTAACAGATGTCGTCGTGCCTAGGCCCCTGGATCGCCGGGTACTTGATGCGCAGGGCATTGACGACATCGCGGGTTTCATCCACCGACAGCGTGGTTTGCGTGGTGTAGGCCAAGCTTTCCGGCTGCGAAACCTGCAGCGTGGCCACGTCGGCGACATCCTCGACCAGGAAGATATGGCCATGCCCGCCCTCGGCCAGCCACTGGCCCATGGTGCCCTCAACTTCCGGATGGCCCTCGTGACCGATCAGCACCACATCGCGGCCGGCGCGGCAGTGTCGGGCGACTTCGATATGCACCTTGGTCACCAGCGGACACGTGGCATCAAACACCTTGAGGCCGCGCGCGGCTGCTTCCGCACGCACCGCCTGCGATACGCCGTGGGCGCTGAAGATCACGGTGGCACCGGCCGGCACTTCCGCCAGCTCTTCGACAAACACCGCACCGCGCTGGCGCAGGTCCTCGACCACGAAACGGTTGTGCACGACTTCATGGCGCACGTAGATCGGTGCGCCCAGGGTTTCGATGGCGCGCTTGACGATCTCGATGGCGCGATCGACGCCAGCGCAAAAGCCGCGTGGGTTGGCCAGGACAATGTCCATCAGGAAAAACTCCCGTGTGCGTGGATGCCGAAGACGTCATTGCTGATCATGGACTGGCCTCATCCTTTCGAGCGGAAAGGCTCAGCAGCACCAGCAGCACGGCGCCTACCGAGATGGCGCTGTCGGCGATGTTGAATACCGGCCAGTAATAACCGTTCCAGTACCACTGCACGAAATCGACCACGTAGCCGAAACGCACGCGATCAATCAGGTTGCCGAGGGCGCCGCCAATCACCAGCGCGAACGGCAGCGCCGTGCGCCAGTCGGCGCGCGGCGTCCGCGACAGCCACACGCCCAGCACGACGCTGATAACCACTGCAAGGATGCTGAACAGCCATTTCTGCCAGCCGCCGGCGTCATGCAGAAAGCTGAAAGCGGCGCCGAAGTTGTAGACCAGGGTCCAGTTCCAGAAACCTTCGATCACCGCCACCGGCCGCTGGTAGGTCAGCGTGGAAAGCGCCCAGAACTTGCTGATCTGGTCGAGCACGATCAGGGTGGCGGACAGTGCCAGCCAAGACAGCGCGTTGGGACGGGGAAAATCAGTACGGGTCATCGGCAGAACTCAAAAATGTAGGGGAAGCGCAAGCCGCGATGTCTCGGTCGTTGGCAGGATTCGCGGCTTGCGTCACTCCTGCATTGGCTGTGGTAGTCAGAAATATTTCCGGTCCTCGCCGGCCCCGTTGACGTTTTCGACGCAGCGGCCACAGAGATCCGGATCATCAGCGTGGCTGCCGACGTCGGCGCGGTAATGCCAGCAGCGGATGCATTTGACGTGGTCCGACACCTTCGCAAAGATCCAAGCCTCGCCATTATCCGCCTTGCCGGCGGCCTCGCTGCGTTCATGCAGTGGCCGAAGTTCCAGCGACGAGGTTATAAACAGGAAGCGCAGTTCCTCGGCAACGCCCGGCAATTCCGCCAGCGCAGCGCGGTCGACATCGGCGTACAGGCAGACCTCGGCCTGCAGCGATGCGCCCAACTTGCCGTCGGCACGCATCGGTTCCAGCGTCTTGCTCACCGAATCGCGCAATATCAACAGCGATTGCATCAGCGCGCCATCGGCCGCCAGATACCCGCCATCGGTCGGCAGCAGAAGATCGATATCAGCCGACGTCGTAAACAGCACGTGTGCCTCGCGCGCTCCCGGCAGGTACTGCCAGATTTCCTCGGCGGTGAAGCTCAGCACCGGCGCGATCCAGCGCGCGAATGCTTCGACAATGCGAAACATCGCGCTCTGCGCCGAACGCCGGCCGCGGCTGTCTACCGGCATGGTGTACAGGCGGTCCTTGGTAACGTCGAGGTAGAGCGAGCCCAACTCATTGGTGCAGAAGTTCTGCACCAGCGACACCACGCGCGCGAAGTCGTACTCGCCGTAGGCGTTCCAGATATCGTCGTTGAGCTTGCGCGCCTTGGCCATCGCCCACTGGTCGAGCAGCAGGCAGTCGTCATGGTCGACCAGGTGTTTGTCCGGCTCGAAACCATGCAGGTTGCCTAACAGGAAGCGCGCCGTATTGCGGATGCGTCGATAGGCATCGGCACTGCGCTTGAGGATTTCGTCCGATACCGACATCTCGTTGCGGTAGTCGGCCGACGCTACCCACAGGCGGAGCACGTCAGCGCCCATCTGGTCGATCACCTTCTGCGGTTCAACCACGTTGCCGACCGACTTGGACATTTTCTTGCCCTGGGCATCGACGGTGAAGCCGTGGGTGAGCACCTGTTTATAAGGCGCGACGCCATCCATGGCGATGCCGGTCAACAAGGAACTCTGGAACCAGCCGCGATGCTGGTCGGAACCTTCCAGATACATATCGGCCGGCTTGCGCAACCCTTGCTCCGGTCGCGCCGCCAGCACGCCCTCGTGGGTGACGCCAGAATCGAACCATACGTCCAAGATGTCGTTGACCTTGTCGTAGTCGGGCGCATCGGCGCCGATCAACTCATGAGCATCAAGCGCGTACCAGGCATCGGTACCATTTTTCTCAACGCGGCCGGCGACCTCGCGCATCAACTCGACGCTGCGCGGATGCGGCTCGCCGCTGATGCGGTGCACGAACAGCGCGATTGGCACGCCCCATGTTCGCTGGCGCGAGATGCACCAGTCCGGACGGTTTTCAATCATCGAGGCGATGCGCGCCTCTCCCCAGTCGGGGAACCAGCCGCCCTGCGCGCCGATTTCGCGGATCGCGGCGAGCGCGTCACGTCGCAAACCCGCCTGCTCCATCGAAATAAACCACTGCGGCGTAGCGCGGAACGCCACCGGCGACTTGTGTCGCCAGCAGTGCGGATAACTGTGCTGAAGTCGGGCTTCGGCGAGCAGGCTGCCGTTCTCGCTGAGCAGCGCGGTGATGGCGCTGTTGGCCTTCCAGATGTACTGGCCCTCGAACAGCGGAGTGCCCGGCAAGTAGACGCCCTTGCCGTCGATGGGATTGAGCTCGGCGGCGCTGTACTTCGCCACCAGCCCGTACTGCAGGCCGACCACGAAGTCTTCCTGGCCGTGGCCCGGCGCGGTGTGCACGGCGCCGGTACCGGCTTCGGTGGTGACGTGGTCACCGAGCAGGATGGGGATCACCCGCTCGTAAAACGGATGCGCGAGCACTTCGTTTTCCAGCGCGGCGCCCTTGGCGCGACCAAGGATATCCGGCGTAGCGATGCCATAACGCTGCAGCGCGCTTTCAGCCAGGGCTTCGGCGAGCACCAGCAACTGCCGGCGCCCCGCACGCAGCGGGCCTTCGACCATCACGTAATCAAGCTCGCCGCCCAGCGTTACCGCCAGCGACGCGGGCAGCGTCCACGGCGTGGTGGTCCAGATCGGCACGGCGACGAGGGCATCTCCAGGATCGACGCCAAAATGCGCCGCCAGTTTGTATGGATCGCGGGCCTCGTAGGCGACATCGACCGCCGGCGAAGTCTTGTCGGCGTATTCGATTTCCGCCTCGGCCAGCGCCGAGCCGCAGTCGAAGCACCAGTGCACCGGCTTCACGCCGCGCGCAAGGTGACCTCGCTCGATGATCTTCGCCAGCGAGCGCAGCATGTCCGCTTCGAAGCTGAAATCCATGGTGCGATAGGGCCGACCCCAATCTCCGAGCACGCCCAGGCGCTGGAAATCGCGGGACTGGCCGGCGATCTGCTCGCTGGCGTATTCACGGCATTTTTTCCGGAACTCAGCGGCATCGAGCTTGTCGCCGACTTTGCCGAATTTCTTTTCCACCGCAAGTTCGATCGGCAGGCCGTGGCAATCCCAGCCCGGCACGTAGGGCGCATCGAAGCCGGCCAGCAGCTTCGATTTCACCACCACGTCCTTGAGTATCTTGTTGACGGCGTGGCCGATGTGGATGGCGCCATTTGCATAGGGCGGACCGTCGTGCAGCACGAAAAGCGGTCGACCGCTGGCTTGAGCACGCACCTGCGCATACAGGCCCTGCTGCTGCCAGGACGCCAGCATGCCCGGCTCGCGCTTGGGCAGGTCGCCACGCATGGCGAAGGCCGTGTCCGGCAGCGTGATGGTGTGCTTGTAGTCTTTTTTCTGTTCGCTGGAACTCACGCGCTGACTCCTGATTTTTCATGGTCGTGCCGCAGGATGCGTCGCGCCTGCGCGGCATCGCGGTTCATCTGGGCCACCAGTTCGGGCAGCCCGTCGAATTTTTCCTCCTCGCGCAGCTTGGCCACGAACTCGACGCAAATGCGCTGACCGTAGAGGTCACCGTCGAAGTCGAACAGATGCGCCTCGAGCAGGGGCTCGGTGCCGAACACGGTCGGCCGCGTACCGAGGCTCGATACGCTAGCAATCGGCAGCGCGCCGACGCCATGCACCCAGGTTGCGTAGATGCCCATCAGCGCCGGTCGCTTGCCCGCCAAACGCAGGTTGGCGGTGGGATAGCCCAAGGTGCGGCCCAACTGCTTGCCGTGCACGACCTTGCCGGAAATCGCGTAGCGGCGGTTCAGCGCACGAGCGGCACCCTCAAGATCGCCGGCGGCAAGCTGCAGGCGCAGCCGCGAGCTGGACACGCGTTCACCCTCGAAATGCACGGGCTCGATTTCATGGGCAGTGAACCCGTGTTCGATGCCCAGGCGCTGCAGCATCGACAAATCACCGGTGCGTCCCTTGCCGAAGCGGAAATCCGGACCTACCCAGACCTCACGCGCCGACAAGCGTCGGACCAGGATTGTTTCGATGAAGTCTTCCGCCGACATCGACGACAGCGCGCGGTTGAAGCGCAGCAAGCCGACCACGTCCATGCCGGCGTCACGCAGGCCTTCGAACTTGGCGCGCGGCAGAAGCAATCGCGGTGGCGGCAGGTCGGGCGAAAAGAATTCACGCGGCAGCGGCTCGAAGCTCAACGCGGCAGCGGTTAGCCCCAGATCGCAGGCGCGGTCACAGGCGCGGTCCACCAAGGCTCGATGGCCACGATGCAGGCCGTCGAACGCTCCGATGCACACCACGCTGCCGCCCGGGCAAAGCGCCTTGCCCTGAACATCTCGAAACAGGCTAGTCATGGCTGAAATTATAGCTGCTGCACTGCAGGTCAACGTTCACGCACATGCCGCGGACGCAGGCCGGCCAGCAGCAGGCCGATCGCGTAGGCCAGCGCACCGGCGCCGACCGCCGCCAGAAGCCAGGCAAGGCGCAATGAACCGCGTAGAGCGGACCAGTCACCCACGTAAGCGCGCAACGCCAGCACCGCCAATGCCATCAACAGACAGCCTGCCGCTATTTGTGCCGCCAACCGCCACCAGCCCGGCGTGGCCTGATACAGGCCGTCCCGACGCAGGTAGCGCCAAAGCAGGGCGGCATTGGCGATCCCAGCCAATGCCGTCGCCAGGGCGATACCGCCGTGCGCGGCAACGACTTTTTGCTGCCAGAGCGGCGTCACCAGAAGGATCGTGAGCCCGATATTGATGAACACCGTGTACACGGCCGCACGCATCGGCGTTCGGGTGTCCTGCCGGGCATAGAAGGCCGGCAGCAGCACCTTGCTGATCATGAACGCCGGCACGCCCAGACTCATGGCAGTCACGCTGACTGCCACCATCGCCGTATCATGGCGGGTGAACTGGCCGTAGTTGAACAAGGTCGCGCACAGCGGTTCAGCCAGCAGCGCAAGCCCCAGAGCCGCCGGAATACTGATCAGGATGACCATGCGCAAGCCCCAGTCAAGCGCCCGCGAATATCCCTCGACGTCGGTGTCAGCAAAGCGCCGGGAAAGATGCGGCAGGATCACCGTGCCGATGGCCACGCCGAACAGGCCCAGCGGAAACTCAATGAGGCGATCGGAGTAATAAAGCCAGCTTTGCGCGTTGGCCACCAGCAGCGACGCGAACATGGTGCCGACCAGCAGGTTCAACTGGGCTACGGACGATGAAAAGATGGTCGGCAGCATCAGGCCAAACACCCGCCGCACTCCTTCATGCTTGAAGTCCAGGCGCAGCCGCGGCCGTAGCCCGAGCCGGCCCAGCGCCGGCCACAGCAGCAGGAGCTGGAGCAGGCCCGCGATGAACACGCCCCAGGCCAGAGCAAACTCCGGCACCTCGAAATATTTGGCCAGCAGCAACATGGACAGGATCACGCCGACGTTGTGCAGGACCGGCGTGAAGGCCGGCAATCCAAACTTGCGGAAACTGTTCAGCACCGCGCCGGACAGCGCCGTCATCGAGATGAAAGCCAGGTAGGGAAAGGTGATACGCAGCATGTCCGCAGTCAGCGCCACTTGCTCGGAGTCCTTGTCGGCGAACAGCAGGAACAGCCGGGCGATCAAGGGGGCAAACAGCATCCCTAGGCCGGTGATCAGCACCACGATGGCCAGCAGCGCGCCGGCGACATGATCGAGGAAGTCGCGCATCGCCGCCTCGTCGCCTTTTTGGCGCAACTCGGACAGCACAGGCACGAAGGCGGAGGAAAACGAGCCCTCGGCAAAGATGCGGCGCAGGTAGTTCGGGATGCGGTAGGCCACCACAAAGGCGCTGACTGCCGGGCCTGTGCCGAACAGGCTAGCCTGCAGGAGGTCGCGGACAAAACCTGCCAGCCGCGAAATCAGGGTCATGGCGCTGAACACTGCCGTTGACCGCAACAGGCCGGGGCCGCTCATGCCCACACCTGCCCGGGGAATCTCGGCAATTGACTCAAGTCCATGAAACCCTCATAATTTTCAGTCTTTCGTACCGCCCACCCATTACCGATATTCAGGAGCCACCTGTGGCCAACATCAAGTCCGCCAAGAAGCGCGCCAAGCAGGCTACTGTCCGCAACGCCCGCAATACCAGCCATCGTTCCATGCTGCGCACCCTGGTCAAGAAGGTCGTCAAGGCCCTCGAAGCCAAGGACGTCGCCGCTGCCGAAGCCGCCTACGCGACCGCGCTGCCGATCCTCGACCGCTACTCCGCGCGCGGCCTGATTCACAAGAACAAGGCTGCCCGCCACAAGAGCCGTCTCGGCGCGCACATCAAGGCTCTCAAGGCTGCTTGATCGCGAGTTGCATGCTTCCGCAAAAAAGCCGGCTAGCGCCGGCTTTTTTGTTGCCTGCGTGTAGGCCTTGGCATGCGAAAACATCGGATCAGGCATTGCGGGCCATCTCGGCGCGCACGGCGGCATCTTCAGCCGCTTCCAATGCAGCGTGTTTCTGGTCATCGAAGAACTGCTGGATGCGCAGCATGATCGGCCAGGTGCCCTCGCGACCAATGGCCGAGACCACGAACCAGGGTTCTTTCCAGTCCAGCGCCGCAACGATCTCTTTTGCCCGCTCGGCGCGCTCCTCATCAGACAGCAGGTCGCCCTTGTTTAGCACCAGCCAGCGCGGCTTTTCCAGCATGCCGGGGTCGTATTTACGCAGCTCGTTCTCGATGGCGCGCACTTGGTGCCCGGGATCAACACCCTCGTCGAACGGCGCCATATCGACAAGATGCAAAAGTACCCGAGTACGCTGCACGTGGCGCAGAAACAGGCTGCCCAGCCCGGCGCCATCGGCGGCACCTTCGATCAGGCCCGGGATATCGGCGATCACAAAGCTGCGGTAGGCCTCGACGCTGACCACGCCGAGGTTGGGATAAAGCGTGGTGAACGGATAATCGGCCACCTTGGGCGTGGCGGCCGAGACTGCACGCACGAAGGTGCTCTTGCCGGCATTCGGGAAACCCAGCAGGCCGACATCGGCAAGCAGCTTGAGCTCCATGCGGATGTCGCGCTCCTCGCCCGGCGAGCCGTTGCCAGCCTTGCGCGGTGCCCGGTTGACCGAACTCTTGTAGTGCACGTTGCCCTTGCCACCCTCACCGCCCTGCGCCACCAGCAGCCGGGCGCCATGTTCCATCAGGTCGCCGATGATCTCGTCGGTGGCGACGTTGATGATTTCGGTGCCGACCGGCACCTTGATCACCACGTCCTCGCCGGCCTTGCCGAACATCTGCCGACCCATGCCATTCTGGCCGCGCTGGGCGCGGAAATGTCGCTCGTGGCGGAAATCGATCAGGGTGTTGAGGTTTTCGTCGGCTTCCACCCATACGCTGCCGCCATTGCCACCGTCGCCACCGTCAGGGCCGCCCAACGGGATGAACTTCTCGCGGCGAAAGCTGATGCAGCCGTTGCCACCGGCGCCCGCAAATACTGTGATGACGGCTTCGTCGACGAATTTCATGGTCTGCAGGACATCTGAATGGGGAAGGATGAAGCCGGTTGGATCGATGAGCACGTGAGCCGTTACGATATTACTTCGCAGCAACCCGGGCCCGGAAACGAAAAGCCCCGCCGAAGCGGGGCTTCACGACGTGGGTCCCGGCCGGGTTACTCGGCGGTGACCACGCTGACGGTGCGGCGCTGTTTCGGACCCTTGACCGAGAACTCCACCTTGCCGTCCGCGAGGGCGTACAGGGTGTGGTCGCGGCCCATGCCGACATTGGCGCCGCGGTGATACTCGGTGCCGCGCTGGCGGATGATGATGTTGCCCGCCTCGATGGCCTGGCCACCATAGATCTTGACGCCCAGGTATTTCGGGTTGGAATCGCGGCCGTTGCGTGACGAGCCTACGCCCTTTTTACTTGCCATGACGTGTTCTCCTCGTGCTTAGCCGGCGATGCCGGTGATTTCGATTTCGGAGTAATGCTGCCGGTGGCCCATCTGCTTGCGATGGTGCTTGCGGCGGCGGAACTTGACGATGCGGATCTTGTCCAGGCGACCGTGCGACTTGACGGTGGCCGTGACCTTGGCGCCTGCGATGTTGGGGGTGCCGACGGTGATCGTCTCGCCGTCGCCCAGCAACAATACGTTGTCGATTTCAACGCTGTTGCCGGCTTCGACATCGAGCTTCTCGACGCGGAGCACTTCGCCCTTCATCACGCGGTACTGTTTACCGCCAGTGACAATGACTGCGTACATGACCGGAATTCCTCTGTAGTTATTTTTGGACAATGCCTGCCCGCGGTCACGGGACAGAAGCGGAATTGTGGGGGAAAAAGCCTTTCAGGTCAAACCTTTCCGGGTTTCTGGGCCGGGAACCGGGCTCACGGGCTCGAAACCAGGGCGCTGGGTTTGCCGGCTCAGTCCAGAGACCCCGAACCTGACTTCGCTAGAAAGGTTCCTGCAGCCAACCCGGACGGGAACGGGATGAGCTCCTCGGCCCCACGCGCCGGACCTCACGGTTTGCCCACAACGCCCTGATAAACTGCCGGGTTTCCGCCAAGGTCGCCCTCGCATGGACATGATCCGCATCCGCGGCGCGCGTACCCACAACCTCAAGAACATCGACATCGACCTGCCCCGGTTGAAGTTGATCGTGATCACCGGCCTGTCCGGCTCGGGCAAGAGCTCCCTGGCCTTCGACACCATCTACGCGGAGGGCCAGCGCCGCTACGTGGAGTCGCTGTCGTCCTACGCCCGGCAATTCCTCAGCATCATGGAGAAACCCGACGTCGACCACATCGAGGGGCTGTCGCCGGCCATTTCCATCGAGCAGAAATCGACCTCGCACAACCCGCGCTCGACCGTCGGCACCATCACCGAGATCTACGACTACCTGCGCCTGCTGTTCGCCCGCGTCGGCATCCCGCAATGCCCAGACCATGGCTATCCACTAGCCGCGCAGACTGTCAGCCAGATGGTCGACCAGGTGCTGGCGCTGGACCCTGAGCAGCGCTACATGCTGCTGGCGCCGGTGATCCGCGAGCGCAAGGGCGAGCATGCCCAGGTGTTCGACCAACTGCGCGCCCAAGGCTATGTCCGCGTACGGGTCAACGGCAGCCTGTATGAACTCGACCAGGTGCCGACCTTGGCCCTGCGCCAAAAGCACACCATCGAAGCGGTGATCGACCGTTTCAAGCCGCGCGAGGACCTCAAACAACGGCTGGCAGAAAGCTTCGAGACCGCGCTCAAGCTTGGCGACGGGCTGGCTCAGGTCATGGCCATAGATGATGCCAAGGCGCCGCCCCTGCTGTTCTCGTCCAAGTTCAGCTGCCCGGTCTGCGACTACTCGCTGCCAGAGCTGGAGCCGCGTCTGTTCTCGTTCAACTCGCCGATGGGCGCCTGCTCCGGCTGCGACGGCCTCGGCACTTCGCAGTTCTTCGATTCGGCGCGGATCGTCGTGCATCCCGAACTCAGCCTTGCCGCCGGCGCCGTGCGCGGCTGGGACCGGCGCAACGCCTACTACTTCCAGCTGATCGCCTCGCTGGCCAAGCACTACGGTTTCGACGTGGAAACCTCGTGGCAGGACCTGCCGGAGAAAATCCGTCAGGCCGTGCTGTCTGGCAGCGGCGAAGACATCATCACTTTCACCTATCTCACCGAATCCGGCGGCCGGACCCAGCGCAAACACAAGTTCGAGGGCATCGTGCCCAACCTTGAGCGCCGCTACCGTGAAACCGAATCGCAGACGGTCAAGGAAGAGCTGGCCAAGTTCATCTCCATGCGCGCCTGCCCGGAGTGCGGCGGCGCCCGCCTGAATCGCGCCGCCCGCAACGTTTTCGTGGCCAACCGCAATCTTTCCCAGATCACTGTCCTGCCCATCGATGCCACGCTGGAATTCTTCTCGCAGCTGAGCCTGTCCGGCTGGCGCGGCGAGATCGCCGGCAAGATCGTCAAGGAAATCCGCGAACGCCTTCGCTTCCTGGTCGATGTCGGCCTCGACTACCTGACGCTGGAACGCAAGGCGGACTCCCTTTCTGGCGGTGAAGCCCAGCGCATCCGCCTTGCCTCGCAGATCGGCGCCGGCCTGGTCGGCGTGATGTATGTGCTCGATGAGCCGTCGATCGGCCTGCATCAGCGCGACAACGAACGCCTGCTCGGCACCCTCACCCGGCTGCGCGACATGGGCAACACCGTCATCGTGGTCGAGCACGATGAGGACGCGATCCGGATGGCGGACCACATCGTCGACATCGGCCCAGGTGCCGGCGTCCACGGCGGCGAGATCATCGCTCAGGGCCAACTGGCCGACATCCTGAAGGCGCCGCGCTCGCTCACTGGCGCCTACCTGTCGGGCAAACGCCGCATTGAAGTCCCGAAGCAGCGCCACGTCCCGAATCCGAAAATGCAGCTCACGCTGCGCGGCGCCACCGGCAACAACCTCAAGAATGTCGACCTGACCATCTCTGCCGGGTTGTTCACCTGCATCACAGGCGTGTCCGGCTCGGGCAAGTCGACACTGATCAACGACACCTTGTTTACGCTCGTTGCAAATGAACTCAACGGCGCCTCGCACGCGGTCGCGGCCCATCGCGAGGTCGAAGGCATCGAGCTGTTCGACAAGGTCGTGGACATCGACCAATCACCGATCGGGCGCACGCCACGATCCAACCCGGCCACCTACACCGGCCTGTTCACGCCGCTGCGCGAACTGTTCGCGCAGGTGCCGGAATCGCGCGCCCGCGGCTATTCCCCGGGACGCTTCAGCTTCAACGTCCGCGGCGGCCGCTGCGAGGCCTGCCAAGGCGACGGACTGATCAAGGTCGAAATGCACTTCCTGCCCGACGTGTACGTACCCTGCGACGTCTGCCACGGCAAACGCTACAACCGCGAGACTTTGGAAATCCACTACAAGGGCTGCAGCGTCCACGATGTGCTGAACATGACGGTGGAAGACGCGCTCAAGCTGTTCGAACCGGTGCCGACGCTGGCGCGCAAGCTGGAAACGCTAGTGGACGTCGGCCTGAGCTACATCAAGCTTGGCCAGAGCGCGACCACGCTATCCGGTGGCGAAGCGCAGCGGGTGAAACTGTCGAAGGAACTATCGCGCCGCGACACCGGGCGCACGCTGTACATCCTGGACGAACCAACCACCGGCTTGCATTTCCATGACATCGAGCATCTGCTCGCCGTGCTGCACAAGCTGCGCGACGACGGCAACACCATCGTGGTGATCGAGCACAATCTCGACGTGATCAAGACCGCCGACTGGGTAATCGACCTCGGCCCAGAGGGCGGGCATCGTGGCGGCATGATCGTGGCGCAGGGCACGCCGGAAGACCTTGCATTGATTCCCGAGTCGCACACGGGCCGCTTTCTGGCCAAGTCACTGGAAACGCCGGTGCCGGCCAAACGGAAAAAAACCGCGTAACTTGCCCGTCAGACAACGCCGGCAACCCACTTCCTTGCATCAGCGCCATGGATAACCCGATGAATCCGACCGTCTTCAGCCTGGATATCGAAACCCGCTGGCGCGACCTCGATGCGTTCAACCACGTCAACAACGCGTCCTACCTCGGCTTTATTGAAGAAGCGCGCGTGCGCTGGTTCAAGTCGCTGAGCGCCGACTGGGCCAGCGAAACCTCGGCGCCTATCCTGGCCGCAGTCACGGTCAACTACCGAAAACCGATCGGCTGGCCGGAAACCCTGCGCGTCGAACTGCTGGCCGAACGCATCGGCAACAAGAGCCTGACGCTCGGCCATCGCATCAGCTCGACGACCGTGGCCGATACGCTTTATTGCGACGGCAACACCGTCCTGGTCTGGGTCAATCGCGACGGGCAGAGCATCGCCTTGCCGGACGTCATCCGGACGGCCTGCAGCAGTTAGCGCCGGGCCTGGCCCTGGGCCAGCGACGGAGCGCAAAAATCGGCGGCGGACAGGCGGAATACGTCCTTGCGCGAGATGTCCCATTCCATTACATGCACGCCGGAGCCGACATCGCGGGCGGCCGGGCCGAACAGGGCAATGGCATCGCGAATCGAGGCTCCGGGTTTGAGCCTGGCGACGATAACGGCGTCGATCCTGCGCGGCTTCGTCGACACCGCACCCGGCGGGAGATTGCACACTGCGACAAGAGGCGCCTGGCGCTGCACCGGATACTCGGCAAACAACTTGCCGCCATCGGCCAGCAGCAACCGGATGCGTGCGCGACTGCCTTCCGGCAACTTGCCCATCGGCCGCATCAGCATCAGATGCAAGCCACCGGGCGCGAAGCGCAATTCGCCGCCTGCATCCAGCACCAGCCGGCCAACATGGCGCATCTTGCTGACGTCACCCTCCACCAACGTCTGGTGGATCATCGCCTCGGCGAAGTCGATGCTCTCGACGCCAACGATCACTACTGGTTTACTGCAGGGGTTTCTCACCGTCGCGTAGCCAGCCAGCATCATCGCTGCAGGCGGCGCCGCACGCACCCACGCACGCTCGATCACGGGCGCACAGGCCACGGGCTTGGCTGGCGAAGCTGCAACCGCAGCTGAAGCCGACAACATCAACAGCAACCCCGACAGGTATCGATTCGCGTTCATCGCCTATGATAACGCCGCATCACCATGGAGCTCCGCATGACCCGCACCCTTCTCGCCTCGTCCCTCGCCACGGTACTCTTCGCCATGACCACGCCCAGCCACGCCGCAGACGGCACGCTCACCATCTACAGCGGTGATTTTGATTCGGTTGCGCAGTCCGAAGGCCAACCCGGCGCTGCCGGTTTTGCACTGGTGGAAAAACCCATAGGCTTCGACCTGAAAGCCGGCGACAACAGCGTGCATCTTGCCGGCCTGCCGACGGCGCTGGATTCGAGCTCGGTGCTGCTGAAGCCCGCAGGTACGGCCTCGATTCGCGGCCAACGCTTCGACTTCGCAGTGGCCGGCCAGGACGAACTGCTGCGGCGTGCACTGGGACAACAGGTCATCGTCGAACAATCCGTAGGCAATGAGCGGCAAACCTATACCGGGACCCTGATTTCGGCCGGCAGCGGCCTGACGCTTCGCCTGGCCGATGGCCGCATCAAGGTGCTGTCGAACTATTCCAGCTTCGAACTGCCGCGCCTGCCCGAGGGCGTTGTCAACGAGCCGACCTTGAACTGGACCATCGCTGCCGACCGCGCCGGCCGCCAGAATTTCGGCCTTGCCTATTCGACAGCGGGCCTGGCTTGGCGGGCCGAATACAACGTCAACCTGCAAGGCCTCGGCAAGGACTGCCGGATGTCGCTGGAAGGCGCAGCGATGGTGGTCAATCGTTCGGGCGCGGATTTCAACAACATCTTGCTGACACTCGTTGCGGGTGAGCCCAACCGGCAACAGGAATCCGCGCCGCGCGGCCAGGTGATGGCCATGGCGCGCAACAAGACCATGGTGGCCGATTCCGCGCCGATGGCCGAAGCTTCCGGCGAATATCAAGCCTATAAATTGCCGAACCCCGGCTCGTTGCCGCAAGGCAGCGTGCAGCGCCTGCCGCTGGTGAATCCGGCCAGCAACATCGCCTGCGAACGCCGCTACGAGACCAGCTTCAACATGGGCGACTGGACGCCGCCGTACCCGATCATCGACGCCAACTATGGTGCGATGAACGGACAGACGCAGCCGGTGATCGCGACGCTGCGCTTCAAGAACGCCAAGGTCGCCGGCCTCGGCATTCCACTGCCGGCCGGCCGCGTGCGCATGTTCGACGGCCGGGATTTTCTCGGCGAGGCCAGTATCGGCCACACCGCCGCCAACCAGGACGTCACGCTGGGCATAGGCAATGTGTTCGACCTCTCGTCCCTGCGCACCCGCGAGGAATTCACCGTCGATCGCGACGGCCGCACCATGGTCGAACGCATCTCGGTGGTGGTGAAAAATGCCAAGGACGTTGCCGCCACCGTGCGCGTGACCGAAAGCCTGCCGCGTTGGAGTACTTGGGAAATGGCATCGAGTTCGCTGCCGTTCGAAAAACGCAACGCGCAGTCGGTCAGTTTCGACGTGCCTGTGCCTGCAAGCGGCGAGACCACGCTTAGCTACACGGTGCGCTATCGTTGGGCGCCCGACGTCAAGATTCCCTGAGGCCTGCATGCTGGAGATCACCCGCCACGGCGATATCCACGAAATCCGGCTCAGCCGGCCGCCGGTCAATGCACTCAATCCGGAATTGCTGGGCGCATTGATCAAAGCGGTAACCGCGGCGCCGGGCAATGGCGCACGTGGATTGATCCTGTCCGGCGGCGAAAAAGTGTTCTCCGGCGGACTCGATGTGCCGTATTTGATGAAGCAGGATCGCGCCGGCATTGCCTCGTGCTGGTCGCTGTTTTTTGATGCCGCCCGCGCCATCGCCAAGTCGCCCGTGCCAGTGGCGGCGGCCATCGCCGGGCACAATCCGGCCGGTGGCTGCGTGCTGGCCCTGTGCTGCGATTACCGGGTGATGGCGCGCGGGCCGTTCCGTATCGGCTTGAACGAAACCCAGGTTGGCCTCGCCGTGCCCGATGCCATTCAGTACCTGATGCGCCGGGTGATCGGCGCACAGAAAACCGAACGCCTGGTGGTCGCCGGCGCCATGATTGAGTCGGAACAGGCATTGGCCATCGGCCTGGTCGACGAACTCACCGATGCCGACGAGGTGGTCACACGATCGCGCCATTGGCTGGATGGTTTGCTGCAACTGCCGTGGACGCCGATGCTGGCCTCGCGGCGCATCGCACGCGCCGACGTCATGGCGGCGTTGGACGGCTTTACCGACGCCCACCTGCAGAGTTTCCTGGACGGCTGGTACGGCGAGGACACTCAGGAGGCGCTCAAGGCGCTGCTGATGCGGCTGAAAAAATAGGGCTGTTGCGACCTTCGTCTTACCCGTTGGGAAGTTTACGATGAAATACGCACGCAGCACGGCTTTGTTCCTGCTTCTCGCGTTGCTCGCTGGCTGCGCCAAACCCCTGCCCGAACATCGCCGGGACTACGTGGGCCACTGGCAGGGCCCGGGCGCGGACCTGCTGATCCTGGCCGACGGCAGCTTAGTCTGGAAACGCATCAAGGGCGGCGCCAGCACCTCGATCCAGGCGTCGATCCAGAAATTCGAGGGTGACGATTTTTTCGTCGGCGCCGGACCCTTCAGCACCCGCTTCGATGTCAGCGAACCGCCGCATACGGTGCAAGATCAATGGCGGATGACGGTCGATGGGGTCGAATTGACCCGTACCGACAAGTCCGCTGAGAGTATGCCGGGAGACAGCGCACCGCTTATTTCCGCCTGAGTCAGTCGCCGGTGGCGACTGGCCGAGTGCCATCGCTGATCCAGCCACTCCATGAGCCGGCGTAGACGTGCGCGCCGTGTAGTCCGGCATGCTCCATCGCCAGCAGGTTGTGACAGGCAGTTACGCCGGAACCGCAGCTCAGGATCGTTTCATCCGGTCGACGGCCTGCAAGCAAATCGGTGAATTCGCGCCGCAGTTCTTCAGCGTCGCGAAAAACGCCACTGGCCAGATTCTGCAAATACGGTCGATTCCTCGCGCCGGGAATATGCCCGACCACCGGATCGATAGGCTCGATTTCACCGCGGAAACGCTCCGGTGCGCGCGCATCAAGCAAGCAGGCCGAGGCTTGCCGCAAGCCATCGATCACATCTTCGACGCTTGCGATCAGCGAACTGTCGAAAGTTGCCTGATAGTGTCCCGGCGACGGCAGGCAATCATCGGTTTGCACCGGCAACCCCAGCGCCAGCCAGCGTGCAAGTCCACCATCAAGCACGGCGACGCGTTCGTGCCGGCAAAGCTTCAGCAACCACCACAAGCGCGCGGCGGCCATGGCGCCTTCGGCCGCGTCATAGACAACGACCTGGGAATCAGCGCTGATACCGAGGCGCTCCAGCGTTTGGCAAAACGCTTCGGCTTCGGGCAAGGGATGCCGGCCTTCGCTGGCCGGCTTGCCATGGTCGGACAACTCGTCATCAAGATGCACGTAACCGGCGTTTGGCAAATGCGACTGTTGCCAGGCACGCCGGCCGCCAGCGGCATCACCGAGTTGGAAGCGTGCGTCGACCACGCGCAGGTTGGGATCATCCAAGGCCGCATTCAGCGCTTCAGCGGATACCAACGTGGTCCAGTGCATCAGGCCCGCTCCAGTCGTTCGCGCAGGTTCACCAGCATGGCGGCGGTCGCGCCCCATATCCGGTAGTCGCCGTAGAGGAACTCGACCACTGAGCGCTTGCGGCCGCGATAATCCACATCAAAATGACGGACGTTGGCCGGATCAAGCAGGAAGGAAAGTGGCGCCTCGAACACTTCATCGACTTCGGAAGGATCACGCCGCGCAATGAAATCGGGATGCACGCGAGCGACCACAGGAAACACGTGGAAGCCGGTGATGGTGGCGAACGGATCGAGATAACCCAGCGGCGTGGCATGGCCGGGCAACAGACCTACTTCCTCGTTGGCCTCACGCAGGGCCGCCGCGACCGGGTCGGCATCTGTGGCCTCGATGCGGCCGCCAGGAAAACTGATCTGGCCGCCGTGATGTCGCAAGGCCTCGGTACGGCGGGTCAGCAGCACCTGTTGGCTGCCGCCGCGCTCGATCAGGGCGACCAGCACCGATGCCGGGCGCAATGGCGTCTGCTCGGGCAGCAGGTCCCGGAGTTCTTCAAGGTTCCAGCCGGCCCCAGTGGGTGGCGTGTCCAGCGGATGCAGCGCGCGGTGCAGACGTTCGAGCGGGTCGAACGCTGTGGTCACACCCGTCGCGCCTCGCGTTGCGGCAGCACGGTTTCCATCAGGTGCAGGCGCTGGTCGTCATTCATCTGCGGCCAGTGCGCGATCTCCGCCGAGCTGCGATGGCAACCTTCGCAAAGGCCATTGACATCGAGCGAGCAGATGCCGACGCAAGGGCTGAGGACGGCGCGGAAGGAGTGGTTCATTGCAATAAAATGACGAACTCCGGCACCTTGCGGTGCCGGAGTTCGTCATGTCTTACTTGACCGAGAACAGTTTGATGTCAAGGATCAGAGCCTGGTTCGGACCCGGGCCGCTGCGGAGGGAATCCGGGCCGTTGCCCCAGGCTTTTTCGGCCGGCACATAGACTTCCCAGCGGGAGCCGGCGGGCATCATCAGGATTGCTTCGCGCATGCCGATCCACGGCAAGTCGCTGACTTTTCCAGTGAGCGGCTTGGGCTGGCTGAACGAGCGGATGAATTCCTGGCCCGTAGTGGCCAAGCTGCCACCGTAATGCATCTCGACCGTGCTGTTGAGCGTGGGCTTTGGGCCCGTGCCAACTTCGACGATACGGTACTGGACGCCGCCGGGAAGGGTGGTCACGCCTGGCTTGACGCGGTTGGCAGCCATCGCGGCATCCGACTTGGCCTTGTTCTCGCGCGAGACTTTCTCGAAATCAGCCTTGGCCTTGGCTTCAAGTTGTTGCTGGAAAGATGCCATGGCTTGACCCAGCTTGGTGGCGTCCATCGTCGGCGTACGCTTTGCGTAGCCATCCTGCATGGCGCGAACCATGGCGGTGACATCCAGGCCCGGTGCGGAATCAGCCAGTCGGCGACCATAGTCATAACCGAGCGCATAAGCGAGTGTCGCCTTGTCGGGCGCAGTTGCTGGAGCCGCGGGAGCCGGCACGGAGGGGGACGTCTGGGCCAGCGCAGCACCAACACAGAGGGCAGCCACACAGGCGACCAATAGACGCAACTTCATTTTGAAAACCTCCAAAGGATGGGGAACAGGGCGGTGTGCCGCCCCGACAGGCGCGCTAGGATAGCGGGCTGCCGCCTGAACTGCCACTGACACCGCTATTGCAGCAGCTGATCAGACTGGCCGGCGCGGCCCAAGTTCCCGACCTTGCCGGAGTCCTCATGCTCTACCAAAACCTGCTGATCGAAGACCGTGGCGCTATCCGCCTGATCATCCTGAACCGCCCGGAGAAGCTCAACGCCCTGAACCGGGATACCTTGCGGGAGCTGCAAACGGCCTTCGAGCAGGTAGCCAGGGACGAAGGTATCCGCGTCGTCGTGCTGACCGGCGCCGGCAGCAAGGCCTTCGTGGCGGGTGCTGACATCGCCGAAATGAACGGCCTGTCCCCAGTGCAGGCAAGGGACTTCTCCCGCTTGGGCCAGCAGTTGATGCGGCGCATCGAGTTGCTGGGCAAACCGGTGATCGCGATGATCAACGGTTTTGCACTTGGTGGCGGGCTGGAGCTGGCCCTTTGCTGCCACCTGCGCATCGCTGCCGATACCGCCAAGCTCGGGCAGCCCGAAGCCAACCTGGGCCTCATCCCCGGATTCGGCGGTACCCAGCGCCTGCTTCGGCTGGTTGGCCGCGGTCCAGCCCTTGAGCTATGCCTGCTTGCCCAACCCATGGATGCCGCCCGCGCGGCGGCGCTGAACCTGATCACGCGCGTGGTCGCGCCCAGCGAACTGGAAGCAGAAACCTTCGCCATCGCCGAAAAACTTGCCGGTTCCGCGCCGCAGGCGCTGCGTGGCGTGCTCGATGCCGTGCTTATCGGTGGCGAGACCTCGCTTGAAGCGGGACTGGACTACGAGACGCAGGCTTTCGCCCTGGCGTTTTCCACCGATGACATGAAGGAAGGCACCTCGGCCTTTCTGGCCCGCCGCCAGCCCGATTTCACCGGCCGCTGAGCCTGCTTGCGCCTGCATCGGTTCCACGGCGGGTTGCAGCTCGAAGGTCGCAAGGAAGCGGCGACGGCCAAGCCCATCCTCGCGCTGCAGCTGCCGCCGACGCTGGCTGTTTCGATGCTGCAACACGCCGGAGCGGCGGCCGAGCCCTGCGTTGCGGTTGGTGACGTAGTGCGTCGAGCTCAACGCATTGGCACGGCCATCGGCCATGGCACGCACGTGCATGCGCCTGCAGCCGGGCGGATCGAGGCCATTGAACAACGACCCGTGCCGGAAAAAACCGGGCACAGCGCGGCGCATGTCGTGATCGCCGTCAATCCGAAGATGCAGGACGATAATTTTCTTCCCCCGCTGGACGCAAGGCTGGCATCAGTGGATCGATTGCGGGAAAGGTTGCGCGAATCCGGCGTGGTTGACCTCGGTGGCGCGACATTTGCCACGGAGATGAAAGTGTCGGCGCCGTGCACGACGCTGGTGCTCAACGGCGTCGAATGCGAGCCATGGATCGCCTGCGACGATGCCCTGCTGCGCGAACGTGCCGACGAGGTTGTCCTGGGCGGTTTGCTGCTGGCGCGCATCACCGTCGCCGAACGCATCCTGCTGGCCATCGAAGACAGCATGATCGTGGCGCTGGACGCCTCACGTGCAGCCATTACTCGCCATGGCGAAGGCCGCATCGAGTTGGTTGTCGTGCCAACGATTTATCCGCAAGGCGGCGAGCGCCAGTTGGTCGAAGTGTTGACCAGTCTGCAGGTGCCTTTCGCCGGCCTGCCGTGTGATATCGGGATACTGGTGCACAACGTCGCTACGGCAGCCGCCGCGTGGCGTGCGGTCGTACTTGGCGAACCGCTGATGTCGCGCATGGTCACCGTTACGGGCCCCGGGATCCGGCAGCCCTGCACTATCGAGGCTGCGATCGGAACGCCGATTGCCTTTCTGGTCGAGCGCGCGGATGGCTATGCCGAACATCCCGAACGCCTGCTGCTCGGAGGCCCGATGACGGGAACCGCGATTGCCAGCGATCAGATCAGCATCGGCAAGATGCACAACTGCGTGCTGGTGCTCGACCGGAACAACGTTGCCGACAAGCAGCCCGAAATGCCCTGCATCCGCTGCGGCAACTGCGCCAGCGCCTGCCCGGCGCGACTGCAGCCGCAGCAGCTGTTCCAGTATCTTCAGGCGGGGAATCTTGATCGCGCCGGCAGTGACGGCCTGCACGCCTGCATCGAATGCGGTATCTGTGATGTCGTCTGTCCCAGCCATATCCCGCTGACCAAGAGCTTCCAGCAGGGCAAGCACCGCATTGCAGTCAATGCGATGCAAAGTGATCGTGCGCAAGCGGCACGCCAGCGTTACGAGGCACGCGGACAGCGTCTGCAGCGCGAATCCGACCAGCGCGCCGAGCTCGAACTGGCGCGCAGGACAGCGTTGTCCGCGCCCGATGCCGTGGCCACAGCGTTGGCCCGCGCCCGCGCCAAACGCGAAGCTGGCAAGGGAGGCAAGGCCGAATGATGAAATTCGAACTTGCCGATGCCCCTCACCTGCGGCCGCAGCGCTCGGTGCGCGACGTGATGGGCTTGATGCTGCTGGCCCTGTTGCCGGGTGTGCTGGCTTCGGCGACGTTTTTCGGACCGGGCGTGTTGCTGCAGGTGGTATTGGCAACGATGTTTGCGCTCGTGCTGGAAGCCGCGATGCTCAGGCTACGAGGCAAGCCGCTGCAGCCCTTCATCAGCGACCTCAGTGCACCGCTGACCGCCGTGCTGTTCGCGCTGTGCCTGCCGCCGCTGGCGCCGTGGTGGCTGGCGGCAATCGGCATGTTCGCCGCCATCGTGATCGGCAAGCATCTTTATGGCGGACTGGGCCACAACCTGTTCAATCCGGCCATGGTTGGCTACGCCGTGATATTGGCGTGTTTTCCGCGCGAGTTCACCCATTGGCTGCCACCGATGGGCGCTGAATCTTCGCTGGGTTCATCGGGCTGGTTCGACTCGATCAGCACCATCATTACCGGCCAACTGCCGCCGCCCTGGGGCTGGGACACGCTGACTCAAGCCACGCCCCTCGACACCACGCGCAATCTCGCCGCGCAGGGATTGATGCTGGAGGATATCCATCGCCAGCCGCTATTCGGCTTGCTCGGCGGCAAGGGTTGGGAATGGATTGCGGCTTGTTATTCCGCGGGAGGGATTTTCCTGCTCTGGAAAAAAATCATTGTCTGGCAGGTACCGGCCGCGGTGATCGCCTCCACATTGGCTTTGAGCCTGCCGTTCTGGCTGTTTGATCCGATGCAGTACGCATCGCCGATGTCCCAACTTCTTTCAGGCAGCCTGTTTCTGGCGGCGTTCTTCATCGCCACCGATCCGGTCAGCGGCTGCAGCACGCCGCGCGGACGTTGGCTGTTCGGTGCGGGCGTCGCCCTGTTCACGCTGGTGATCCGGCAATGGGGCGCGTATCCGGACGGCGTGGCTTTCGCCGTGCTGTTGATGAACTGCGCTGCGCCGTTGATCGACAGGCTGACCCGGCCGAAGTTCTATGGTGAGGGCCAGGCACATGACTGAGACGGCCCAACGCATGCTGCGCGCCGCGTTGTCGCTGGGCGTAGTCGCCCTGCTGGCGGTCGCGCTGCTGGCCGGCGTGTTCGCGCTCACCCGCGAGCGCATCGCCAGCGCGGAACTGAGTGTGCAGCAACAGGCCATGGCGATCGTGCTGCCGCCGGAAAGCTATGACAACGATCTGCTCGCCGATCGCGTGTCCGTGCGCGCACCTGCGTGGCTGGGCAGCACGCAGGCGCTGCTGATCCATCGAGCGCGCCGACACGGCCAGCCTGTGGCCCTGGTGCTTGAAACAGTTGCACCCGGTGGCTATGCCGGCCCGATCCGGCTGTTGATCGCCGTCAACGCCGATGGCCGCATCAGCGGCGTCACGGTGATTTCGCAATTCCCAAGTGCGACGGTGACGCCACGAGCGGTGGTCAAGGCGGTACGGCTGACGCTCGAATTCGTGGCCAGACATGGCAACGAAATTTATCTTGCCGACAACCATGCGACTGTTGTTTTCGACGATGCGCCCGAAGTGCATAGGCAGCGATGATCCGCACATGACCACGACGCCCAGGACCATCCTTGAATACGGCCTCAGCAGCGGCAATACCGGCCTGGTGCAGCTGCTCGGGCTGTGCCCGCTGCTGGCGGTCAGCAACAACGCGGTGAATGCGCTCGGACTCGGCTTGGCCACGCTGCTGGCGCTGACCCTGACCAATGCTGCGGTCGCCGGCCTGCGCCAACTCACTCGCCGCGATGTGCGCATTCCCGTGTTCGTGGTGGTGATCGCGGCGGTGGTCACCAGCATTGAACTGGCGATCCGCGCCTTGCTGCCGGAACTGCATGCCGTGCTCGGCCTGTTCATTCCGCTGATCGTCACCAATTGTGCCCTGATGGGTCGCGCCGAGGCGTTTGCTTCACGAAATTCCGTGCCTTTGGCAACACTCGACGGTTTCGCCATCGGCCTCGGATTTCTCTGGGTGCTGCTGGTGATCGGTGCGATTCGTGAAGTCATCGGCGTTGGCACGCTGTTCGCTGGTGCCGGCAGTCTGCTGCATGCCCCTTGGCTGGAGCTGACAGTGGCCGCCTATTATCCCGGCCTGCTGTTGGCGGTACTGCCGGTCGGCGCCTTCTGGGTGCTGGCGGCGTTGATTGCCCTGCGCCAGCACCTGCAAACGCGCAACCCGAATGGCTCGACACCATGAAGCCGGAAGCCCGCCGCGAACTGTTCGCACGCTTATCCGAACTCAATCCGAAGCCGACCACCGAACTCGAATACTCCACGCCGTTCGAGCTGCTGGTAGCGGTGATCCTGTCGGCACAGGCCACCGACGTTGGCGTCAACAAGGCCACGCGGCGATTGTTTCCGGTCGCCAATACGCCGGAGAAAATCCTGGCGCTGGGCGAAACGAAGCTGAAATCGTTCATCAGCAGCATCGGCCTGTTCAATGCCAAGGCGGCCAATGTCATCGCCATGTGCCGGATGCTGATCGAGCAGCACGCGAGCGCAGTGCCGTGCGACCGTGACTCGCTCGAAGCGCTGCCTGGAGTCGGCCGCAAGACCGCCAACGTGGTGCTGAACACCGCTTTTGGCCAGCCGACGATCGCCGTTGACACCCATATTTTCCGCGTCGGCAACCGCACCGGGCTGGCGCCGGGCAAGACCGTGCGCGCGGTCGAGGACAAGCTGCTCAAGAACGTGCCGGCGGAGTTTCGAGTCGATGCCCACCACTGGTTGATCCTGCACGGGCGCTACGTGTGCAGGGCGCGCAAGCCGGACTGTCCGCAATGCGTGATCCGCGACCTTTGCCGCTACAAGGAGAAGACCGAAACCAAGGGTTGAGCGGTGATTGTCATGCCGGTGTCGCCTGTTGTTCATCTCGGCGGACAGCATCGCGTGTTTCAAGTTTACGCAGACCACATGTCGCTGCTGTCACAATAAGGAAACCTTTACAGCCTAACCTGCGCGGGTCTTTCCACACCCATGCAGGGATTCCCATGAAACTCGCTCCGAAGCTGTTGGCCCTCGCCGTCCTGGCCGGCCTGTCGTCCACGGCCGCCGCTGAAATCACCATCGATGTAGCCGGCGGCTCCGAGATCTCGTTCGAGGGCCTGTTCCAGGCCGACTACAACATGTACGACGAAGACGTGAAGGTGCTCAGTGGTCGGCCGCTCGACGGCGGCGATGATTTCGAGCTGCGCCGGGCCGAACTGATCCTCAAGGGCAAAGGCCCAGGCCAGTTCGAGTGGCAGGCCGGCTATGACGCCAAAGCCGACAAGTTCCTCGACGTCTACCTGCGCTACAAGTTCAGCGGTTATACCGTGCTCACCGTCGGCCAATACAAGCAGCCGAACAGCCTGGAAGAGCTGACGAGCACGCGCTTCAACGACTTCATTTCCAAGGCCATGACCACCAACCTGCAGGGCGTGGCCCGCCGCACCGGCATCGCGCTGACCACCGGCGGCGACAGCTGGACCCTGACCGGCAGCGTGTTCGATCGCGAACTCACCCGCAACCTCGCACAGGGCAGCGGTTACGGCGGACGATTCACTTGGGCGCCGATCATGGAGGCCGGCAATGTGCTGCATTTCGGACTGTCCGCCATCGTCGCCGATGCGGAAACCTCCGATGCAACCACCGGCGTCAACAGCAGCAACACGGCACGTTTGCGCGTGCGCCCGAATGCCGATCTATCCGGCGTCCGCCTGATCGATACCGGCAACCTGACGTTCTCCAACGAGTTGACCACCATTGGCGTCGAAGGCCTGTTGATCAACGGCCCGATCAAGCTGCAGGCCGAGTACATGACCACCACGGTCGATCGTGACAACGGCCGTGCCGATTTCACCGGCGACAGCTGGTACGTGTACGGCATATGGAACATCGGCGGCGAAACCTGGACCTACAAGTCCGGCCTGCCCGCCACCATGCTGCCCGACGATCCCGCCGCCGGCATGTGGCAGCTGGGCCTGCGCTACGACCACGCCGAACTCAACGACAACACCAACCTGACAACGACCCAGGGTGCGGTCTTCGGCGGCGAGGAAAGCAACTGGACCTTCGGCGTGAACTGGTATCTGCGCTCCAATTTCAAGCTCTCGGCCAATTACGTGATGGTCAGCAGCCAGAAGCGCGCCAGCGCAACCGCGCCCCTGATCAGCGACGACCCGAACATCTTCGAAGTCCGCGCCCAGTTCTACTGGTAAGTCCTGACCAGATGACAGCGGGCATTGCCCCTGTCATCGACCTGTAACAAACCTCGTCAATGATGCGCATACCCTGCGGCGGCTGGTCCGCGGCAGGTTCTTTCCAAGGAGCACACCGTGCTGAACTCGTTCAAGACCCGTATCGTCGCACTGAGCCTCGCTGCAGCGCTCAGTTTCAGCACCCAGGCCGCCGACATCACCGGCGCCGGCGCTTCCTTCGTTTTCCCGGTCATGTCCAAGTGGTCGGCCGACTACAACAAGGCCACCCAGAGCCGCGTCAACTACCAGTCCATCGGTTCCGGCGGCGGCATTGCCCAGGCCAAGGCCAAAACCGTGGACTTCGGTTCTTCCGACGCGCCGCTCAGTCCGCAGGATCTGGCTAAGCACAGCCTTGGTCAGTTTCCTTCGGTGATTGGCGGCGTGGTGCCGGTGGTCAACGTCGCTGGCGTTGCACCCGGCAAGATGCGCCTCACCGGCACGGTGCTGGCCAACATCTATCTCGGCAAGATCACCATGTGGAACGATCCGGCCATCGTCGCGATCAACGACGGACTCACCCTGCCCGCCCAGCGCATCACCATCGTGCGTCGTTCGGATGGCTCCGGCACCACCTTCAACTTCGTCAACTACCTGTCCAAGATCAGCCCGGAGTGGAAGTCCAAGGTCGGTGAAGGCACCGCCGTGCGCTGGCCGGCCGGCATCGGCGGCAAAGGCAATGAAGGCGTCGCCGCCTACACCAAGCAGATCAAGGGCGCCATCGGCTACGTCGAGCTCAGCTATGCCTTGACCAACAAGCTGGCTTACACGCAGATGCAGAACTCCTCCGGCAACTGGATCACGCCGAACGCCGAATCCTTCGCCGCCGCGGCCGCCAGCGCCGACTGGGACAGCGTGTCGGACTTCTCGCTGGTGATTACCAACGCCAAGGGCGCCAAGGCTTGGCCGATTACCGCGACCAACTTCATTTTTGTGTCGCAAAAGCCGAAGAATCCGGCCTCGGCGCGCGCAGCGCTCAAGTTCTTCGACTGGGTCTATACCAACGGCGACGCTGCCGCTTCGGCCTTGGGCTACGTGCCGCTGCCGCCCGAACTGGTCGCCCAGATCAAGGCGTATTGGGTGAAGAAGTACACGTTCTGAAATCGTTCGTGATGATCAGGCGCGCTTCCACTGCGGAAGCGCGCTTTTTTCATGTCAGACCCGCACATTTTTTCCGGACGTTTTCCGAGACCAGAGCATGACCAGCACTGCCACTTCCCTGCCTGATCCCTCCAGCGCCATCGCGCGCCGCGACCAGGTCACCGACGCAGTTTTCCGGTATGGCGTCACCGCTGCCGGCATGCTGGTGATGGCGGTGCTGGCGGGTGCGGCGTTGAGCATGCTCTATGGTGGTCGCGAAGCCTTCCAGACCTTCGGCCTGTCATTCATCACCTCCGATGTCTGGGATCCTGCGGCCCTGGTCTTCGGTGCGCTGGCGCCGATCTACGGCACCCTGATCACCTCCATGCTGGCAGTGTTGTTCGCCGTGCCGATCAGCTTTGGCATCGCCCTGTTCCTGACCGAAGTCGCGCCGATCTGGCTACGCACGCCGCTGGCAACGGCCATTGAACTGCTGGCCGGCATCCCGTCGATCATCTACGGCATGTGGGGTTTGTTCGTACTGGTGCCATTGCTCGGCGAACACGTTTATCCGTGGATCAACGACAACCTCGGCCAACTGCCGCTGATCGGCCGATGGTTCCAGGGCCCGCCGATTGGCCTGGGCCTGCTGACTGCCGGCATCGTGCTGGCCGTGATGATCATTCCGTTCATTTCCTCGGTGATGCGCGAGGTTTTCCTCACCGTACCCAATCGCCTGAAGGAATCGGCCTACGCGCTGGGCTCGACTACCTGGGAAGTGGCCTGGGACATCGTCCTGCCCTATACCCGCTCGGCGGTGATCGGCGGCATCTTCCTCGGCCTGGGTCGTGCTCTGGGTGAAACCATGGCGGTGACCTTCGTGCTCGGCAACACCAATGCCCTGGCCAGCCTGCTGGAGCCGAGCAGTTCGATCGCCTCGACCATCGCCAGCGAGTTCGGCGAGGCGGCGGCCGACATCCATCGCTCGTCCCTGCTGGCGCTGGGCTTCCTGCTGTTCGTGGTCACCTTCGTGGTGCTGGCCATTGCCAAGCTGATGCTGCTCTCGCTCAAGCGTCGGGAGGGCAAGTGAGCATGGCCACCGTCGCTGACCGTCTGTTCCTGCGCCGCAGGATCATCAATGCCGTCGGCCTGTTTTTTTCAGGCATCGCCGCAGTGATCGGATTGTTTTTCCTGCTCTGGATCTGCTGGACCACGCTGTCAAAGGGCTTGACGGCGTTGAGCCTGGACCTGTTCACACAGATGACGCCACCACCCGGCGAGGATGGTGGCGGCCTGCTCAACCCCATCTTCGGCAGCCTGCTGATGTGCACGATGGCGGTGCTGATCGCCACGCCGATCGGCGTCGCCGCTGGCACCTTCCTGGCGGAATATTCGCGCAGCAAATGGCTGGCCGAATCGATCCGTTTCCTCAACGACATCCTGCTGTCGGCGCCGTCGATCGTGATGGGCCTTTTCGTTTATACCTTCATCCTGCATTTCCTTAAGCCCGACGAACAGTTTTCCGGCTATGCCGGCGCCGTGGCGCTGGCCATGATCGTGCTGCCGGTGATCGTGCGCACCACCGACGAGATGCTGCGGCTGGTGCCGACGCAGATGCGCGAAGCGGCGCTGTCGCTGGGCATCCCGCAGTGGAAGGTGACCACGCAAGTGCTGTACCGCTCGGCCATGTCCGGCATCCTTACCGGTGTGCTGCTGGGGCTGGCGCGCATCAGTGGCGAAACTGCACCGCTGCTGTTCACTGCATTCAACAACCAGTACTGGAACGCCAATCCGGGCAGTGCGATGGCCAACCTGCCGGTCACCGTCTACCAGTTCGCCATGAGCCCGTTCGAGCAGTGGAACCAGCTCGCTTGGGCCGGCGCCTTCCTCATCACTCTTTTCGTCCTGCTGGTCAGCCTGCTGGCCCGCACCATCCTGCTTCGCAACAAGGTCAGCCATGACTAACCTTTCTATCGTCACCGCCAGCAACGGCCGCGCCGCCACCAATGCCGCACCGGTCAAGCTGGCCGCACGCAACCTCGCTTTCCACTACGGCGACTTCAAGGCCGTGCACGACATCAACTTCGATGTCCCGGAAAAGCGCGTCACCGCCCTGATCGGACCGTCCGGCTGCGGCAAGTCGACCTTGCTGCGGGTGTTCAACCGCATCTATTCGATCTATCCGGGCCAGCGCGCGAGCGGCGAGGTGCTGCTCGACGGCGAGAACGTGCTCGACGCGAAGTACCCGCTCAACAAGCTTCGCAGCAAAATCGGCATGGTCTTCCAGAAGCCGGTGCCGTTCCCGATGGCGATTTACGACAACATCTCTTATGGCATCGGCCACTACGAGAAACTGTCCAAGGCCGAGATGGACGTGCGCGTCGAAGCAGCGCTGCGCCAGGGCGCGCTCTGGGACGAGGTCAAAGACAAGCTGCGCAATAGTGCCCTCGGCCTGTCCGGTGGCCAACAGCAGCGCCTGTGCATCGCCCGCGCCATCGCGCTCAAGCCGCAGGTGATGCTGTTCGACGAACCGACCTCGGCGCTGGACCCGATTGCCACCGGCAAGATCGAGCAGTTGATCGCCGAGCTCAAGCAGCAGTTCACCATCCTCATCGTCACCCACAACATGCAGCAGGCTGCGCGCGTGTCCGACTACACCGCCTTCATGTACCTGGGCGAGTTGATCGAGCACGGCGACACCGGAATCATCTTCACCAAACCGACCAAGCAGCAGACCGAGGATTACATTACCGGAAGGTTTGGCTGAAGCAGTAGCGGAAGGCCGGAGTCACCTGCGGAGCGCTGGATGCGCGAAGCTGGTGGCACTGCCACGTGGTACCCGCCATATCCGACACGAATTCGAGAAACGAACATGCCCAGTTCCAACGACCACATCGTAAAAAGCTTCGACTCCGAACTCGGCCGCCTCAACGGCGAGATCAAGCGCATGGGCGAGATTGCCATCGCCCAGCTCGACGCTGCCATCGACGTGCTGCAGCGACGCGACAGCAAGGCTGCGGAGCGCGTGGTCGCCAACGACGAAGCCATCGATGCCCTCGAGCACGAGGTCAGCACCGACGTGCTGCGCATGCTCGCCCTGCGCCAGCCTATGGCGCGCGACCTGCGCGAGGTCTACGCGGCGCTGCGCATCTCCTCGGACATCGAGCGCATCGGCGACTATGCCGCCAACGTCGCCAAGCGTTCCATGGCGCTAAACCAGAGCGCTCCAATGGCGCCAGCGCGCGGCCTGCCGCTGCTGGCCAAGCTGGCCAACGAACTGGTGCGCGAGGCGCTCGACGCCTATGAAGCGCGCGACGCTGGTCGCGCCGCCATCGTCCGCAACCGCGACGCCGAGCTCGACGTGCAGTACACCGGCCTGTTCCGTGAACTGCTCACCTACATGATGGAAGACCCGCGCAACATCACGCCCTGCGCGCACCTGCTGTTCATGGCCAAGAACATCGAACGCATCGGCGACCACGCCACCAACATCGCCGAGAACACCTGGTTCCTGGTGCACGGCGAACTGCCCGCCGAAGGCCGCGTCAAGGGCGACCTGACCAGCCAGTAGAG
>Ga0163144_10001840_pt1 | contig 49669 bp, 34 predicted proteins | sample OliLak19BULKMAT1_FD_123175 | JGI IMG/M metagenome (GOLD analysis project Ga0163144, IMG submission 123175) | Freshwater microbial mat bacterial communities from Lake Vanda, McMurdo Dry Valleys, Antarctica - Oligotrophic Lake LV.19.BULKMAT1 | ecosystem: Environmental > Aquatic > Freshwater >... | reverse complement strand
GGACACCTTCCCGCGCACCGACCTGCTGCTGCTGCCGGAAACGCCCGGCATCGCGGTCGTCGAGCACCACCAAGTGGCTGCGATCACGCCTGCCGGTGCCGGCCTGGACGTGGCCTTCACCCCCGGCGCCAGCGCCACCCACTTCGGCCACCACGGCGGCCTCGCCGACCCGGCCGCTCCTGCGCAACTGGCTGGCCAGCTACCGAAGCAGGACGGCATCGCGCAGGTGCTGGCGTCGGTCGGTTCGGAAAGCAGCGCGGACATTCCGGGCACGGCGGCGTACATGACGCGGCTGTTGGGGGCGGCGGCGGTGATTGAAGCGACGTTCGAGGAGCCAGACGGGCTTGCCGGCATTTCATTTCGCACAGATGATGTGCGCATACTAGGCGCGGCAGCCCAATCGCATCCGGCCACAAGGACTAATCCGGGATTGAAGGCCAAGAGCTCACTCCAAGAGTTCGAGAACTTGCTTCCGTGGCAGTCTCGAGTGGCCCAATTCGGAATCGGTCTCAACGGGCTGTGCATCGCTCTTGCGAATCGTTACGACCTCACAGATTTTGGGACGTCATTGAATATCAACTTCGCTTCTACGGAGGTAATCGCGAGTCGGCTTGGAGTGAATGCGGCGACTGCCAAGAAGCTGATCACCCTGCGCGCGAGCTTGGTTGCGGGCTTCGCGACTCCGGCCGATCTGATCGAAGCCATCGTGGCCGATGCCAGGTTCACTGAAGCCGAGCGCTTCGCCATACGGACTGTTGCACCACGCATCCAATGTGTGTGGCCTACGGATCAAACCAGTCCGGCCTGATCGACCCCACTTCATCGTAATGCAATGACTGGATCCGTCCTGCGCGGTTCTCCAATTCAACGCCATCCGCTGAAAGATATTGATGCTGAATGGCGCCATCGTAGTTGAACTCCGTGACGATGCTCGGATCGAAGGGATTGCCGCGAAGATTAAGCTCCCTGAGATTCCGAAGAATTGGCGAGTGGACGAGCGCGGAGGCACCGGCCTCGCTGATCACATTATTCGCGAGTTCGAGGCGTCGCAGCCCCACCAGGAATGGACAGAGGGAGATAACCGCGGCGTCGACGTGGTTCAAGTCGGCATTATTGATGATCAGGGATATGGCGGATTGAATCTCGGGCACTTTGACGATCTCAGCACGCCATCCTTTGGCTTCGAGAAGTGACCAATGCCTGACCGGAGCGAACAATCTGATCTTGGATGCGAAGTGATAAAATGCCTCTGCGCTGAGCGTGCAGTGTTCAACGAACCCGCGATGGAAATCGCACTTGGCCACCATGGTTGAGATGGGATGACCCCAACGTTCATGGTTCCGTGTCTTGAGCATACTCACCGTCAGATACGCATCGATGTAGTCCGCTTTTGGCCGCCCTTCCTTCATCATCCGCGCCACCGTCAAACTCGCCCTGATGAACTCCGCCCGATCCGCATCGCCTAGCTTCTCGCGGTAGTCCGCATACGCCAACCGCGGCGCATCCGCATCGGGGTCGGCGAGCACAGCGTCGAGCAGGTGTTCCTCAGTCTCGTCCATGGCGCCGGCAGTGTGCGCGGGTCGCACGGGGCGTCCATGGGCGCACCGTTTGGCGCATCGGGCGCGCGGCCTGACGTGTCAAAGACGGCTGGTTGTTGGTCGGATCCGTGCGCTCGCGCGCTTCTTGAACGGTCTCCCTCATCGCCCCACGTCCGCCAATTCCCTGATCTCCGCGATGGTGGCTTCCCTCCCCACCACCCCGAACTCTCCCACCGCCCCGGTCAGATGCCGTCCGCTCGGGCGCTGCACGCCCGGTCTGGCGAAGGCCCGCCAGTTTCCGATCTGCGCTGGTCCGATGCTGAAGCCCACCTGATGCCGCTGCTGCTGTTCGCCGAGCAGCTCGCCGTCGCAGAAAAATCGCACCAGGCCGCTGTCGCCGCAGGTCACTGCCAGGTGGTGCCACCGCGCTGAGGGCGCCGGCATCGCGCGGTCGCTGGTCCAGTTCCAGATGCGTCCGCTCGGGGCGTAGAGGTGGAACGACAGGCGGCCGTCGGGCTGGCACATCCAGTGCACGATGGGCGGCGAGCCCCAACCGTCGGTGGCGAACAGGGCGGTCGGTTCTGGGCCCAGGCTCTCCACCTGCACCCAGGCCCACAGGGTCACCCTGGTGAAGGTGCCGGGGATATCGAGGCGGACGTGCTGGTCCGGGCGGGTGAAGGCCAGCGCCTGGGTACCGGGCAGGCGTCCGGCGACCCACGACGGGTGGGCGATGATCGCCTCGCCGGCCGAAGGCGAGGTGATCAGCGACTGCCAGCGATCGCTGGTCTGCGGCATCACGCCACCGCCGTAGAGGCCGATCAGCGCCGGGTCGCCACGCAGACTGCCCGGCACGGGCGGCGACGACGCGGTGGGCGAGCGCGGCGCGGCGACAGGTACGACGACCGGCTGCGCGAATATCGCCGCGTCGAAGGGCGCCGACGTGACCTGGCCGGCGAGGCTCACGGCGCGTGCTTCGCCTGCCTGCACGTGTTGGGGAGTAGGCGACCCCGTGGTCGCCACCTGCACGTGGCCACGGAGGACGTGGATGGCAGTGCCGGTCCTGGGCTCGACCGCGACGGAAAATGCCGTCCCCAGGTCAATGACCCGGGCGTGCGGAGTGGCGATGACGAACCCGCTGGCGGCGTGGGGCACTTCGGCGATGGCGAGGCCGGTGGTCAGGGACACGGCATTGGCGCCGGTCACAGCGAACGTCGCCGGGGCGCGGATGATCACCGATGCACCGGCATGCAGGCGCAGGTGGAGCGTGCCACGAGCGAGGTTCCAGGTGCGCGGTGCCAGCGGCTGGCCCGGCAACGGCAGCGCACCGTCGGCCGCCTCGGCATCCTGCACCGCGATCACCATCGCATGCGGTCGCGGCGCCAGCATGGCGATGCCGAGCAGGCCCAGCAGCAGCAGTGTCAACGCCCAGGCGGAGCGACGCCAGACGCGTGCGCTGCGCAGCGGGGCGCGTTGCTGGGGCGCGACGTTGGACGAGTTGCGCGGAGGTGCGACCGCCGCCGACGGCGACACCTCGGGGCCACGCTCCAGTGGGTGCAGCAGTTCGCTGTCGAGCGCCGCGTGCAGCCGGACATAGCGGCGGTATCGGCGACGCGCGACCGGGTCGTCGCGCACCAGGGCTTCCAGGGCGCGGAAGCGTTCCGCGTCAAGGCCGCCGTCGAAGAGGTCGGCGAGCAGCGCATCGAGCAGATCGCCGGGCATCGCGTCGGGCGGAGGCGCGGGGTCGCTCATGCGCGCTCTCCCGGCAGTGCGCGCTCGATGCAGTCGGCCAGCAGGCCGCGGATGCGGTAGAGCGCGCGCGACACCGCGTTGACGCTCTTGCCCAGTTCCGCTGCCATGGTCTGCACGGTGTGGCCGGGGCTGTAGCGTTGCAGGACGAGGGTGCGGTCGCTCTCGCCGAGCTTGCCCAGACAGCTGCGCAGCGCCTGTTCGCGGCAGCCGGGCGCGTCGATCTCGCCGTCAGCCACAGTCTCGCTGGCCAGTTGGTCGAGCACCGCGGCGCCAAAGGCGTGGCGATCGCGGCTGCGGTCACGGCGATGGGCGAGCACCTGGAAATGCGCGATGGCGGCGGCCCAGCCAAGGAAGGCTTGGCCGGGATCGTATTCCTGACGTTTGCGCCACAGCACCAGGTTGGTCTGTTGCAGGACGTCCTTGGCCGCCTCGGGATCCGGCAGCAGGGTGAGGATGTGGCCGTAGAGCCAGCCCTGCGAGCGGGTCATCCATTGGACCAGGGCTTCCTGGTGGACGTCGCTGCGGCCGTCGACGGGATCGCGGGAGTCCATGACGGGTATTACCGGCCATCGCCGCCATCTGCCACCCCACCTTGGATGGAGCTTGGGTGGAGCCTGGCGGCAGGTCGCCAGGCAGATGGGCCGCGGTCGTGGTAACAGATCGCATGCGCACAGCCTGTTTCATCCCGGTCGTGAGCGCGCTGCTGGCGGGCGGGTCGGTCGCCGCCGCCGAGTTGCGCCTCGCCGCCGTCTTTGGCAGCCACATGGTGCTGCAACGCGGGATGCCGGTGCCGGTGTGGGGCTGGGCCGATCCCGGTACCGACGTCGCCGTGCGCTTCGCCGACCACGGCCTTCGCGCCACCACCGACGCCCAGGGTCGTTGGCAGGTCACCTTGCCGGCGCTGACTGCCGACGATACCGCGCACACGCTGACCGTCAGCGCCGGCGCCACCATCACCTGCACCGACGTCCGCATCGGCGAGGTGTGGATCGGCACGGGGCAATCGAACATGGCCGCGAGCCTGGGCGATGGCGACGGTCCGGAGCGCCAGCAGAACGACCTGCGGCTGCTGACCCTGCCGGTGGTGCTAACCAGGAAGCCCGAACCCGACACCAAGGCCACCTGGGCGGTCGCCGATGGGGCAGCGAGCAGCCGCTTCTCGGCAGTGCTGTGGCATTTCGGCCGACGCTTGCAGCGCGAGCTCAACGTCCCCATCGGCCTGATCTGCTCGGCCAAGGGCTCGACCAACATCGCGTTGTTCATGCCGGAGGGCGGGAACTTCTACAACGGTTCGATCGTGCCCCTGCAGCCGCTCGCGATGCGCGGCATGCTGTGGTACCAGGGCGAAGCCAACGTCATGGCCGGTGATGGTCTCGCCTATGGCGATCGTCTGCGCACCCTGATCACCGGCTGGCGCGCCGCTTGGGGACGGGAGTTCCCCTTCTACATCGCCCAACTCGCGCCGCTGCGGAACTATCCGGAGGGGCAGCTGCCACCGGTGTGGGAGGCGCAGACCGCCTGCCTGAAGCTGCCGCGGACCGGCATGGCGGTGGCCAGCGACCTGGACTACCGGCAGGTCGGCAGCATGCATCCCCGCAACAAGGACACGGTCGGCGAACGCCTGGCGCTGTGGGCGCTGGCCAAGGACTACGGCCGCAAGGATCTGGTGCACAGCGGACCGCTGTACCGCGGCATGACCGTCAGCGGAGCGACCATCCGCGTGGAGTTCGCGCATGGGCAGGGACTGTCGACGCGCGATGGAAAACCACCGGGCGATTTCGAGATCGCCGCCACCGCGGGCGCCTACGTCCCGGCGACCGCGGTGATCGAACGCGACGGCGTGACGCTGTCGGCGGAGGGCATCACCCAACCCGCACGGGCACGCTTCGCCTGGCGCAATGACGCCACGCCCAACCTGGTCAACGCCGCCGGGCTGATCGCGTCCGCCTTCCATACCGACGGCTGGACGGGCGGGACCGGCGAATGAGGCGCTGCGCGTCTGGGATGACGAACCTGCCGATCAGCGCGCTTATGCGCGCCGACGTGGTGCTCGACGCCGTGGGCCAACGGTCGGCTTCCTGGTCAGCGACACTCATCATCACCGCCCATTTCTGGCTCTGAGGTATCGCACATGACGACCATCCGCTGGGCGCTGCCCGCCATCATCCTGTCCGCCTTCGTCGGCGCTGGCCTGGGCTATGGCTCCGACGCGGCGGACCAACCGGTGGTCAAACGCGATAAGTCCGGCAATCCCGACGCGCGCTTCCTCAAGCACCATGAGGAGACCCTGGTCAAGGTCAGGAAAGGCGGCTACGCCCTGGTGCTGCTCGGCGATTTCCTCACCGCCGATTTCCGCGGCCACAACAAAAACCAGGTCGGCGCGATCTTCGAGAAGGCGTTCGGCGCCTATCGCCCGATCATCCTCGGCGACGGCGGCGATTTCACCCAGCACACGTTGTGGCGTATCCAGAACGGCGAACTCGATGGGCTGAAACCCACCGTGATGATGCTGATGATCGGTGGTTGCAACGGTTCCAATGGCGAAGCGCCCGAGCGCATCCTCGCCGGAGTGAAAGCGATCATCACCAGCGCGCGCGAGAAGGTGCCGGGCTTGAAGGTATTGCTGCTGTCGGTCCTGCCCTGGGACGCCAATCCCGGCGTGCGGCGCCAACGGCATGAAGCGGTGAATGCCCTGCTGCCGCAGCTCGACGATGGCGGCAAGACGGTGCTCTATCTCGACATCAGCGCGAAGTTCGTCGACGCCGACCAGCGCATCCCCAAGGAGATCATGCCGGACGCCGCGCATCTCTCCGATCTCGGCTACCAGATGTGGGCTGACGCCGTCGCTGCGCCGTTGGCCCAACTCATGAAACCGGTTTCCGAACGCACGCAGGCGCCATGAACCGCCCCGCCGACGTCGTGCTCCGGCTGCTCATCGCCGCGTTGGCCCTGGTGGACGCGGCCGCCGACGATGCCGCGGTGCTCGGTCCGCCGATGGCGACCCAGAGCGCCGATGTCGCGGCGGTGAAGCGGCTCAAGGACGGCTCCCTGCATCCCGGTTTCCAGCGCACCCACGAAGGCTTCGTGACCATCGCCCGCAGCGGACGCACCAAGCTGCTGTTCATCGGTGATTCGATCACCGAGGGCTGGCGGCGGCACCAGGCGATCTGGGACGGCGCCTTCGGAACCTATCACGCCGACAACTTCGGGATCGGCTGGGACCGCACGCAGAACGTGCTCTGGCGATTGGAGAATGGCGAACTGGACGGCATGACACCGACGCTGGCGGTGGTGATGATCGGGACCAACAATCTGAACAGCGACCCGGCTGAGGACATCGCCCGTGCGATTCGCACAATCGCCACCACCATCACGACGCGCTCACCCACGACCAAGGTGCTGCTGCTGGGGATCTTCCCGCGCGGTCAGCGGGCTGAACGCAACCGCGAGCGCGACACCATCGCGGTGGTCAACGGCTTGGTCGCCAAGTGGGCGGATGGCAAGCGCACCTTCTACCTCGACATCGGCGCGCGCTTCCTGGAGCCCAACGGCGACATCACCCGCGAGATGATGCCAGAGTTCCTGCATCTCACGGAAAAGGGTTATCGCATCTGGGCGGAGGCGATCGGGCCAACGGTCGCTGAACTGATGAAGTGAGCGCACAGCAACGGTCGCTCGCGATGGATCGGCAGTCCCCAGGGCACCGGTCAGGGCAGGCGCGCCAGCCGCCTCGTCGGCCGGCAGATTCCCCCCACCCACATTCGGCCGTGCCTGGCCGGCTGACTCCCGATCCGTGGCCGGTGTGTCAGGAAGGCGCAAGGTGGTAGCACAATCGCGGCGTAGCGCTGGCCCTCCGAGGCCGAAAAACGGCCAACAAGCACCCATGCAATCCCTCCACCATCCGCTCCGGCTGCGGCTCGCCACGCTGGCCCTCGCCTTCGTCACCGCCGGACTGGCGGCAGGCGAGGCGACCTTCTACCGCGCCATCAACCTCAACGGACCGGCGGTGGCGATCGACGGCCGGCAGTGGGAAGGCAAAACCGCCGCCAACCTGGTGGTCAAGGGCAACGCCTTCGCGAACCAGGCCGTCCCGCTGAAGCCCGCCACCGATCCGGCACGGGCGCAGATGATCCGCGGCAGCCGTTGGGGCAGCGTGGTGGATCTGACGCTGCGCGCGGTACCGGCGGGCGACTACCAGGTGTTCCTCTATGTGTGGGAGGACAACCACAACGAACGCTTCGACGTGCTAGTCAACGGCCGCACGGTGCTGCAAGGTTTCGAGAGTGGCGCCGCCGGAGCGTGGAAGCGCCTCGGGCCCTGGCCGTGCAGCAGCGTCGACGGGACACTGGTCGTCTCCGCACGCGCGCCCAGCCATGGCGCCGCCAATCTGTCAGGCCTGGAAGTGTGGTCCGGTCTGGGTGCCGTTCCGACGCCAGCGGCGGCGCGCTTCGCGGAAAGCCCCACCACCGAGCAGTTGGCATTCTTCGAACAGCGCATCCGACCAGTGCTCAGCGATCACTGCTACGAATGTCACAGCGCGCAGTCCAAGAAGATCAAGGGCGGCCTGATGCTCGATTCGCGCGCCGGGATGCAGAAAGGCGGCGATACCGGCGCGGCGGTGACTCCGGGCGATCCCGAGGCGAGCCTGCTCGTCCAGGCGGTGCGCCACGCCGATCCCGATCTGGCGATGCCGCCGAAGAAGAAGCTGCCGGACAGCGCGATCAGCGATCTCGAAACCTGGGTGCGCATGGGCGCGCCCGATCCGCGCAACGACGATACCCTGGCGACGATGCAGGCGAAGTCGGCGATCGACTGGGCCAAGGCGCGGGACTGGTGGTCGCTGCGCCCGGTCACCGCGGCGCCGCCGCCACCGGTGCAGGGCACGGGATGGCCGGTGGGCGACATCGACCGTTTCATCCTCGCCCGCATCGAACAGGCCGGCCTGAAACCCGGTGCTGAGGCCAGCAAGGCCGCGCTCATCCGTCGCGCCACCTTCGATCTCACCGGCCTGCCGCCAACGCCGGAAGAGGTCGCCGCATTCCTCGCCGACGGCACGGCAGCGGCGTTCGCCACCGTCGTCGATCGCCTGCTCGCCTCGCCGCGCTATGGCGAACGCTGGGGACGCCACTGGCTGGACGTGGTGCGCTACGCCGACACCGCCGGCGACAATTCCGACTTCCCCATCCCGCAGCTGCACCGCTACCGCGACTGGGTCATCGCCGCCTTCAACCGCGATCTGCCCTATGACCAGTTCGTCAGCGACCAGCTCGCCGGCGATCTCCTCGGCGGCGAAGGCGAGGAGCGCCTGCAACGCCTGATCGCCACCGGTTACCTGGCCAACGCCCGCCGCTTCGGCTCGCGGGTCGATGACTATCCGCAGCACCTCACCATCGAGGACACCATCGACAACCTCGGTCGCACGTTTCTCGGCCTGAGCGTCAACTGCGCGCGCTGCCACGACCACAAATTCGATCCCATCGCCACCAAGGACTACTACGCGCTCTACGGCATCTTCAACAGCACGCGCTATCCCTGGCCGGGCATCGAACTCGAACAGAAGCAGCGCGACCTGGTGCCGCTGGTCGCGCCCGACCAGCGCACCGCCGCCGAAGCGCAGATCGCCGAGAAGCAGATGGAGCAGGGCCGCCTGGACAACGAGGCGAAGAAGCTCAAGGACGCACTCAAGAACGTCCCGGCTGAGGAGAAGAAGGCGCACGAGGAACTGATCAAGACCGCCGAGAAGACTGCCAACGAACACAAATCCAAGCCGTTGCCGTTCGAGCAGGCCTACGCTGTCGCCGATGGCGCCAAGCGCGCCGACGCCGCGGTGCAGATCCGTGGCGATCCCGCCAAACCGGGGGAGACGGTGCGACGCCACTTCCTCACCGCGCTGGGCGGGGCGGAACTGCCCAGCAATGATGGTTCGAGCGGACGCCGGGCGCTCGCGGAGTGGATCCTGGCCAAGGACAACCCGCTCACCGCGCGGGTGATGGCGAACCGCATCTGGCACCACCACTTCGGGCGCGGTCTGGTGCCGACACCCAACGACTTCGGCAAGCAGGGCAAGCCGCCCACCCATCCCGAACTGCTCGACCACCTCGCCAGCCGTCTGCGCATGGTCGGCTGGTCGGTGAAGACCATGCACCGCGAGATCATGCTCTCGCGCACCTACCGGCTGGCCACCACCCGCGACGCCGAGGCGATCGCCCGCGATGCCAACAACGATCTGCTCGCCGCCTATCCCCGTCGCCGGCTCGACGCGGAAAGCCTGCGCGACACCCTGCTCGCCCTCGGGGGCAATCTCGATCTCAGCCCGGCGGGCGCGCATCCCTTCCCCAAACCGGGCACCTGGAACTTCACCCAGCACAATCCCTTCAAGGCGGTGTACGCCAGCGATCGCCGCAGCGTTTTCCTGATGACCCAGCGCATCCAGCGTCATCCCTACCTGGCGATCTTCGACGGCGCCGATCCGAGCACGAGCACGCCCGCGCGCCCGACCAGCACCACGCCGCTGCAGGCGCTGTTCCTGCTCAACGACCCGCTCATCCACGAGCAGGCGAAACGCGTCGCCCAGCGGTTGCTCACCGACGCCGGCGACCGCGGTGCGCGCATCCAGCGCGCCTATGCGCTGCTCTTCGCCCGCCCGGCGACCGCTGAGGAACTGGCCGCCGCCGACCAGTTTCTCACCGCGACCACGGCACGACTGGGTGCCGCGGACACCGCCGCCGATCGGCTCGAAGCGGAGACCTGGGCTTCCCTGGTGCGGGTGCTGTTCCGACTCAATGAATTCGTTTATCTCGACTGAGAGGCTGGGCATGCATCGACCGCCGTGCGCGAATCGGATTCGTCCCCGTCATCGACGGCCGCCCAACCATGCGCTGATCGACGTCCATGCCCGTTTCGTGCCCACCCACTGAGAACCCACCGATGCGCCCACCCCTCCTGCGTCGCCGCGAAGTGATCCGTTCCCTGGTCGGCGGTTCACTGCTGATGCCGGGTCTGCTCTCCGGACTTCTGGCCGACGAGGGCGGTGGCGATCCGTTGTCGCCCAAGCAGCCGCATCTCCCCGCCAAGGCGAAGCGCGTCATCTTCATCTTCTCGAATGGCGGCGTGTCGCAGATGGACACCTTCGACCACAAACCGAAACTCTTTGCTGCCGACGGCACAACCACCGGCGTGGGTGGCGGGCTGTCGAATCAGCAGAAGGTGCTGTTGCGGCCGCTGTGGGACTTCAAGCCGGGTGGAAAGTGCGGCACGCTGGTCAGCGACCTCTTCCCGCACCTGCGCGAGTGCATGGACGATGTCTGCCTGATCAAGTCGATGAAGGGTGACGACAACGAACATTACAACGCCACCCTCGGCATGCACACCGGGTCGTTCTTTTTCGCGCGGCCGAGCATCGGATCGTGGGTGAGCTACGGGCTGGGCACGGTGAACCAGAACCTGCCGTCGTTCATGGTGCTGGCGCCGCAGATGCCGTATGCCGGCCTGCAGATCTTCAACAACGACTTCCTGCCCGCCTACCACCAGGGCGTGCGCGTGATCGGTGGGCCGGAGCCGATCGCGGATCTTGATCCACGCACCACCCAGTCCGGCGTCCAGCAGGGCGAACTCGCGCTGGCCGATGTGCTCAACAACCGCCACCTCGCCACCCGCCCCGGCGACAGCAACCTGTCGGCGCGCATCCGCTCGTTCGAGACCGCGTTCCACATGCAGACCGAGGCGCGCGACATCTTCGACCTCTCCAAGGAGAGCGACGAATGCCACGCGCTTTATGGGCTGGAGCGCGGCAAGAGCGAAGGCTTCGGCTGGCAGTGCCTGGTCGCGCGCCGCCTGGCGGAACGCGGCGTGCGTTTCATCGAACTGGTCGACGGCAGTTCATCGCACAACTGGGATCAGCACGGCGACATGGCCGAGCACGCCAAGCACGCCAAGAACATCGACCAGCCGATCGCCGGACTGCTGCGCGATCTCAAGCGCCGCGGCATGCTCGACGACACCCTGGTGGTGTGGACCACCGAGTTCGGCCGCACCCCCGGCGTCGACGGCACCAAGGGCCGCGGCCACCATAGCGCCTGCTTCTCGTCCTGGCTGGCGGGTGCCGGGGTGAAGGGCGGGATGAGCTATGGCGCCACCGACGAACTCGCCGCGACCGTGGTCGAGAACAAGGTCCACGTCCACGACTTCCACGCCACCATCCTGCATCTGCTCGGCCTCAACCACGAACGCCTGACCTTCCGCCACGGCGGCCGCGACTACCGCCTCACCGATGTCTTCGGCAACGTGGTCACCGCGCTGCTCACCTGATCCACGGCGGTGGTGCCGAAGCGGACGCTACTTCGCCGGTCGCACGGTGACGCCGTGGACGTAGAAGTTGAGGTCGTACTCGTTCTCCTTGTAGATGTCATTCAGGAAGGAGACGGCGATCTTGTGGTCACCGGCCTTGAGCCCCGGCGCCTTGAGCACATAGACTTTCGCCTCGACGGCCGTGCAGGTGATCTCGCCGCCGATGGCCTGACCATCGAGGGTCACGGTGAACTTCGCCTTCTGGCCATCGGCCTCGTCGCAGGCGGCGTTGATCGCGAGCTCGTAGTCGCCATCGGCTTCCAGGCGCAGCGGCAGCGCGATGGCGCCCTTGGTGTAGAGGAAGATGCGCCCGGCGCCCTCGTCGTAACCGAAGAGCTCCGCCGGCTCAGCTGGTCCGGTGAATTTCGCGAGATCGAGTTCGACCGGCTTCGGGACTGGTCGCGCGGCGACCACGGACACCGCAGGTTTGGGCACCGCCACCGCAGGTGCGGGCGCAGCGGGTTGTGCGCGCGTGGCCTCTGCCGGCGCGGGCGCACCGACTTTAGGAGCGGCAGGCGCAGCGGGAGCGGCGGGAGCGGGAGCAGCCGGTGCCGCGCGGGCGGTGTCACCCATGCAGGCGGTGAGGCAGGTGAGCGAAAGTACGAACAGGGTCAGTCGCATGGGAGAATCCTTGTGGTGTGGGGGGACACCCGGTCGCAGACCAGGTATCGAGACGACGAAAGCATGAGGAGATGCCCGCTGGAGGTGCGCCGGTCATGGTCAGCGCGTCAACGTGATCTCGGTGATGCCGCTGGCGCTGTCCTGCATCTGCCCGACCAAGTGCTGCGCGTCGACGATGGTGAGCACGATACGGCCCGAAGTATTCAGCACGCTCTGGTAGGCGACCGTGACGACGTTGCCCACGATCATCCCCAACCCGCTCATGATCACCACCTGCTGGCTGGCATCGCGGACCTCGAGGCGCACCTGATTGCCGGTCTGCACGAAGGTCGCCACGCTGTTCTCGTCGTCACGCCACTGTCCGCCGATCTGGAAGCCGGCCGACCCCGACGGGAAGGGCGCGCCAACGGGGCTACGCTGCGGCAGTGCCGCAACCGGGATGACCGGAGTCGGGACGACGACAGGCGCGGCGACTGGCGCCAGGGCCGGCAGCGGGCTCGCGGCGGACACGATGACCGACGGGGGGCGATCGTCGCGCCCCGCCGGCAGCGCAGAGGCCGCCTGCGAGGACGGCTGCGGATCATCGGTAGTGATGCTTCCGCCGAGCAGGAACGGGAAGACGACCATCGCCATGCCGACCATGAAGATGACCAGCGACGGCGCCGAGAGCGACACCTCGAACTTGGCGAATTTGAGACTGTTGGGCGCGTTCTCCTGGCCCTGCTTCTTGGCGAACAGCCACAGGCCGATCAGAGCGATGATCGCTCCGAACATCATCACCACCACACGCTCGGCTGTGCCCATGGGTCCTCCTGACCGGCGGAATCGCGCGCCAGCTACGCCGGGCGGAACCGGCTGTCAACCTCGCCGCGATCATCACGCCACTGCGCATCTCCTGAACCACGGGAGCGGCGGCAGTTGCCAGGACACAGCCAGGTCACAGCCGGGCCACGGCCAACAACCAGGCCACGGCCGCGCATCCTCCGGCGGTGTCGCCCATGCTCATCGCCGTAAGCAGGCGACTGCGGGTGTACGGCGCCGTCAGCGCCCTAGCCTCCGCCGCCATCCCCGCACCCCGAGGCCCGCATGCGTCCGCTCGCCAGCCTGCTGTTCGCCATCGCCCTGCCCCTGACGGCCGCTGATCCCGCCCCCGGCGCGACGGGGACGACCACAGCGCTGCCGGCTGATACCGCCTACTGCGTCGTCGACCCCCAGGGCCACCTGTCGGTGAACGGCGAACGCATCCGCTTCTGGGGCGCCATCGGTTCGTTCCCCGGCCGGCGCGAGACCATCAAAACGGATCCGTATTTCCTCCAGCGTGAAGCCATCCGCCGGGCCAAGCAAGTCGGCTTCAACATGTACCGCATCTGGCACCTGGCCTGGGACGATGCGGCGGTGAAGGGCGACCTCTCCGCCACCGACGTTTCAGATTTCTTCGTCAGCGAATGCGGTCGCCAGCAGGTGCGGCTGTGGGCGGCCGGCTTCGGCGGTGGCGCGCTCTATCAGGATGACATCGCCGCGTCGGCGGCCGTGGTCGCGGAACCCGCCAGCGTAGCGGAATGGAGCGACGCGGTGCGCTCAATGTGCAAGGTCGAATGGTGGAGCGACAAGCGCAACGCCATGTCGCTGCTTACCGTCGCGGTGGCGTGGGATCCGCGCCTGGAGGCGCTGGCGATCGCGCAGATGCGCCAGAAGGCGCTGCACGTCAACCGCCACAGCGGCCTGCGCCACGCCGACGATCCGACCATCGCGATCTGGGAACTCACCAATGAGCAGTGGTGGGTGAGCAACATGTTCAACGGCCAGTGGCGGAAGCTGCCGGCGTACTTCCGCCGCCAGCTCATCGCGCGCTGGAATGCCTTTCTGGTGCGGAAATACGCCGATCAGGGCGCCCTGGTGAAAGCCTGGGGCTTCACCTTCCCTGGCGAGGACCTCGCCGCCGGCAACGTGCTCTTCGCGCCGCTGGCCGACGCCAAGACAGCAATCGAACTCAACGACACCAACCCCGCCGCCATCGCCGTGTTCAAGACCATCGCCGGCACCATCGGTCGCGACCAGTGCACCGCCCAGCGCAGCAACGACGTCATTGAATTCCTGCTCGACACCATCATCTCGCACAAGCAGCGCTGGGCGAAGGAACTGAAGACGTGGGGCAAGAGCTGCCGCCTGTCGCCGCTGATCTACGACACCGGCATCGGCCAGAGCATCCAAGCCCAGTACATGCAGATGCAGGGCGATGCGGTGGCGCATTGCAGCTACATGGAAGGCGTCGAGACCAACCACCTGGCCAGAAGCAGCCGGCGCTGGCCGTTCTATTCCGGCCTGGATGCACAGCCCCAGATGTGCAAGGACGTGCCCTGGATGGAACACAACCGGCCGGTCGGCAAACCGTTCCTGTGCTACGAGACGCAGTTTGGTGGGCCGTCGAAGTACCGCGCGGAATGGCCGATGCGCCTGGCCGCGCTCGCCTCGATCCAGGATTGGGACGCGGCCTGCTACCACTACTGGACCTTCTCCAGGTACGACGCCGCCAAGCCGCAGCCCTACGGCGGCCCGCTCAGCAAGCCAGGTCCGGGCGCGCACCAGTACGACTTCACCACTGATGAGATCGAGCAGGCCAGCATGCGCGCCGCCGGCGCCCTCTTCCGTCACCTGCTGGTGGCGCCAGCACCCAAGCCGACGCTGTTCACCTGGGGCAAGCCGGCCCTGCTCGACCCGCGCAGCATGGATTACGGCGGCGACTACGGCCGCACCGGGCTGATGGACATGATGGCCACCGCCTACACGACCGGCATGCGCCTGGCGATCGATCCGAACCAGAAGGAGTTCCTCAAGAGCAGTGGCCCGGTGACGCGCTTCAACGGTTTCGAGCGCCCCAGTCCGATCCGGCCCAACGATCAGGTCGAGTTCGACTACCAGCGCGCGCACCTCACCTTCACCGCGCCGGGCGCCGCCAGCTACACCGGCTTCCTCGGTCAGTACGGCGCCGATCAGGTGGCCTTCGCCAATGGCGTCGTGCTACGCAACGTGGTTCACCTGGATCCGGCCGGTACGCCGTTCCCCAGCGGCGCCGAACGCTTCACCACCTTCGCCCTCGCCAGCGAGGACGGCAAACCGCTGGCGCAGACCGCCCAGGCGGTGCTCGTCCTGGTCGCGTCCAGCTTCAACACCGGCCTCAAGCTCGACCAGCCCAAGCCGGACTGGGGCCAGGAACCGGTGCTGGTCACCCGCCTGGGCGCCACCGTGGTGGCCAAGGATCTCGCCGGCATGCGCTGGCGCATGATCGATTTCAACGAACGCATCCTCGCCACCGGCACCGTCGGCAGCGACGGCGTGCTGGCGATTCCCGCCGACCAGCCGGTGTGGCTGACGGAACTCACGCGGGAATAGGCAGCGCGCCAGCGGCGCGCCCGACGATGCCCGGCTCCAGCACGGCGCAATCGCGACCGTGCCTGCCGCATCCCTGCGAACACCGCACCTGATCGACCCGGACGACGCCAACCGGCCGCTGGTGGCCCGACTTGGCCGCACCGGCGCCGCGCGCAACGTTGCCCAGCGGAATCGTGTCAAATTCCAGATACGAGCGGCAATATACCCCGGTCATGGACGCTCAGACGGACGACGAACTGCTCGGCTCCTGGTGCGCAGGCAACCAGGAGAGCTACGCCGTCCTGGTGGCGCGCTTCCACGGTCTGGTGCGTGCGGCCTGTCAGCGCCAGGCCCCCGCCGGCGAGATCGATGACTGCGTGCAGGCCGTCTTTCTGGTGCTCTACCGTCGTCCTGCAGCGGCTGCCAAGGCCCCGGCCCTGGCGGCCTGGCTGCTGCGGGTGAGCTGGAACGTGTGCAGTGGCGCCGGACGGGCGGCCACGCGGCGGCACACTGCTGAGCGCGCCGCCGCCGCCCAGTCCCCCACCACGGTGGCGGAACCGGCCCACAGCGACGCCCTGGCGCACCTCGACGACTGTCTGCTCCATCTGCCGGAACAGCAGCGGGTGGCGGTCAGCCTCCAGTACTTCGCGGGTCGCAGTCCCGACGAGGTGGCCGCCTCGATGGGCATCAGCCGCAGCAATGCCTACCAGCTGGTCAATCGCGGACTCGCCGGCCTGCGCGATCTGCTCGCCCGCCGCAAAGTGGTGGTCGGCGCCGGCGCTTTGACCGGACTGCTCGCGACCCAGGCCCAGGCCGCCGCCCTGCCCGCACCCGCCGCTGCTTTCCTCGCCATCACCACGGCGACTCCCTCCGTCGGAGCCGTCGCCCTCGCCACCGGAGCCATGAACGCCATGACGTTATCCGCCGCCATCCCCCTGATCGCCGCCGCCGGCCTGGTCTTCGCCATCGGTGCGGCCACCGTCGCCCTCTCTGGCGAGGGCAGTGCGGTCGCGCGGACCAGCCCGCTGGTCACCGCGCCGGCGCCGCGGCCGGGGCCACTGAAGGCGCCCAGCGCGACCGCAGCCCCGGCCTATGACTACGACATCCTGTTCCCGCCGAATGTTGCCAAGGAGACCAGCTACAGCGTCTTCAGCAACGTGAAGGAACTCGGCGCCAAGGGCGATGGGACGACGGATGATACCGAAGTCTTCAAGAAGGCCTTCGCCTTGGCGCACAAAGAGCCCAAGGACTGGTGCTATGTCTACGTGCCCGCCGGAACCTATGTGGTCTCGGACACCATCTTCTGGCGCCATCGCGGCTACCTGATCGGCGAGAACCAGGGCAGGACCATCATCAAGCTCAAGGACCGCTCTGCCGGCTATGACAAGAACAAGCCGGTGATCCGCTGCCTGTTCAACAACAACATGAGCTTCCACAACTACGTCATCAACCTCACGGTGGACACCGGCAAAGGCAACCCGGGAGCGATCGGCATCCGCTACAACACACACAATTCCGGCGTCGTCGGCGAGGTCACCATCCGCTCCGGCGATGGCGCCGGAGCGGTCGGCCTGGATCTCTCGGAGACCGAGTTCGGGCCGGGCATGATCCGCAACACGACCATCGAAGGCTTCGACATCGGCATCAAGACCAACGGCCAGCCCTCCAGCGTGGCGCTGGCCAACATCACCCTGCGCAAACAGAAGGTGGTGGGCATCGAGAACCGTTTCCCGCTCGCCTGCAAGGGGCTCTACAGCACGAACTCTGTGCCGGTGGTGCGCAACATCGGCGGCAGCGCCAATCTGGTGATCGTCGACGGCGTCTTCGGCGGCGGTGATCCGGCGGTCTGCGCCATCGAGAACAGCAAGGGCGCCACCGCCTATCTGCGCAATCTCAGCGCCAGCGGCTACCAGGCGGTGCTCAAGCAGGACGATGCCGTGGTGCCGGGCGCCAGCCTGGCCGAGAAGATCATCGGCGCGACCAAGACCGTGTTCGATTCGCCGCTCACCGGGCTGGCCCTGCCCATCGAGGATCCGCCGGTGCCCTTCAGCGAGCCGATGGCGTCATGGGCGATCATCGAGCCCAGCGGCAGCGACGACACCAAGGCGATCCAGGATGCCATCGATGGCGGCGCCAAGACCATCTTCTTCCGGCCTTTGAAGAGCTATACGCTCAGCGACACCATCCACGTGCGCAAGGCGGTGCGACGCATCATCGGCCTGGGCGCGAGCCTCGGCGGCAAGAAGGAGGTCTTCGTCGACCAGGCCAAGCCGATGCTGCGCTTCGATGGCGACGGTAGCGAACCCATCACCGTGGAATGGCTGGGGATGGGCATCTGGCCGCACAAGATCACCGGCATCCAGGTGGCGACCGCCCAGCCGATCGCGCTGTATAGCTGCAATCCCGGTTTCTACACCGAGACCACCCCGGAATTCACCGGGCGTCTGTGGTTCGAGGAAGGCATCAGCGACCTCAAACTGCAGGGCACGGGAACGGTCTTCATCCGTCAGCTCAACATCGAGAACAACCCCTACACCCCGGGCAAGTCCGGCAGCCGCACCTACATCAACGCCAAGGGCACCACGGTCTGGGTGCTCAGCTACAAGACCGAGGCGCCAGCCATCCACGGCCGCTTGGAAGGCGGCGCGAAGATGGAGGTGCTCGGCGGCTTCTTCCGCGACCATTTCGGCGTCAAGGAGGCCGGCGGCGACGTGCCCACCTTCGTGGTCAATGATTCCTCGCTCAGCGCGACCTATTTCCAGTACGCCCACGCACCGGGCAAGGCACGCGAACTTCAGGCCATCGTCACCAAGGGCAGCGAGACCAGGGAAGTCCGCGTCGGCGCCGGAAGCTTCAACATGGGGCTGCTCAGCGTCGGGGTTCCCGCTGGTAAGACACCGGCTGCGCCCTGAGTGGCGAGCTGCTCGGCCGCTGTGGCCGGGCGGCCATGAGCGCTCCTCCTCGCTGACCGCGGAGTCGGCGGAGCCCCTGAGCACTCACGATTCGTGCCCGGCCGCTCATCAGTACGCGAACGCCTCGATGCGCACCGCCGGCAGCAGCGAGGGCTGCTTGGTCAGCCATTCGTCGACGCAGCGCGCCACTTCGCGGCCCTCGGCGATGGCCCAGACGATCAGCGACTGGCCACGACGGGCGTCGCCGGCGGCGAAGACGCCAGCGACGGTCGACATGCGGGTTGTGGCGTCGGTCTGGATGTTGCCGCGCTGATCGATGGCGCAGCCGACCTGTTCGAGCAGGCCGTTGCGGCGCGGACCGAGAAAGCCCATGGCCAGCAGCACGAGATCGCAGTCGAAGGTGCGCTCGCTGCCCGACACCTCGACCGGCTTGCCCGACGACCAATCGAGCTGCACGGTTTGCAGTCCGGTGACCGCGCCGTCCTTGCCGAAGAACTGCTTGGTCGCCAGCGAGTACTGCACGTCGCCGCCCTTGGCGGTCATCTCCTCGACCGATGACGAGATGCGCTTGATGCGCGCCCACTGCGGCCAGGGATTGTTGCCGGGGCGGTTGCCGGGGGGTTCGGGCAGCAGCTCGAAGTTGATCACCGAACTGGCGCCCTGGCGCAGCGAGGTGCCGATGCAGTCCGATCCGGTATCGCCGCCGCCGATGACGATGACCTTGCGACCCTTGGCCCAGATGCGCAGCTTCTTGGGGTGCAGCGCAGCGATGTCGGCGTCGCCCCAGTTGCTGCGGTTCGACTGCGGCAGGAACTCCATGGCGTAGTGCACGCCGGCGAGATCACGACCGGGGATGGGCAGATCGCGCGGTTGTTCGGCGCCGGTCGAGATGACCACGGCGTCGAACCCGCTCTTGAGCTGATCCCACGTCAGGTCGACGCCGACCTGACAGCCGAGACGGAAGGTGATGCCCTCGGCGGCGAGCTGGTCGATGCGGCGCTGCACCTTCTCTTTGCGCAGCTTGTAGTGCGGGATGCCGTACATCAGCAGGCCGCCGGCACGGTCGTTCTTCTCGAATACCGTGACCTGATGACCGGCGCGGTTGAGCTGCTGCGCACAGGCCAGGCCGGCGGGTCCGCCACCAATGACCGCCACCGTGCGGCCCGTGCGCATGGGCGGCGGCTCGGGCTTGATCCAGCCGGCGGCGAAGCCGCGATCGACGATCGCCACCTCGTGCAGCTTGATGGTCACTGGCGGTTCGTTGATGCCGAGCACGCACGAGTTCTCGCACGGCGCCGGACAGACCCGGCCGGTGAACTCGGGGAAGTTGTTGGTGGCGTGCAGCGCGGCCAGGGCTTCCTCCCAGCGGCCGCGGAAGACCAGGTCGTTCCAGTCCGGGATGAGATTCCCGAGCGGGCAGCCGGTCATGCAGAAGGGCACACCACAATCCATGCAGCGGCTGGCCTGGGTGCGCACCGCCTCGTCGCTGAGGATCTCGACGTGCTCCTCGTGATCGACCAGTCGCTGATCGACCGGCAGGTACTTCGGCGCCTGCCGGGTGTGCTTCATGAAGCCTTTGGGATCGCCCATGTGGTGTTCCGGAATCTTGATTGGGGTTCTGGGTCGCAGAGGCCAGTGAATCGCCGAGATGGTCGGGCAGGTTGAGAGGTTGAGAGGTGGAGCGGTTGAGAGGCGGATGAGGTGAGGTGCGCTTGCGGGTGGCGCCCCTCAACCGCTTGACCTCTCAACCCCTCAACTTGGTGATTTCGAAGGCACCGCCCGCAACCGGTCGGAACGGTCGCGGCGTTCCTTGGCAGCGCGCTCGATCAGCACCTTGCGGTATTCACGCGGCATGACCTTCACGAAGCGCTTGAGCGCGGCCGTCCAGCCCGACAGCAGCGACTTGGCCTTGGGCGAGCCGGTGAGCGCGGCGTGGTTTTCGAGCAGGCCACGCAGAGCGGCGATGTCCTCGGCGTCGCTGAGCTGTTCGAGGTCGACCATGCCGACGTTGCAACGATGGCTGAACGTGCGCTCCTTGTCGTAGACGTAGGCGACGCCGCCGGACATGCCGGCAGCGAAGTTGCGACCGGTCATGCCCAGCACCACCACGGTGCCGCCGGTCATGTATTCGCAGCCATGGTCGCCGACACCTTCAATCACCGCCGCGCAGCCCGAGTTGCGTACCGCGAAGCGTTCACCAGCGGTGCCGGCGAAATGGCACACGCCACCGGTGGCGCCGTAGAGCACGGTGTTGCCGATGATGGCGTTCTCGTCCCAGGCATAGGTCGTTCCGGGGTAGGGCCGGATGACGATGCGGCCGCCGGCCATGCCTTTGCCGACGTAGTCGTTGGCCTCGCCGACCAGGGTGAGCGCGATGCCCGGAGCGAGGAAGGCGCCCAGGCTCTGGCCGGCGGCGCCGGTGAGGTTCACCGTGATGGTGTCGGCGGGCAGACCGTCGCGGCCGAAGCGCTTGGCGATCTCACCGGAGAGCATGGTGCAGGTGGTGCGGTCGCTGTTGCGGATGGGCAGGTCGATGACCACCGGCTCCTGGCGTTCCAGCGCCGGCTGGGCGCGTTCGATCAGGGTGCGGTCGAGGACCTTGGCCAGGCCGTGGTCCTGGCTGACGCAGCAACGCGTGTGCACACCCGGGCCCACGGTGGGCTTGGCCAGCATCTTGGAGTAGTCGAGACCCTGCGATTTCCAGTGTTTGATCGCCTGGTTCATCTCCAGCAATTCGGTGCGGCCGACCAGTTCGTCGAGCGAACGCACCCCGAGCGCGGCGAGGTGCTCGCGCACCTCCTCGGCCAGGTAGGTGAAGAAATTGGCGACGTGTTCCGGCTTGCCGTTGAACTTCTTCTGCAGGACCGGGTCCTGGGTGGCGACACCGACCGGGCAGGTGTTGAGGTGGCACTTGCGCATCATGATGCAGCCGGCGGTGACCAGGGCGACGGTCGCGAAGCCGAATTCCTCGGCGCCGAGCATGGCGGCGATGACCACGTCGCGACCGGTGCGCAGCATGCCATCGGTCTGCACGCGGATGCGTCCACGCAGGTCGTTCATCACCAGGGTCTGATGGGTCTCGGCCAGGCCGAGTTCCCAGGGGATGCCGGCGTGCTTGATCGACGAGATCGGCGAAGCGCCGGTGCCGCCCTCGCAGCCCGAGATGGTGACCAGATCGGCGTGCGCCTTGGCGACGCCGGCGGCGACGGTGCCCACCCCGACTTCGGACACCAGCTTGACCGAGATGTTCGCGGCCGGGTTGGCGTTCTTGAGATCGAAGATGAGCTGGGCGAGGTCCTCGATGGAATAGATGTCGTGGTGCGGTGGCGGCGAGATCAGGGTCACGCCGGGCACGCTGTAGCGCAGCATGCCGATGTACGTGGTTACCTTCCCACCGGGAAGCTGCCCCCCTTCGCCGGGCTTGGCGCCCTGCGCCATCTTGATCTGCAGCTCGGCGGCGTTCACCAGATAGTGCGGAGTGACGCCGAAGCGGCCCGACGCCACCTGCTTGATCGCCGAGCGCCGCCAGTCGCCGTTGGCTTCGCGCTCGAAGCGGCGCGGATCCTCGCCGCCCTCGCCGGTGTTCGACCGTCCGCCCAGGCGGTTCATGGCGATGGCCAGGCATTCGTGCGCCTCGGTCGAGATCGACCCCAGCGACATGGCGCCGGTGCAGAAGCGCTTGAACAGCGCTTCGACCGGTTCGACCTCGGCGAGCGGGATGGGCGTGGTCGCGGTGAACTTGAACAGGCCGCGTAGCGTGCACAGGTTGCGGCTCTGGTCGTCGATCAGCCGGGTATAGCGCTTGAACGTGGCGCGGTCGCCGGCGCGCACGCTGTGCTGAAGCAGCGCGATCACCTCGGGATTCATCAGGTGGTATTCGCCGTCGCGCCGCCAGTGGTAGTAACCGCCGCGATCGAGGTCGCGGTTGGCGTCGATCAGCGGCGCGAAGGCGACACGGTGGCGGGTCAGCGATTCGCGGGCGATCTCCGGGGCGCCGGCGCCCTCGATGCGCGATGCGGTGCCGGTGAAGTAGCGCGCGATGAACGGCGTCGACAGACCGACCGCCTCGAAGATCTGCGCCGAGCAGTAGCTCTGCAGGGTCGAGATGCCCATCTTCGAAAAGACTTTCAGCAGGCCCTTGCCGACCGCCTTGATGAAACGCTTGGTGTAGATGTAGCCGGCGTCGTGGCCCTCCTCGCCCTGGCGGTTGCCGTCGAGCTGTTCGAGCACGCCGGCCTCGACCAGGTCGTAGATCGAATCGAAGGCGAGGTAGGGGTTGATGGCGGTGCAGCCATAGCCGACCAGGAGGGCGAAATGGTGGACTTCGCGCGGCTCGCCGGATTCGAGGATCAGCGAGCACTGCGAACGTTTGCGGGCGCGGATGAGGTGGTGGTGGATGGCGGCGACGGCGAGCAGCGCCGGGATCGGCGCGCGCGCATGGTCGACGCCGCGGTCGCTGAGCACCAGCAACGTGTGACCATCGTCGACGGCGCGCTCGGCCTCGACGAACAGCTCCTCCAGCCGCTTCTCCAGCGCCTCCGGACCGGCGTGGGCGGGGAAGAGGATGGACAGCGTGGTGCCCTTGAAGCCGACCACATCGGCCTGGCGCAGCTGTTCGAGCTCATCATCGCGCAGGATGGGCTGGTCGAGTTCGAGCATCCGGCAGTGCTCAGGGCCGGGTTCGAGGATGTTGCGCGCCGCACCCACGTACTGGGTCAGCGACATCACCAGTTCTTCGCGGATGGGATCGATCGGCGGGTTGGTGACCTGGGCGAAGAGCTGCTTGAAATAGTTGTAGAGCGGCTTGGGTTTCGCCGACAGCACCGCCACCGGCGTGTCGTCGCCCATCGATCCCACCGCCTCCTGGCCGTCGACCGCCATCGGCGCCAGGATCATCTTGAGATCCTCGACGGTGTAGCCGAACGCCTGCTGCTGCTGGCGCAGCTGCTCGTGCTTGGGATGCGGGGGATGCGCCGGCGCCGGCAACTGGTCGAGGGTGATCTTGCGCTCTTCGATCCAGTCCGCGTAGTCGTGCGCCTTGGCGAGGTCCTGCTTGATCTGCTGGTCGTCGAGGACGACGCCGCGCGCGGTGTCGACCACCAGCATCTTGCCCGGGGACAGGCGCGCCTTGTGCGCGATCTTCCCGGCCGGGTAGTCGAGCACGCCCATCTCCGACGAGTAGAGGATCTCATCGTCGGTGGTGATCAGGTAGCGCGCCGGACGCAGGCCGTTGCGATCGAGGGCGGCGCAGATCTGCACGCCATCGCAGGCCACCATGTTGGCCGGGCCGTCCCAGGGCTCCATCATCGCGGCGTGGTATTCGTAGAAGCCCTTGAGCTTGCGCGGCAGGTTGGTCTTCGACGCCCATGCCTCGGGGATCATCATCGCCATGGCGTGCGGCAACGAACGGCCGGTGCGCACCAGCAGTTCGAGCGCGTTGTCGAAGCAGGCGGTATCGGAACCGCCTTCGATGATCACCGGCGACAGATCGAGCACGGCGTCGCCGAGGTCGCGATGCTGAAACAGCGCCTCGCGCGCCTTCATGCGGTTGATGTTGCCGCGCAGGGTGTTGATCTCGCCGTTGTGCGCCACCAGCCGGAAGGGATGCGCCAGCGCCCAGGTCGGGAAGGTGTTGGTCGAATAGCGCGAGTGCACCAGGGCGATGGCGGAGACCGCACGCGGGTCGGAGAGGTCCTTGAAGTAGCTCTCCAGCGTCTCGGAGAGGAACATGCCCTTGTAGACCACCACCCGGCTCGACAGCGAGCAGACGTAGAAGTATTTCAGCGGCGACCAGTTGTTGCGCGCGACCAGGTTCTCAGCGCGTTTCCGGGCCAGATACAGCGCCGCTTCGAAGCGCTTGGGCGGCACGCTGCCGCGGCCGACGAAGATCTGCTTCATCACCGGTTCGTTGGCGCGGGCATTGCGGCCGAGCACCTGGTTGTCGGTGGGCACGTCGCGCCAGCCGAGCACGGTCAGGTCGTGGTCGGCGACGGCGCCTTCCAGCGCCTGCATGCAGCGGGCGCGGTTGCCGTCATCGCGCGGCAGGAAGACGATGCCGGTGCCGTAGTCGCCGGTGATCGGCAGTTCGCAGCCGGCGACGGCGCGGTAGAGCGCGTCGGGGATCTGGATGAGGATGCCGGCACCGTCGCCATCCAGCGGATCGGCGCCGACGGCACCGCGATGCGCCAGGTTGCACAGGATGCGGATGCCGCGGGCGATGATGTCGTGGCTGCGGTTGCCCTTGATGCTGGCCAGGAAACCGACGCCGCAGGCGTCGTGTTCGTGGGCGGCGTCGTACATGCCGTGGGGCTGGGGCAGTCCGTGGGCAGGCGCTGCGGGGGACGCGGAATTGTCGCGGGGAAATGTCATGGCGACCTCAGAAGTTGCGCACGAATCGCGGGCGTGCCCGATTTCGCGCCATTCGGGTGAAATTCGGGTGCTCGCTCTCGCAAGTCGCCGACGACGGCGACCGTGCCGGATGACCGGCACGTCCGGCGCGCATGCGCCGGATGGCTGTCGCTTTTGGGCCAACCCCTGTACCCGGCGGCGGGGTGGCCCCCGCACCCCCTGAGGCTGGGCCGGACCATTCTTGCGCGCGTCGAACGATTCATGTCCAGCCTCGCTAACCGGCGGCGATGAGCGGCGCGCAGCGGGCGCGCAGCTCCTGGTAGGGGATGAGCTGTTCGTAGGCGGCCGGACCGACCATCGGCCGGCTGTAGTCGCTGCGCAGACCGCCGGATCCAGCCAGGGCGGCGCGCACCAGATCGTGCTCCCACAGGCTGGCGACCGGGTTGAGTCCGGTCGCGAGCACGACGCCGACGCGGCCTTCGTGCACCGGGATGTTCAGCAGCGCCTGGCCAGGACGGCCGATGAGCAGGATGCCGGGGAAGCGCGCCGCCTCGCAGTCCTTGGCCAGCGCGCGCAGAGCGGGCAGAGCGGGGATGGGCACTTCGCGGTACGACGCGGTGATGGCGCCGGCGCCGGTGCGGGCGGCGCGGCTGACGCTGGTCAGGTTGGCGCGGATGAAGATCTCGTTGGGCGAGAGCGTGGTGGCGTCGTAGCGGATCATCTCCAGGAAGTGCTGCGGCTCGCGCTCCGCGACCTGGAGCAATCCGCCGAAGACGGGATGGCTGGGGATGCCGCGGCGCAGCATCAGGTTGGCCAGGGTGATCGAGCACATGGTGCCCAGACCGATGTGGCCCTCGGGCACGTCGCGGCCGAGGATGTCCTCACCCGGCGGCACCAGCAGCACGCGTGAGCCCACCGCCAGACCGGCGCGGAACACCGCTTCGACCTCGTCGCACAGCGGATCGACCAGGGCCTGCGGGATGACGTAGGCGTTGACCGACACCAGCCCGGTCTGCGTCGCCAGATCGACGCTGAGCTGGCACATGGTCTCCTCCATCTTCGCCAGGATCGACCCCAGGCGGCGATCGATGGTCAACTCGCGCGCGATCTCGGCGCCGGCCGCGGTCAGCTGGTAGCCGCGCCGCCCGTGGCGATCGACGACGCCGTACTCGGCCATCTCGGCGAGATACATCCGCAGCGTGCGCTCCGACCAGTCCAGCCCCTGCGCGGTGAGGCCGTCCATGATGTCGCGACTGCTGAGCAGCTCCTTCCACGGCTGTTCGCGCAGGGCGATGAGGATGGGCCGGAAGCGGTCGCCGTGGCTGTCGAGCAGTTCTTTGAGATTGCCAGGCGCCTGGCGCTGGCCGGGAGCCGGGAAGAGGTGCTCGTCCTCTTCGTGACCGTTGGTCACGGGCCCGGTAGGCGGCAGATTGCCTCTGAGGTCGGGCATGGGTGGGCCAGGAGAGTGTGGATTAGCGGCAATCGATTGCCGTTGTTTGGGCTTTGGTGATAGCCCATCACATGTCCGAGGCAAAAGAAAATTTTCCTGGCGTGTTCCGAAGTCGTCGAGTGGAGTGAAGACGTAGCAAAGGGTTACGTACAGCACTGGCGTCATGCAATTGGCGCATTGACTGGAGCGGGGAACCTGGAATTGACCCCGTCGTGGATGCGGCCGCTGCATGGCTGCCGTAGCCGTCCCCTGCCGTTGATGCCGACTGCTGCCACTTACGGCAAGACGCTGCCGCTCTCGGAGCGATCCAAGGCGACACCGACGGCATGGCCGCCAAAGCCCAGGCTGTACTGCCACAGGCGGGCGACCGGCGCGTGCAGCGCCACTGCAAGTTCCACCGCCGAACTGGCCCCGAGGCAGTGCCCGAGCAGCGGTTTCATCGCCATCCGTGCGCACGACGACCATGGTCCGGCCGCGAGGCCGGCGATCTCGGTGCGGTCGCCGACCGCGGTACCGGTGGCGTGACAGACGATCAGGTCGGGGTGCGGCGCCGCGCGCCACAACGCCGCGAGCAGTTCGGCCAAGGTGCACGGATCGGCGAAAGCGGTGGCGTGACCGGCGTCGGCAAGGCGCACGCCAGCGACCAGGCGCCAGGTGCCGGCATCGGCCAGTGCGATGAAGCCGGCGCCCTCCGCCGGCGCGAAGCCATGCCCGGCAGCGAAGGCGACCGGCATCCGATCCCCGCAGAGCACGCCGAGCGCGCGGTAGCCGGCCAGCAGCAATGGCGTCAGCGAGCGATCGGCCGCGCCGGCGAGCGCATGCGTGCAGGCGCCGCTCTCGATCAGGTCGGCGGCGGCGAGCACGCTGGTCAGTCCAGTGGCGCAGGCGGCGGCGGCGGCGGCCGGCAGGTAGAGCGGAATCGCCAGTGCGCGCGCCAATACGCCATCCAAGCGGCCCGGCCACGACTCCGTCCAGGCGCGGACATCGCCGGCCAGCACGCGCCCGAGCGCGGCGAGATCGCCCTTGCTGGTCGCTGCCGCGAGCGCCGGCACGCCGCCACGGTCGCGCACCGTCGCCCAGGCCGGCATCGCCGCCGCGATCGCGAGATCGCTGAGCGATCCGCCGGTGTCGATCCGCCCGCACCACCCGACGTCCGGCTCCAGGTGCAGCGCCCTGCGGCCGACCTGGCAGGCACGCCACGACGACGCCGCATCGCCGGCGACGCTGAACGCGGCGGCGCCAGCGACGGCAACGCGGTGATAGCGGCGGCAGACGGCGGGCACGCGCGGAACTGTCGAGGCGACGACCGCGGAACAAGGTCCGCCGTGGGCCCGGGCGCACTCAGCCCGCTGGTCTCGACGCCGGCCAGCGGTAGCTACCAGGCACCATGAACATCAGCGAATCCACCGTCACCCTGCCCACCGCCACCGGACCGATGCAGGTCGCGGTCTTCCGCCCGACCACCGGGCGCTGGCCGGGAGTGGTGCTGTACTCCGAGATCTTCCAACTCACCGCGCCGATCCGCCGCACCTGCGCCGTGCTCGCCGGTCACGGCTTCGTGATCGCCGCGCCCGAGGTCTACCACGAATTGGAGGCGCCCGGCAGCGTGCTCGGCTACACGCCCGAGGGCTCCGCGCGCGGCAACGCCCACAAGGTCGCCAAAGAACTCAGCTCGTACGACAGCGACGCCGCGTCCTGCATCGACTTCCTGGTCGGCGATGCCGGCTGTACCGGCGCGGTGGGGACCTTCGGCATGTGCCTGGGCGGCCACCTCGCCTTCCGCGCTGCGCTCGATCGCCGCGTGCGCGCCGCCGCCTGCTTCTATCCCACCGACCTGCACCAGGGTTCGCTCGGCCGCTGCCGGCCGGAGGCCGCGGGCGGACGCACCGGCGACGACACCCTGGCGCGCTGCGGCGAGATCGTCGGCGAACTGCTGCTGGTGTTCGGCCGCCAGGATCCGCATATCCCGCTCGCCGGTCGGCGCACCATCCAGGCCGCCCTCGAAGCGGCGGCGCGCAACTACACCTGGCACGAGTTCAACGCCGCCCACGCCTTCCTGCGCGACGAAGGCAACCGCTACGATCCGCAGTTGCAGCGCCTGGGACTCGAACTCGTGCTCGATTGTTTCCAGCGGCGGTTGCACGGCTGAAGGCCTCGCGAAGCGGGCTGAGCTCCGGCCACCAACGAACAGCCCCGCAGGCCTGGCGACCTGCGGGGCTCTGGTGGTGCGCCCTGACCCTGGTGCACACGTGAAGTCTGTCTCTACAGCAGTCCATGGTCGCGGAAATATGCTGTTCGATCTCGGGTCGGTGCGGCGATGTATAGATAGCCATGAATCACGACGCTGATCCGGATTTGCTGCGTGCCTGGGGCGAAGGCGACCATGAGGCCTACGCCACGCTGGTCGTCCGTCATCATGGCCTGGTGCGTGCCGCCTGCCTGCGTCAGGCCCCGTCAGAGTTCGTCGATGACTGCGTGCAGGCGGTGTTCCTGGTGCTGTTCCGTCGGCCGTCGGCAGCAGCCAAAGCACCGATTTTGACGGCCTGGCTGCTGAAGGTCTGCAGCAATGTCTGCCATACCGTGCGCCGCACCGAGGTGCGCCGGCAGGCCACCGAAAGGGTGGCCGCGCAGCAGCAAAGCCACGCCGACCACGAATCTACCGGCCACAGCGAGGCGCTCGCGCACCTGGACGAGTGCCTGCAATTGCTGCCGGAAGCGCAGCGCACGGCAGTCAGCTTGCAGTATTTGACCGGCTGCAGTGGTAGCGAAGTGGCGTCGACCATGGGTATCAGCCGCCCGAATGCCTACCGGCTGGCGGAACGCGGTTTGGCGGCCCTGCGGGAACTGTTGGTCCGCCGCCAGGTGACCATGGGCATGGGTGCCCTGGTGGGCCTGCTGGGCACGCAGGCCCACGCCGCCGCCGTGCCGGTCTCTGCCACCACCCTCATCAGCCTCACCACCGGCACCCCATCCACCGCCGCCAGCGCCCTCGCCACAGGAACACTCAAAGCCATGACCATCACCGCTCTCACCACCCCGCTGCTCGCCGCCGCCGGGCTGATCCTCACCGTTGGCGCCGCCACCTTCGCGATGTCGGCCGAGGGCGGGACGAAGCCGCCGCCTGCTCCTGCGGCCGTTCCCACCGCCGCCTTCGTCCCCATCGCCTACGACCTCGCCACGCCCGGGGCCCACAACCCCTGCTATGACCGCAAGGATCTCGGCTGGCCGGCGGACGTGCAAAAGACCGCGTATTACAAAGAAAAGTGGGAACCGGCGCGGCTGCTGGTCTGGCGTGTGGCAGATACCAAGCAGAAGCAAAGCGTAGGCCCAGAGCAGTACAACAATCCGGCGAATTGGCAGGAGTACCCGGTCACCGCGACTGGCTATGGCACACCGCAGGCCGCCACGGCTCCGCCCGACGACAACACCGATGTGGTCCTCGCCATTCCCAACCGGACTGACAAGGATGATCAACGGGAGATGGTCGTGTGGAACATCAGCAAAATGCGCCATCTCACCATCGGGCCCGCCGTGAGACTCGACAGCGGCGACGATTCCGTGCCGGTGCCGGTGATCGGCAATGTGTGGGTCGAGGGCATCTGGACCAGCATCCACAACAAGACCGTGCCGCAGAAGGACAGCTTCCTGCACACCATCCCCAGTAAATCCAAGCGCGGCCAGAGTCGGGTGGATTTCAAGACCCTACACTGCGACAAGGCGGCCGGACATTCGCTTGAGATCCAAGGCCGGGTGACAGTTGGAGACTGGATGGAGGTGAACACCGGCATGCTGATCGTCGGTCCGAATTCTTATCTCGGCACCGGCAATCGGCATCAGAACATCATCGCGCCCAAGGGTGCCATCATCCTGATGTCGGGGTCCGTCATGCAGACGAACGATCGCAAGGTCAACGACTACGATCTGGCGGTCTTCGGCCGACTCGACGCCGGCACTGCGGAACGGCCCCTGACCGCGGACGTCACCATTCCACTCAATGGCAAGCCCCGCCATGGCAAAGGTGACCGCTCCCTGCGCTTCGAACCCACCAGCAGCATGACGGTGCACAGTGCCGATCCGCTCAAGGCCCGGCTGGTGTTCAAGAAGCGCATGAACAGCGACCAAGATGACCGCGCTCAGAAGGAGAAGTATCAAGGTCAGTTCGGGCCAATCGACGTGGTATTCGGTGGCAAAACCAGCTTCGACGGCGTGTTCTTCGACGACGTGTCCCTAGGCGGCATCCAGATCAAGGACGAGGAGGTGCGCAAAGATTGGAAGAACATCACCTTCGGCGATAAGAATGCCGGCAAACCGGATGAACTCTTCGCCGTGATCGGCGCCATCAGCCTTAGTGGGGCCCACGATGAGCAGCGGGCCGCACAGGCGCAGATAAAGCAACTGGCAGAGGAAGCTGAACAGGCCAAAAAGGCCGGCAGTCCTGAAACCAAACCCGCAGTCCCGGCACCAAAATAACTTTGGAATTAACCATGCCGCAACACCGCAACGCCATCCGCCCCCTTGGAAAGCTGGCGCTCGCACTCGCCCTGCTCTGCGTCGGGATCGTGGTCCAGGCGGTGGTCAACCCCTCGCTGCAGCCCTACCACATCTTCGACCGCTACGATGCGGTGCTGAGCCTGACCATCAGCGCGGTGGACGCCGAGAAGCAGACCGCGGAACTCACCGTGCTCAGGACCTTCAAGGGGGAATTCGCCGCCAAGAAGGTCACCATCGCGGTGACTACCGAGGCGGCTGGCTCGGCCTTCGCATTCCTGGCCAAGCCCGGAACCACGGTGGTGGCTTTTGTCGGCCAAAAGACCAGTCGGCAGAAGGATGCGCAGGGCAAGATCCTGCTCTACCTCGGTGGTCGCGGCCGCTGGCAGGTCGGTCGCTGCGACGCCGTGGATCCGTCGCGCTGGACCTGGAGCGAAGACCTCAACCCCTTGGAGGCCGCCGACGGCGTCGCCATGCTCGGCACCTTCAACGGCCAGCCAGAGCGCCTGGCCGAGATGATGGCCGACAGCGCCAAGGGGCGCGCCTACTTCCCCTCTGTCCCCTACGTGCAGTTCAAGGAGGACTTGGTGGTCGCCACCCTGGCCAAGCCGGTCAAGGGCGTGGCGATCTGCGACCTCAATGGCGACGGGAAGCCTGACCTCTACGCCTGCTCAGATGCCGGCAACCGCGCCTTCGTCCAGACCGGACCGGCCACGTTTATCGATGCCACTGCGGCGCTGGGTCTTGACGGAGTGTCCAGCCCCAGCGTCAGCCTCGCCGACGTGAACGCCGATGGCGTGCGCGACCTGCTCGCCGGAGGCGCCCTCTACCTCGGTGCCAAGACCGCCGCAGGCGTGAAGTACGCGACGTCCGAGCTCGTCCCCAAGGAAGCCACCGCCAAGCTCAAGCTCTCCGCCTTCGTCGAGATCAACGGCGACGGCTATCCCGACATCGTGGTCTCACAGGTCGGCGGTGGCCTGCATGCCTACCTCAACCCCGGCGCCCAGGGCGGCCCCTTCGTCGATGCGACCAAGGCCCTTGGCCTGGATGCCGTCGCCTGCGGCGCGGGCCAGACCGGATTCTTCACTCCCGGCGATTGGGATGGTGACCACCGTACGGATCTCTTCTACGCGGTCGGCAAGGGCCTGCTGCTCGTGCAGGGCAAGGACGGCCGCTTCGCCCCCCTGGCGCACGGTCTCGAGTACAGCTTCCTCACCGATGGCGAGAGCACCGCCATGACCGGCGGAGGCTGCTTCGCGTCGCTGTGGCGTGCAGGCAGTTCCGATCTGGTCTTCGCCACCGAAGGCGGCGTCAATTGGGTCGGCAACGTCGATGGCAAGGCGCGCGACCTGATCTACTTCGGCAATGAGATCAACGTCGGCGCGCACGGTCTGCTGGCGAGCATCGCCGAGGACCTCTCGGGCGACGGTGACGTGGACGTGTATTCGATCAACGGGCAGGAGTTCAAGAACACGATCCACATCAATCGCGGCTACGGCTCGTTCACCACCCCGACGAACTACAAGCCCGACGTCTTCAGCGGGCCGGCGCATGAGGCTGGCGCCGGTGGCGTGGCCGCCGGCGACGTCAATGGCGATGGCCTCAACGATCTGCTGCTGGGCGGCAGCACGGGTGCACTGACCCTGCTCATCAATCAGACCCCAACCGGCCGCGCGGTGACCGAAGGCGCCACCTCCCAGGAGCAGATCCTGGCGGGAACGTCCATGCTCACCGCCGTCATCGGCGGCAAGCTCGGTGTCATCGGCGCCGAGGTGACGCTGTCCGATGCCGACGGCGTCGTCGTTGGCCGGCGCGTCATCGGCGCCAACGTCGCCACCGGCTGCCAGGGACCCGACACCGTCAACCTGGCCGTGCGCTGGTTGGGCGCGTACCGCCTGCACGTGCGCTATGCCGACGGCACCGCCAAGGACTGGCCGATCACGTTCAACCGGAGCGGACGGCAAATCGTGCAGGCAACGCGGGACTAGTGTCCCGACTCTGAAATGTCTTCGTGTGCGCCGCGGCCACCAACGAACAGCCCCGCAGGCCTTGCGACCTGCGGGGCTCTGGTGCCCGAGAGAGGACTCGAACCTCCACATCTTTAAGGGATACTAGGACCTGAACCTAGCGCGTCTGCCAATTCCGCCACCCGGGCATGGGCTGGGCGGGGAACATAGGAACGGTGGCGCGGCGCGCAAGGGTCGGCGCTCTGCGCGTTCGCTGAACGCAGGGAATGCACGAACCGCCGGAGCCGTCCTGCGTTTCCTCCGCATGCTGCATGCCTTGACCGCCGCCGCCCTCGCCATCGTCGTCGCGATCACCGCCTACCTGCCCGGCAACTGCGCGACACGCTCGGCGGCCGACGATCTCGCCCAGGCCGATCTGGTGGCCATCGGACGCGTGGTGGCGGTGCAGCAGACCCTCGAACGCGTCAAGGTGCTGACCATCGATCGCCGCGAGATCGAAACCACCTACGTCGGCTATCACGCGGTCATCCGCCTCGGCCGGGTCGTGCGCGGGGCCAAGCAGGTCGGTGACGAGATCCACCTGCACCTTGGTGGCTACGAACGGCTGCCCGGCGAGGATGACACCACGCCAACCCGGCTGCGGACGCACAACACCCACGCCCGCATCGATCTCGTCCCCGATGGCGTGTACCTGCTCTGCCTGAACGGCGACGCGCGCACCGATGCCGCGGCCAAGGCGGCCAACGGCACCTGGTACGGACTGCGGTCGTGCCACTTCAGCATCCACGACATCGTCGCCATGCCTGGTGGTGCGAAGCGCTTGGCGGTGCGCGAGAGCGTGGGCTGGGAGCACGGCGACGATCGCGTGCGCACCCTGGCCGAACCCATCGCCCTGGAAGCCTTCCTGGCGGGCAAGCGCGCCGAGCCTCCGGCCGATCGCTGAACCGTTACCGCGCCGGCGGACGCACGTCGGAGATCCGCGTTACCCCCGCCCGGTCTGGCGCGTCACCGAGACCGTCACTCCGCAACCGCGCCTGCTCCCGCCATCGCGTACACCCCCGCCGGCAGCAGGCGTTCGTCGCCATGGTGCGCGACCGCGAGGTCGCCCGAGACCAAGCCGGCGAAACCGGCGGCGGCGAGGACGTTGCGCAGGGCGTGGTGCTGCACGCCTGGCGTGTGGCTGGTCAGCGCCACGGCGCCGCCGTCCGCGAGCACTGCGGCGAGATCGCCGGCCAACGGCTGCATGCCGTCCTCGATGGTCCACACCGTCTTGCGGTCGACGCCGTGGCCCCAACTCGGCGGATCGGCGAGGATGGCGTCGTAGCGGAAGCCCTTCTTGCGGCTGTGGGCGAGGAAGGCGCGGGCGTCGTCATGCACCCAGCGCACCGCGCGTTCGTCCAGGCCGCTGGCCTGGGCGCTCTCGCGGCCCCAGGTCAGCACGCCCTTGGCCGAGTCGACGTGGAAGACCTCCGCCCCGGCGGCAGCGGCGACCAGCGAGGCGGCACCGGTATAGCCGAACAGGTTGAGGAACTTCGGCGCCCGCCCCAACGCGGCCGCCTGCGCTGCCAGCAGGCGTTCGAGCCAGCGCCACACCGGCGCCTGCTCGACGAAGACTCCGCAGTGACCGAAGGAGGTGAAGCGCAGGGCGAAACGCAGGTCACGCCCGGCGCACGACCACGTCAGTTCCAGCCCTGACGGTTCCGCAGCGCGATGCCGCCAGAAGCCGCCGCCGTCGTCGGTGCGCTCGCAGCGCGACGTCGCCTGCTGCCAGGCCACCGCGTCCAGGCGCGGCGACCACAGCGCCGGCGGCGACGGCCGATCGACGAGGACACCGGCGATGCGTTCGAGCTTGCGCCCGCCGCCGCTGTCGAGCAGGTCGTAGCCGGCGAGGCCGGCGGCGGTGAGGTCGCGGACAGGTGGGGGCACAAGGTTCCGGCGCAGGGTTGCGTACGCGCGGGGCGCGAGTCAATGGCGCCTGGTCGGAACCGCAAGCGGTTCCGCGGTCTGGGCGTACGGGCGTACGGCCGGAGGAACGACCGAACATCCGAACGACCGAACGACCGAACATCCGAACATCCGAACGACCCATGGGCTACCGCCCCCCTCCCGCACTCGTCCATCTCCTGGCCTGGAATCTCAGCCGCACCCTGCGCTACCGGCGCGTGCACGCCGGACGCCTGCGCGCGGCCATCGCGGCCAGTCCCACCGGCAGCGTGATCTTCTGCCTGTGGCATCAGAGCCTCTTCCCGATGGTCGCGGGCCACCACCACCAGCGCATCGCCGCCCTCACCAGCCTGTCCGGTGACGGTACCATCATCGCCACCTACATGGCGGGCATCGGGCTGCGACCGATCCGCGGCTCGTCGTCGCGCGGCGGGCTGCGGGCGGCGCGTGAGATGATCGCCGCGGTCAGCGAGGGCTGGCACGCCGCGATCACCGTCGACGGTCCGCGCGGCCCGTTCAAGGAGGTCAAACCCGGTCCCTTCGAGATCGCCCGGCGCAGCGGCGCCCCGATCGTGCCGGTGGCGGTGCGCGCCAGCCGTGAGGTGCACTTCAAGCGCAGTTGGGACAGGTTTCGCCTTCCTCTACTTGGATCCCGGCTGGCTCTGGTCTATGGTTCCCCGTTGTCCGTGCCGCCCGAGTACCCCACCCCCGCCGAGTCCGCCACCCGCTGCCGCGCGCTGGCCTGCCAGTTGCACGACCTCGAAGCCGAGGCCGGCCGTCTGGTCGGGCGGCGCGATCTCTATCCCGGAGCCGCGACCTGCGCCTGGATGGATCGCGGCGTCGGGGACCAGGACGTCCGATGAGCCGATCCGCCGTCTCGGCCCTGCTCCAGGTGGCGGTGCGCCGCCGGCTGATCCTCAAGGAGCGCGCGCTCGAACTCGCGCAGCTGTGGTCCACCTGCGGCACCGACGTCGAGGCGCTGCGCGCGCGCATGCAGGCCGGCAGCGAGGTCGAGGCGGTACTGCTCGGCGAACTGCTGCCGGCAGCCGGCATGCCGGCTGCCGGCGGCTACCACCATCTCGCCCGTCTGGGCGAGGGCCGCACCGCCAGCACCTGGCTGGGGCTGAGCCCGGCAACCGATGGCGGCGAAGCGGACTGGGTGGTGATCAAGCACTTCCACCACAAGCTGTTGCCGCCGGGCACGGCGGTCGAACGCTTCTGCGCCGATGTGCAGCCGCTGCTCAACGCCGACGCGCGCTATCTGGTTCCCTACCGCGCCGTCTTCGCCGCTGCCGACGGCAGCGCCTGCCTGGTGCAGCGCTACATCGTCGGCAGCGATCTGGCGCAGCGCGCCGAGGTCAAGGGCGCCACTCCCGAGGCGCGCGCACTGGTGCTGCTGCGCCAGGCCGGCAAAGGGCTGCGGCTGGTCCAGCACCTCGGCGGCTGCCATGGGATGCTCCATCCCAGCAATGTCCTGATTGACGCCGACCGGCGCGCGCTGCTCACCGATTACGGCCTGGCCTGGAGCCCGAGCATGAAGGCGGTGCGTCCAGGTTGGGACGCTGGCGGCCTGCTGCTGCACGCGTGGGCGGCGCCGGAAACCCTGGACGAGCATCCCACCGTCGGCATCGCCGCCGACGTCTACGCCCTCGCCTGTCTCGGGTACTGGTTGCTGAGCGGCAAGACGCCGTTCCAGGGCCCCGCCGAGCAGCAGGCACTCGAACATCGCGGCGGCCCCCGCCCGGACGTGCGCAGCCTGGTGCCGACGGTCAGCGGCATCACCGCCAAGACACTGCTCAAAGCCATGCAGGCCGACCCAGCCAAGCGCTACCCCGGCCCACGCGAACTGGTCGCGGCCATCGAACGCAATCTGATCCTGCTCACCGACGCCGCCGCGCGCGGCGATTCCGGCGTGCAAGGCGCACTGCCGACGGGCAAGCGGGCGGAGCTCAAACTGCAGGAGTGAATCCGCGGGCAGCCGCCTCGGAAGCGGCGCGAACCAGCACCGCGATCCGATCACCGCCGCCGGCCTGGGTGCCGCGCGCTGCACGGCGCATGTCGACGTCGGTTCCGGCCCTGCACGACGCAATTTTTCTGCTGGCTCGGCCGGCTGGGCCAGCATAAGGCAGCCGGCATAGGCGCACCCGGCACGGCACGGAATGCGCTGCTGATTCCCCATGGTCGTCACGCTTCAACGGCGACGGTTCCCAGCGCGTCCAGGTCACTGCCCACACGCAGTCAGCGCCGCCGCACCGACTACCCGCTGCCCGCTGGATGCGCGGGCGGTTCCGGCGGTTCCCCACTCTCCCTCGATCGGAACATTCCCATGATCACCACGCTCACCCCGCGTGAGGACGTCGCCGACGTCCGCCATGGACGCCCTCCGCCAGAGACTGGCGACCGGGCTGTCCGCACTGCCGCGCCGGTGACCGCCCACGCAGCCGGCCCCTGCCGCGTGCTGCTGATCTGCGACAACGATCACACCAGCAGCGAATTGCGCCGCATCCTCGGCGACGAGATCGCGATCGATCAGGTGTTCGGACATCCGCTCGCGGAGACCAGCCTGCGCCTGGACATCCACGAAGTGAAGCTGGGCAGGATCTGGGATGTCGATCTGCACGAGCGCCACTACCACCTCGGCATCGTCGCCACCAGTTCGGTATCGCCGTTGCTGGCGCTGGCCGAGCACCCGGCGCTGCGCGCCGCCACCGCGGCCATGCTCTATCTCGTCGACATGAGCTTCGATACCGCTCTCGCCGGCAAGGATCGCCAGCCGGGCGACCGCATCCTGGCCGCACCGTTCAGCAGCCTGACGCTGCGCGCCGAGATCGAACGGTCGCTGCTGGCCGTGCGCGCGAGCGCGACGTCGCCCAACGACGATGAGCGCTGCCTGACCTTCCTCGACGCGGTGATCGCGCGCGGACAACGCGTCATCAAGCCCCTGATGGTGAGCGGTGCCGCCGGACCCACCTATCCGGTGATCGCCGAGCATTTCGGTCCCGGGGTCAACCATGCCGCGATCCTGGAACGGCTCGTGGGCCTGGGCATCTGCACGCGATCGGCGATCCAACGCCTGCGCACCTGCCCGACCTGCGCCAGCCACCAGATGTCGTGGAGCGAGGCCTGCACGCGCTGCGGATCACCCGACTTCGTGCGCGAGACGATGATCCACCACCTGACCTGCGGGCATCGCGACTCGGCCGCCGCCTTCACGCGGGGTCAGACCCTGGTCTGCCCGAAATGCGGCTGGTCGCTGCGCCAGGCCGGTCGCGATTACGAACGGCCGGACGACTGCTACTGCTGCCGCGCCTGCAACGCCGTCGCCACCGAGGCGCGTGTGGATGCGCGTTGCCTGTGCTGCCAGACCGTGAGCACTCCGCAGCAGGTGGGGCACACCCTGCTGCACACCTACGAACTTACCGCCAAGGCCGACGAGGCGGTGCGTGCGAATGACCTCGGCGGCCATCACATGGCGCACGTGCTGCGCAACCACGACACCGGGCTCTACCCCACCAGCTTCTTCCTCTACACCCTCGAACGCGAACTCGACCGTCGTCGGCAGCACCACACGCCGGTGTCGGTGGTGGCGCTGCGCGCCGGTTTCCTGGCCGGCCTGCGCCTGACCAGCGTCGAGCGCTACGCCGAGCAGGTGCAGGCGCTGTGGCGCGCCGCCACCCACGACCTGTCGTCCCTCGACGTGCCCTGCGTGTGGGACGATGACATCGTGGTCATCCTCCTCCCCGACACTCCGCTCGCCGGCGCCACGGCCGTGGTACGACGCATCCAGGATGCCTTCGTGGAAGCCGGCCACGATGTCGACGATGCCCCGCTCACGCTGGTCGCGGTCGAAGCCGATGACCGTCACGCCGACGCCGAGGCGCTGGTACACGACGCGGTGACCAGGCTTGGCGCCGAGGGCGCGACGATCAGCGATGTGCTGGTGCTGGAGGAGGAGGCCGACGACAGCCTAGCGCTGCCCGGAGGACCGCGGGCCTGACCGCGATCAGCGCAGCGCGGCAGCGAGCGGAAATCCGCCGGCGTTCACGGGATCTTGGGAGCGACCGGCGCAGGAACCGTGGCGGGTGGCACTGCGACCGGCTGGACCGCCGCCGGCGACGGCGCGGTGTCGTCGCTGGTGATGTCGATGTGGATCGAGATGCCGAAGCGGCCCTTGGGATAGGTGCGCTTGAACTCGGCGGCCATCGCCGGCAGGTCCTTCTCGACCTGTTTCAGCAGGGTGAGCAGTTCCTCCAAGCGGCGCTGCTCGGGCGCCTCGGCGGTGCGTTTCAATTCGGCGATCTCGCGCTGCAGGGCATCAGCGCGCGCGCCGACTTCGCGCGGCCGCGGGATATCGGTGAAATCGCCGGCCAAGGCCAGCGTCTCGTCGCCGCGCCGCACCGACAACTCGACGCGTTGGCCAGGTTTCCAGCCCTGCACCACGGTGGCGAAATCGGCATTGGTCGCCAGGTCGCGGCCACCGGCCTTGAGAATGCGGTCGCCGGCTTTCAGACCGAGACGGTCGGCGGTGGTACCGGGCAGCACCTGGGTGACTTCGAGCCCTGGACCACCGTCGAAGGCGTCAGGACGCACCAGCGTGACGCCGAACACCGGCCGTGATGCCGCGACTGTCGCGGCGGCACCGGCCTGGGGCGGAGTCGGGGCAGCCGGCCCGGCCTGAGGCGGTGGAACCGCGGGAGGGACCGCAGGAGGTGACGGGGCTTCGCCGGCGATGAGCAGTCCAACGGCCAGCACAGCGGACAGGCAACGCATCAATCGTCTCCAGGACCACGCAGGTCGAAGCGCAGGCGCCACGATGCCGTCACCGCCGTCGCGGTGGGCAGCGGCGCCACCTCGGTCGCTTCAGTCGAAGCTGCCTCGGCCGGTGATCCGCTCACCGCCGGGTGGTCCACGGCGCAGGCGAAGTCCAGGCGCCAGGGCGGTTCGCTGGCGCGGGCCAGATCGCGGGCGAGACGGGCCTCCGCCAGCGTCTGCCGCAGCGTCTGCAGGTCGCCCGCCAGTTCGCCGTAGAGCGCGGCCTCATCGACCAGGCGGCGGTTCTGCGCCTCGACCGAATTGTCGCGCAGGAGTTCGCGCAGCATGTCGGGAGGCGGCAGGGTGAAGTTCCGCCAGCCACCGGGCGGACGGCGCACGCGTTCCTGGAATTCGCCGCGGGCGGTGGCGCGCCCGCCATCGGGCGCCGCGGTGAGCGCCACCGCGGGATCGCCGGCCTCGCTGCCGCGCACCACGGCGCGCACGTCGCGCCGGCTGTGGATGTCCTGATGGTTGAGTTCGAGCACGACATCGCCGCGCCCCAGCCCGAGCCCCGATGCGGTACTGTTGGGCCGCACGCCGAGCACCATCAGTCCTTCGCCCGGCACCAGATCGAGTTCGGCCTGGAGTTCGAGCGGTACGCGTACCAGGAAGGCGCCGAAGCCGGCACGGCGACCGCCACCGTCAACCGAATCGTCGACCGCGATCAGGGCCGGCGCAGCGAGACCGGCGACCAGGCAGAGGAGCGGACGGAACATGCAGGATCCCGAGGCAGTGTGGACGACGGACGGACCGCCGCCAGCCGCCGGACCGGCGCTGGAGGGTGGGCGTGCGACGAGGCGGGTGGGGACGTCCATGTCTGCCTATCCGTCGATCCGGGCATGGGTTTGCAGGCGACTGGCGCCACGCGAGGCGGCGTCGGACTGCGGTCGCGACCTGGGCGACTGCCGGCTTCTTCCCGCCGACGTGCCGCGGTGGACAGGAAAGCGCTGCGACGCCGGACGCTATCGCGGCAGCGCCGCGCCATCTGCTACCGGACGGCGCTGACGTCGTGCGCGCTTTCACCGTGATTGCATGAATTTCCGCGGCTTCCGACAGTCCGTCCACCCCCTGTCATTGACGCCCCCCGTGCCCCCAAGCAGGCCGCTGCAAAAGCGGCCTGCGGGGGTTTGGGGGGCCGAAGGCCCCCTGAAGAAAAAGCTGAAGCACCGTGTTTTCGCGCAAAATTGGCGCGCCAGCGCCGCGCGAAAATACGGTGCGACTAGCAGGATGCTGTTTTTCAGCAGCCTGCTAGCCTGCGCGCTCCGGAGCTGCCATGGCGTTCATCGACACGCTCAGAGAGCTCGGCGTGGTCGCGGTCATCCGCGGGGCGTCGGCCGACGCCGCCGTGGCCATGGGCGAGGCGCTGGTGCGCGGCGGGCTGCGCGGCATCGAGATCACCTACAGCACCCCCGACTGCTGCCTCGCCATCCGCCGCCTGCGCACCGCCCAACCCACTGCCTGCGTCGGCGTCGGCACGGTGATGACCATCGAACAGTTACAGGCCGCGGTCGACGCCGGCGCCACCTACGCGGTCAGTCCGCATTTCGATCCCGAACTCATGGCCTCGGCCACGCTGCTGCGCGTGCCCATGCTGCCCGGCGCCATCACCCCCACCGAAGTGGTGCAGGCGTGGCAGGCCGGCGCCACCGCCATCAAGCTCTTCCCCGGCAGCCTGGTCGGACCGGACTACGTCCGCGCGCTCAAGGGACCGCTGCCGGACATCCCGCTGATGCCCACCGGCGGAGTCACCCTGGACAACCTGCCGGAGTGGTTCGCTGCCGGCGTCGTCGCCGTCGGCATGGGCGGCAATCTGGCCAAGGGCACGCCGGCCGAGGTCGAAGCGGCCGCGCGCGCCGTCATCGCCCGTCTCGCCGTGGCACGCGCGGGCAAGGGCAGCAGCCGCTGACCACCGCTTCCGGTTGAACGCCGCACGTCGGCATCCTCCCCATGTCCTTGCCCACTCCTCACGCCCCACCCAGCGGGTCGGCCTCCCTGCCGATCGCGATCCCCCGCGCCCAGGATCCCATCCGGCGCGGCCTGATCCTGGCGCTGTGGGAGGCCGCCGTGGTGGGCGCGATGTTCGCCGCCCTGGAATACTGGCTGGTCGCGCTGCTCGACGTCCGCCTCGGCGCCAGCGACAAGCAGATCGGCACCCTGGCGTCGATCCCGGTCATCGGCATGTGCCTGCTCGGGCCGATCATGGGCCTGATCATCCGCGCCATGGGCGGCAACAAGAGCGGCGCGGTCATCGCCAGCCTGGGTCAGGTGGCGTGCCTGGTCGGCCTGTCGGTGCTGCTGCTGCTGCCGCGCACGCCGGTGGTGTGCGCGCTCGGCCTCGGCCTGGGCATCGGCATCAACGTCATGGGCGTGGTCGGCGGCCCGGCCTGGCTGAGCTGGATGGGCGATCTCATCCCGCGGCGCATGCGCGCCCGCTATCAGGCCCGGCGCATGCGCCTGCTGCACATCACCAAGCTGGCCTTCGTCGCGCTGTTCGCCGGCATCATGCACTGGTGGCCGGCGCCCACCTCGCACCTCGGTCTGATGGCGGTCTTCGCCATCGCCGCGGTGGCGCGCATCGCCAGCACGGCGCTGCTGATCATGCAGCACCAACCAGTGCGCGCACCGGTGGCCACCGAAGCGCCGTTGCACCTGATCGGCTCGCAACTCTCCGGACTGGTCGGCTTCGTGCGCACGCTGCATCGCACCGAACTCGGTCGCTGGACGCTGGTGTGGGCGCTGCTGCATTTCGGGATGATGGTCGCCGGACCCTATTTCCAGGTCTACATGCTGGCCGACGAGGGCGTCGGCCTCGGTCTCGCCGACCGCTCGGTGCTGTTCTCGATCCTGCTCAGCGTGAGCACGGTGGCGCGCATCGCCGCGCTGCCCCTGGTCGGGCCGATGGTCGATCGCATGGGGCCCGCCGCCGGGCTGCGCATCGGCGTCATCGGCATCGCGCTTATCCCGATCGGCTGGGCGGCGTTCGGCGCCAATCTGCCGGTGGTGTTCTTCATCGAGGTGATCAGCGGGCTGTGCTGGAGCTTCGCCGACTGCGCGGTCGGCGCCCTGCTCTTCGGCTGCGCCGGCGATCCGCGCCAACGCACCCGGCTGATCGGCTATCACCAGTTCGTGGTCGGCCCGTTCATCGCGCTGGGCACCTGGCTGGGTGGCGTCCTGGTCGAGGACCTGCTGCCGCACTGGACGGCGGCGGTGGCGTGGTTCGACGGCAGCCCCTACCGCGCGCTCTTCATCATCAGCCTGATCCTGCGCCTGCCCGCCGTGGTCCTCGCCATGGTCTACCTGCCGCGCCCGCACCTGCCCGAACACCGCGTGTCCGGCGTCTGGCGCGCGGTGCCCTTCGCCCAGCCCACCTACCTGATGGCGCGGGGGATGATGAACTATTTCCGTCGCGATGATGATTGAGCGGCTGGGCATGAATCGTCCGGCGTCCGCAGCTGGGCTGCCTCCGTCGCGCACTGGCCTGCTTGCCGCCATGCGCGCACGCGGCTAGCCTGCGCCAGTTCCCATGATCCAGCCACCGCCGTCCTCGCCCGTGCTGCGCCATCTGCGCGCCGACGTTCTCGCACTCGCCGCTTACACGCCGGGCGAGCAGGTGAATTCGTGCATCAAGCTCAACACCAACGAATGCCCGTGGCCACCGTCGCCAGCGGTGCGCCAGGCGCTCGGCGCCATCGTCGACGACCAGTTGCGGCTCTATCCCGATCCGCTCAGCCGCGGTCTGCGCGCCGCCGCCGCCGAAGCCTACGGCGTCAGCGCCGACCAGGTGCTGGCCGGCAACGGGTCCGACGACTGCCTGACCATCCTCTACCGCAGCGTGCTGGCGCCCGGCGACCGGGTCACCACCCCGTGGCCGACCTACGGCCTCTACGACACCCTCGCCGGCATCCAGGGCGCCGAACTGGTGCCAATCGACTGGCTGCCGGGCTGGCGGCTGCCCACCAACCTGCCGCGCCAGGCCGCCAAGCTGGTCATCGTCGCCAATCCCAACAACCCGTCGGGCACCCTGGTGCCGGCGGCGGATCTGCGCGGGCTGTGCGACGCCGTCGACGGCATCGTCGCCGTCGACGAGGCCTACATCGATTTCGCCGCCGTCGACCAGGCCGACGCCTCGCTGCTCGGCGTGCTCGACCGCCATCCCAACCTGGTCGTGCTGCGCACCTTCTCGAAGAGCTACAGCCTGGCCGGCGCGCGGCTGGGACTGCTGTTCGCCGCGGCCCCGCTCATCGCCCAGTTCGCCAAGGTCAAGGACAGCTACAACGTCAACGTGATCAGCCAGGCGCTGGGCACCGCCGCGCTGCGCGACCGCGCCACCCATCTCGCCCAGGTCGCCGAGGTGGTGACCGAACGCCGCCGTCTGGAAGGCGCACTCGCCGGGTTCGGCTGGACGTGGCCACCGTCGGCGGCGAACTTCCTGCTCTGCGACGCCGGCAGCCGCGCCGGCGACCTCTACCGTGCGCTCAAGGCGCGCGGCATCCTGGTGCGCTGGTGGGATCGCCCCGATCTGCGCAACCACCTGCGCATCACCGTCGGCCGTCCTGAGCACAACGATCTGCTGGTCAGCCAGCTGCGCGACCTGCTCGCAGCGCAGCCATGAGCACGGCCGGTCGCTCTCCCGCCGACGATCATCGCGCCCGCGCGCTGACCGTGCTCGGCGCCACCGGATCGATCGGCGTGAACACCCTCGCGGTCGCCGCCCATCTCGGCATCCCGGTCCACGCCGTCAGCGGCAACAGCCGGGTGGCGCTGCTCGCCGCCCAGGCGCGCGCTGCCGGCGCCAAGGTCGCGGTGGTCGCCGATCCCGAACGCCTGGGCGAGCTGCGCGCCACGCTGTCCGGCAGCGGCGTGCGCGCCGAGGCCGGCGTCGCCGCGCTGGCCGAGATCGCCGCCGACCCGGCGGTGGGCGCGGTGGTCACCGCCATCGTCGGCGCCGCCGGCCTGCCGGCGACGCTGGCGGCGGTGCGGGCGGGCAAACGCGTCTGCGTGGCCAACAAGGAGCCGCTGGTCATGGCCGGCGAGCTGATCATGGCCAGCGCGCGCGCCAGCGGCGCCGTCATCCTGCCGGTGGACAGCGAGCATTCCGCCATCTTCCAGTGCCTGGCAGGCCACGCCGCCGACGAGGTGCGCGCGCTCATCCTCACCGCCTCCGGCGGGCCGCTGCGCGAGGTGCGCGATCTCGCCGCGGTCACCCGCGAACAGGCGCTGGCGCATCCCACCTGGCGCATGGGCCCGAAGATCTCCATCGACTCGGCGACGCTGATGAACAAAAGCCTGGAGATCATCGAGGCGCGCTGGCTGTTCGGCATCGCCGCCGAGCGCATCGAGGTGCTCATCCATCCCCAGAGCGTGGTGCACAGCCTGGTGTCCTTCGTCGACGGTTCGCTGATGGCGCAACTCGGCGTGCCCGACATGCGCGTGCCCATCCAGTACGCGCTGACCTGGCCGCGCCATGTCGCGGGACCGGTGCCGGCGCCCGACCTGGCAGCGCTCGGCCGCCTGACCTTCGAGGCGCCGGACACCGCCCGCTTCCCCTCACTGGTCATGGGCTTCGCCGCCGCCCGCACCGGCGGCTTGGCGCCGACGGTGATGAACGCCGCCAACGAGATGGCGGTGGAGCGCTTCCTCGCCGGCCGCGGCCGCTTCACCGATATCTTCGCCGCCGTCGAACAGGCGCTGGCGCACACGCCACGCTGCCTGGCGCCCGGACTCGACGACATCATCGCCGCCGACGCCGAAGTGCGGGCACGGATGGCGTCATGACCAGCCGCCTCACCAAGCCGATGGTGCGGGCGAAGAAAGCCGTGAAGCCGGCGCCGCCGACCCGCAAGGAGGTCTGCCGTCGCGTCCGCGTGCTGCTGCTGTGCAAGCTGCCGATGCTCCAGCGCGTCGACGGCATCGAACTGGCGCGGGTATCCAACCCGGTCATCGATCTCGCCCGCCTGCGCGTCGCCGCCGTCGAACACGAACGCTCGCTCGATCACGTACGCACCGCGCTGATCGGTCACGCTGTGCGCGAACGCCTGGTCGGCTCATTGATGCCGGGCGACGCCGACGATGTCGATGTGGTGGTGACCGTCGGCGGCGACGGCACTGTCCTCACCGCAAACACCCTGCGCGCGGTGCGGCCGCTGATCACCGTCAATTCCGACCCGGCGCGCAGCGTCGGCCATTTCGCGCGCTGCCGCAGCGACGATTTCCCCGATCTGTTCGCCGCCTGGCTTGCCGGCCGTGCGCACAGCGAGACGGTGCACCGCCTGCACGTCTCGATCGACGGTGGAGTGCACTGGCGGCCGTTCCTCAACGACTGCCTGTTCACCAGCCGTAACCCCGCCGCCACCACCCGCTACGTCCTCGAATCCGCTGGCGACCACGAATTTCAGGCCTCGAGCGGCGTCTGGGTCTCGACCGCCGCAGGATCTACCGCCGGTATCGGCAGCGCCGGCATGCCGCCGGTGCCCGCCGACCTCCCCGCCCTGCTCTTCCAGGTGCGCGAACCCTTCGACGGCCGTGGCCGTCTGCGCCTGCGCAGCGGCGTGCAATGCCCACCCCGCGGCCTGCGCCTGGCCGCCGCCATGCCCGGCATCGACCTCTACCTCGACGGCCCGCACCACCAGGTGCCGCTGCGCTTCGGCCAGACCGCCGAGTTCGCGGTGTGCCCGGAGCCGTTGCTGCTGGTGGTGTCCTGATCCCCTCCGGTCGGCATTTCAGCGCCGCGCTGGCGGCGCTGCGAGAGCGCAACGCGACGAGCTGAGGGCTGCCCTTCACCGCGCGCAACCTCACCGCGCGCTGCCTTCGCTCCCTTCATGCTCTCGTTCCCCGGACTTCCGGACCGGGGCAATGGGTCTATCGTTGGCCCATGCACCTGCTGATCGCCTGGTTGCGTGCGCTGGTGCTGCTCGGCCTGCTGGCGGTGTTCGTGCAGGCGCTGGGCACGAGCGTGATCCGCGACCGTGATTTCCTCGCGCTGCCGCGCTCGCAGCACCTGGCGTCGCCGGGAGTGCGCGTGCTGCTGCCGGCGCGCGACCGCGCCACTCCGGCGCCGCGCCACGAACGTCTGCGCATCGACGTGCTGGTGCCGACGTTGCTGCTGTCGCTTGATCATCCCGGCAATGAGAGCTTCCAGTTGCGCCTGAGCCCGGGTGAGACCGTGCAGATCCGCCCGGATGTGCTCGAAGGCATCACCATCACCAGCACGCGCTGGGGCGAACTGCACTGGCAGTCGTCGCAGGTGCGCATCCAGCCGGCCAAGCCGGTGCCGGCGCCGGCCGAGGACCTGCCGGCGTGGAAGATCGATCCTGGCCATGTCGAGGCCGCGGACGGGGCGGCGGTCTTCGCGCTCGGCGACCGTCGCTATCGCGGCAGCCTGACCGTGCTGTGGAACCGCACCAAGGAGCTGCTGGCGATCAATGTGCTGCCCATCGAGGCCTATGTCGAAGGCGTGGTCGCGGTCGAGATGCGTTCGAGCTGGCCGATCGAGGCGCTCAAGGCGCAGGCCATCGCCAGCCGCAGCTATGCCTTCGCCACCCTGCTGCGCGCGCGCGCCGGAGCCCAGGCCTGGGACGTCAACGATCATCAGGACCAGGACTACCGCGGCACCGGTCACGGCAACCACTGGGTGGTGGCGGCGGTGCGCGACACCGCCGGCGTGGTCATGCGCACGGCCAACGGCGTGCCCTTCGCGCCGCTGTTCTGCGCCAGTTCGGGCGGCTACACCACCGGCATCGACGGCGTGCTGCCCGGCGCCACCGACGCCGGCGGCCGGGCGCCGCTGCGCGAGATCATGGAGGCACGCGCCGATCCGCACTGCCTGGAGGCGGCACGCGCACTCGGCTACCTGACCAGCCACTGGACGTCGACGGCGGTGCTCAAGAAGCGCGAGATCCAGACCCGGCTGATCGCCTGGCTGGGCGCGCGCCGCGACCGCCGGCAGGTCGGCTATGTCACCGACCTGCGCGTCGCCCGCCGTGACCCGCGCTCGCAGCGCGTCGAGACCGTCACCATCCACCACACCGCGCCTGGCGGAGCACCGATCGAACTCTCAGCGCACGACTTCCGCATGATGATCGGCCCGCAGCTCATCCGCTCGACGCTGTGGGTGGGGCTGCCCACGCCGGTGGACAGCGCCGATCCGCGCATCAAGGACATCCAGATCGTCTGCCAGGGCTATGGCCACGGCGTCGGACTCAGCCAGATCAGCGCCTGGCAGATGGCGCAGCAGGGCATGACCGCCAGCGAGATCCTCGCCTTCTTCTACCGCGACGTGCGCTTGCAGCCGTGGTGATGGCGGACAGGGCGGCTCCAGCCGTGCGGCTCGACGTGGAGGCGACCGTCGGTCGCGCCCGCGCCGGCACCCTGCACACCCCGCACGGCAGCGCGGCGACGCCTTGCTTCATGGCGGTGGCCACGCTCGGCGGCCTCAAGGGCGTCACCGCCAGCGAGGCTGAGGCGCTCGGGCAGTCGGTCATGCTCGCCAACACCTACCATCTCGCGCTGCGCCCCGGCGCCGCCGGCGTGCTCGCCCTCGGCGGGCTACACGCCTTCGCGGGCTGGCGCGGGCCGATGCTCACCGATTCGGGCGGCTACCAGGTGTTCAGCCTGGCCGCGAAACGCACCTTGAGCGAACATGGCGTCGATTTCCGCAGCCACCTCGACGGCAGTGCCTTGACGCTGACCCCCGAATCGTCGATCGGCACCCAGCGCGCGCTCGGCGCCGACATCATCATGGCCTTCGACGAGTGCCCGCCCGCCGCTGCCGATCGCGATCACCACCGTCAGACCATCGCCCGCAACGACCGCTGGCTGGCGCGCGCGGTGGCGTCGTGGCGCGGCGCGACGTTGCAGCTTCCCGGCGGTGGCGAACTGCCGGCGCCGGGGTGGGCGCAGGCGCTCTATGGCATCGTCCAGGGCGGCACCCACGCCGACCTGCGCGCCGAGAGCGCCGCGCTGTGCCGCGCCCACGACCTGCCCGGCTACGCCATCGGCGGTCTGGCCGTGGGCGAGACCGCCAGCGAACGCAACCGCGTGCTCGACGCCGTCGTTCCACTGCTGCCGGTGGATCGTCCGCGCTACCTGATGGGCGTCGGCACCCCGCTTGATCTGGTCGAAGCGGTGGCGCGCGGCGTCGACCAGTTCGATTGCGTGCTGCCCACCCGCATGGGCCGCCACGGCATCGCCTATACCGACCACGGCCCGCTGCGGCTGAAGCGTCAGGAACACGCCAGCGACCGTTCACCGATCGACACCGACACTCCCGGACCGGCGGCGCGCCACAGCCGCGGCTACCTCAACCACCTGCTCAAATCCGGCGAGATCCTCGGCGGCACGCTGCTCAGCCTGCACAACCTCGCCTATTACCGCCGGTTGATGGCGCGCATGCGCGCGGCGATCCGGCTCGGTCGCTTTGCCGAGTTCGCCGAGCGCTTCCGCGCCACGTATGGCGATGACAGTGCCAACGATGGCAACGGAGCGCCCTCGGAATGAACGACTCTCCCATGCCTGATACCTTCGACGTCATCGCCCACACCGACGGTGGCTGCCGCGGCAATCCCGGTCCGGGGGCCTGGGCGTTCGTGCTGATCAATGCGGCCAACCACAAGGCGCTGGAACGTTGCGGTGGCGAGGCCGAGACCACCAACAACCGCATGGAGATGCTCGCCGCCATCGAGGCGATCAAGGCGATCAGCAAGCCCGGCCTGCGCGTGCTGCTGCACAGCGACAGCCAGTACCTGGTCAAGGCGATGAGCGAATGGATTTCGGGCTGGAAGGCGCGCGGCTGGAAGCGCAAGGAAGGCGCGCTGAAGAATGTCGACCTGCTGCAGGAGCTTGACCGCCTCGCCCACACCCAGCAGGTGACTTGGCGCTGGGTGCGCGGCCACAACGGCGACCGCGGCAACGAACGCTGCGATGCCCTGGCCAATCAGGCCCTGGACCGCTTGCAGGCCGGCACCGACCCGGCCTGGGAGCAGCGCACGACGTGGTGAGCTGACTGCTCAGGGGCTTCGCCCCCGCGGCCCTGCGGGCCTGCCCCCACGGGCTTTGTCGCGGCTCGGTTTCGTCGCTGCGCTCCTCACCCGTGGGCGGATGGGCTGCGCCCATTGTATCCGCCCACCG